>Ga0247737_1000664_pt1 | contig 14128 bp, 11 predicted proteins | sample UWRJL028104C2_FD_180937 | JGI IMG/M metagenome (GOLD analysis project Ga0247737, IMG submission 180937) | Plant litter microbial communities from Arlington Agricultural Research Station in Wisconsin, United States - UWRJ-L028-104C-2 | ecosystem: Environmental > Terrestrial > Plant litter >...
TGACCGCCGACGAGGTGGTCGAGGCCTTCGGGGACCTGCTGTCCGAGGTAGATCGCCGGGCGCTGGCCGGCGGTTTCGCCGACTACCTGGCCCAGTCGACCCGCTACTCGGTCTCGGCCGGCATCGCCGGCTGGCGCGAGGACGACCTGGCGTTCCTCGCCGACTGGGGCTTCCCGCTGATCGACATCCGGGTGCCGGTCGCGGTCTGGCAGGGCGACCAGGACCGCATGGTCCCGCCGGCGCACGGCCACTGGCTGGCCGGTCACGTGCCCGGCGCCGAGGTGCACCTGCTTCCCGGCGAGGGCCACCTCTCCCTGCTGGCCGGCATCGACCAGATCGTCGACACCCTGCTCGCCCACACGACCGCCTAGACCGGCTCTCGCACCACGACGACCGGGCGCTGCGCTTTGTCCCGTACCCGGCGGGCGCTCGCGAGCGTCAGCAGGCCGAAGAGCGTCACCAGCCAGATGAACGGCTTGAAGGCGTCGCGGTTCTCGCCGGGCTGGGCGAAGTCGATGAAGGGCAGTTGCACGAAGTCGGTCAGCGGCACGAGGGACAGCCAGAACCACGGTGACCGCGCGGCCGCGCCCGGCACGACGGCGCTCGCTACCAGCAGGGGGACGACGAGCATCGCGTAGTGCGGGAAGGCGGGCGTCGACCCGAGGAAGGTACCGACCAGCAGGAGCGAGCTCACCTCGGCCAGGCGCAGACCCTCGTGGCCGCCCTGGAACCACCGCCGTACCGCGAAGCCCACCGTCGCTACCGCCGTCCCGAGCCGGACGACGGTCACCGCGAGCTCCGGGATCCCGAGCCTGGGCAGGATCAGCGGCAGTGAGGAGTCGTACTTCGCGGTGTACGCGTCCTGGCCGTGCACCAGGAACGGAACCGTCTTGCCGAAGAACAGCAGCGGGTCCGGGATCAGGAGCATCACGCAGGCACACACGACCACCGGGAGGCCCGCCGCGAGGGCCAGTCCGCGCCACTTCCGGGCGAGCAGGAAGACCAGGCCGATCGGTACGAGCATCGGCTTGACCGCGATCGACAGCCCGATCACCGCTCCGGCCGCGACCCAGCTGTTCCGTTTCGCCAGCACCAGGGCGACGGGCAGGGCGGCGGCGGCGGGCGCGCTCCAGCTTCCCAGAGTGGCGGTCGACGTCGCGGGGACGAAGAACGCGGCCGCGGCGACCGGCAGCACCCCGGCCCACGACCCGAGGCGCAGGTCGAACAGGCGCAGCGCGGCCCACCAGCCCGCGAGCAGCAGCGCACCCGCGAGGAACGGACCGGCCAAGCGGAGTGCGGCGTCCGGCAGCGGCGCCATGATCAGGGCGAAGGGGACGCTGGACGGCGGATAGAGAAACCGTTCACCCAGGTACGGCGAGATGCCGTCGGAGAGGTGGCGGACCGCGCGGACCACGACGAGATTGTCGAGGTTGCTCTCCGGGTCGCTCGCGATGCGGACGAGCCCCATCGCATAGAGCCCGAAGGCGGCGAGCCGGATGACCCAGGGCGCTTTCCCGGACAGTGCCGCGACCGCGGTGCCGGTCGAGTTGTTCACCGCTCGATGCTAGGCATAACGCCCCTTATCGCACCGCGTTCGCGACCGCCGATCACCCGGGCCACGGTGGCGGCCCGGGTGCTCGGGGATCAGACCTCGACCGGGGAGAGGTCGGGCAGCGTCTCGGGCTGGCTCTCCCGCTTGCGGGTGGCCTTGCGGGCCGCCGGGACGAGCAGGGCGACCAGGAACGCGGCCGCGGCGGCCCCGGTGAGCACCAGGAAGGCCGCGGTGTAGCCGGAATCCGTGGGCAGGCCCTGCGGATCGAGGTGGCCGGTGATGATCGAGCTGACGACCGCGGTGCCGATCGAGGCGCCGATCGTCCGGATGTTGGTGTTCATGCCGCTCGCCACGCCGGTCTGGTGGCGGGGGACGCTCTGCACGATCAGGTTGACCAGCGAGGAGTAGACCAGGCCCAGACCGATGCCGAAGACGCCGCTCGCGACCGACACCTCCCACTGCTCGCCGTGCCGCAGGGCCAGCGACAGCGTCGCCAGCGTGCTCAGCCCGGCGCCCCACAGGAGCTGGGCCTTGCTGCTCAGCCAGCGGGTGAGCGGGCCGCTCAGCGAGCCGAAGATCGCCATCGTGGCCAGCAGCGGCAGCATCAGCAGGCCGGCCGTGGTGACCGAGGCGCCGAAGCCGAAGCCCGTCGACCGGGGGATCTGCAGGAGTTGGGGGAGGAAGGCGAAGACGCCGAACATCGCGGCGCCGAAGAGCAGGGCCACCAGGTTGGCGGTCCAGACCGCGGGCAGGCGCATCATCCGCATGTCGATCAGCGGTTCGGCGGAGCGCAGCTCGGTCACCAGCCAGGCGGCGAAGAGCACCACGGCCACGGCGAAGATGCCCAGCGTGCGGCCGGCTGTCCAGCCCCAGGCGTTGGCCTTGCTCAGCGGCAGCAGCAGGGCGACCAGCCAGCCCGAGAGCAGGCCGGCGGAGAACCAGTTGACCCGGCCGGGTGTGCGCACCGGCGACTTGGGCACGAGGCGCCAGGCGGCCAGGCCGACGGCGATCACGGCGATCATCGGGAGCCAGAACAGCCAGCGCCAGTCGAGGGCGCCCACGATCGGGCCGGCCAGCACGATGCCGAGGCCGCCACCGGTGGCGATGACCGCGGCCAGCACACCGATCGCGGAGGTGACCCGCTGCGGCGGGAACTCGTCGCGGACGATGCCGAACGAGACGGGGAAGATCGCGCCGCCGAGGCCCTGGACGATCCGGGCGATGATCAGCACGGTGGCATTGGGGGCGATCGCGGCGAGCAGGCAGCCGAGGGCGATCGCGGCCAGCGCGACCAGCAGCGCGCGGTCCTTGCCGGTCAGGTCGGCGATCCGGCCCATCAGCGGCGTGGCGACCGACGCCGAGAGCAGCCAGGCGGTGAGCACCCAGGTGATCGTGCTGGTGGAGGTGTGCAGATCCTGCTGGATCGTCGGGAGGACCGGCGTGACCAGCGACTGCATGAGCGAGAAGGCCGCCGCCGCGGCGGCCAGAACCGCGAAGGTGGTTCGCGGTGAGCTCTGATAAAGTCGAGGCATGCCTCCACATTAGCGGAGGGGTGCCTCCGGTTGGCAAGTCGGAATGCCGTGAGGCCGCGATCTGTGAGGAGGGTCTCCGTGGCTGACTCGTCGCCCGTCGTCGCCGTCCGCCGCCCGCAGCGTGCCGACGCGCGCCGCAACTTCGACGCCCTGCTGGTCGCGGCCAGGGAAGCCTTCGCCGAGAACGGCACCGAGGCGTCCCTGGAAGACATCGCCCGCCGCGCCGGGGTCGGCATCGGCACGCTCTACCGCAACTTCCCGACCCGCCAGGATCTCTTCGAGGCCGTCTACGTCGACGAGGTCGACCAGCTGCGCGAGGTCGCGCTGGCGGTCGCCGGCCTGCCGCCGTGGGAGGCGCTTTCCGCGTGGATCGACCGGTTCGTGACCTACGTGGGCACGAAACGCGCGGTCGTCGAGGCGCTCAACCGCGAGTCGGAGATGTTCCGCAACTGCCGAATCGTGCTCTACGAGGCCGGCGAGCCGCTTTTCGTCCGGGCCCAGGCGGCCGGCGAGGTGCGCACCGACGTCAGCTTCGACGACATGCTGCGCCTGGTCTCCGGCCTCACCTCAGCAACGTTCGTCGACACCGACCAGCGTGACCGGGTGCTCGTCATCGCCCTGAGCGGCCTGCGCGCGTTCGCCACGTCGCCCTGAGCCGCCTGCGCACCTGTCCGAGGCTAGAGGCGGACGGCCTGGCCGCTTCGGGCGCTCTCGCGGGCGGCGTCGAGGACGGTCATGTTGCGGACGACGTCGGCCGGGTCGACCGGGACGGGGCCCGCGCCGCGCACCGCGGCGGCGAAGGCCGGGTAGTAGAGGTCCCAGCGGCCGCGTTCGCTGCGCACCGGGGTGCCCTCGTCGCCGCGGAAGATGCGGCCCCAGGACTCCTCGGGCTCGACACCCCACTCGTCGCCCAGTTCGGCGGGGGACCGGCCGGCCTTCAAAGCGTCCTCCTGGCCGTCGACGCCGGCGACCACGAAGGTGCCGGTGGTGCCGGCGACCCGGTAGCGCGGGCCGGGGGCGCCCTGGCGCCAGCTGCCCCAGAGGTGTGACTCGACGCCGTTGACGTGGTGCAGCGCGAGGAAGAAGTCGTCGTCGAGCTCGCCGCTGCCGCGGACCTCGGCGTAGGCCCGGACGGCCGGGCCGTTGAGCATCAGTGCCTGGTCGACCAGGTGAGAGCCGAAATCGAGCAGGGTGCCGCCGCCGGCCGCGCCGGGGCGGCGCTCGGGGGCCCAGCGTTCGAACCGCGACTCGAAGCGGCGAACCGTGCCGAACTGACCGTCGTCGATGAGGCGCCGCAGGGTGCGGAAGTCGGAGTCGAAGCGCCGGTTCTGGTAGACGCTGAGCAGCACGCCCCGGTCCTTCGCGGCGGCGACCACCTCGCGGGCGCGGTCGGCCGTCAGCGTGAACGGCTTGTCGACCACGACGTGCAGCCCGTGGGAGATCGCATCGAGGGCGAGGTCGGCGTGCGTGGTGACGGGGGTCGAGATCGAGACGGCCTCGGCACCGGCGGCGGCCAGCGCGGCGATCGAGTCGAAGGGGGCGACGCCGGGGCGCTGCTCGGCGAGCTCCTGGCGGCGCTCCGCGTTCGTCGTGACGACGCCGAGGAACTCGACGTTGGCGGCGGAGGCGATCAGCGGGGCGTGGAAGATGCGCCCACCTGCGCCGTAACCGACCAGCCCGAACTTCACCGCGTCACTCATGCCCGGAAGCCTGCCACATCCGCGCTTCCGCCGAGAGTGGCGGTCCCGGGCTGTGGACAACGCCGGGGCTCTGATCCGTACCTGTCGGATGAGTGACCGGCGCCGCACTGAGAGGCATCTGATGCGTCAACATTTGCGGCATGAAGCAACCCGTGCGGATGGAACGCACCCCCTTCGCCGATCTCGACCGGCAGCCGCGCGAGATGACCGCGATGCTGCTCGCCGCCCTCGACGAGATGGGGCGTCACCCCGAGATCCGGCGGGTCCGCCGGACGGCGATGGAGGCGTTCCGGCCCGAGGTGGGCTGGCGGGTGCTCGACGCGGGCTCCGGCACCGGTGAGATCGCTCGCCGGCTGGCCGCCGAGGTGGGCCCGTCCGGTGCGGTGATCGCGCTCGACTACTCGGCCGCGACCGTCGCGGCCGCCGGGGAGCGGCACGACGGCAGCAACGTCCACTACACGACCGGCGACGTCTTGGCGCTCGACCTGGCCTCCGGCAGCGTCGACGGGGTCTGGTGCGAGCGGGTGCTGCAGCACGTCGACGACGCCGACCTGGCGATCGCCGAGCTGGTGCGGGTGACCAGGTCCGGCGGGCGGATCTGTCTGATCGACACCGACTGGAGCTCGCTCGCCTTCGACGGTGTGCCGCCGGGCCTGGCCCGCACGGTGGTGGCCGACATGCACGGACGGCTCACCCCGAGGCAGGTCGACATGGGGCGCACCCTGCGGCGCCGTCTCGTCGGCAAGGGACTGAGCGCGCTGACCGCGACCCCGGTGACGTGCCTCTTCGGTGACCCGGCCTCGGCCGCGGTGGTGCTGCCGATGATCAACCCGCTGGTCCCCGAGCGGGCGTGGACGACCGCCGCCGGTGTTCGGGAGAAGTGGTTCGCCCACGTCGACCAGGCCGGCGCCCGCGGTGACTTCCTGGCCGTGCTGACCATCTGGGCGGTTACCGGAACAGTCAGCTAACACTCCGTCCAGTGCTGCTGCCTCTTCTGGTCGCGAATCACGAATTCTTCTGGTCGCGAACCGCGAAACCTCTTCGCCTCAGGCGGCCGGCGCCATCCGGGCCAGCAAGGTGTCCAACGGGATGCTGGCGAAGCCGACCCGCACGTCACTCGCGCCGTAAGGCATCCAGAAGCGGCCCTCGTGCACGAGGCCGCCGCAGGAGTAGACCACGTTCGGCACGTACCCCTCGCGTTCGATCTCGTCGGGTTCGATCAGCCCCTCGGGCAGGTCGGCGATGACCTGCGACGGGTCGTCGAGGTCGAGCAGCATCGCGCCGATCGCGTAGCGCCGCATCGGGCCGACGCCGTGGGTCAGCACCAGCCAGCCGGCCTCGGTCTCGATCGGCGAGCCGCAGTTGCCGACCTGGATCAGGTCCCAGCCGTGGTGCGGGGCCAGCAGGGGCACCGACGGCTGCCACCGGTGCTGGTGGTCGCGGACTGCCAGGCCCAGCGTCTCGCCGTCCGAGCGGCAGAGCGCCATCTTCCGCCCGTTCACATAGCGCGGGAACAGCGCCATACCCTTGTTCTGGGCCGCCGGTCCGCTGAGCCGGGTCACCTCGAAGTGCCGCAAGTCGCGGGTGAAGATCACCCGACCGGAGATCTGCCGGCCGTCGTACGCCGTGTAGGTCGCCTGATAGACGTGCCGCCCGTCCGGGTCGGTGACCTGCACGAACCGCGCGTCCTCCATGCCGTTGCTCTCGGCCGTGGTGGCCGGCCACATCACCCGTTGGTGCAGCGGCACCGCGCTGGGGAACTCCAGCGCGTAGTCCTCGGAGACGATGTGCCGGATCTTGTCGATCGTCTCCTGCGACTTCGGCCGGGCCAGCAGTTCGCCGGGCACGTGGGAGGTCACGTCCTCGAACTCGGTGTCGGTGAACCGCTCGGGCAGGGTCGAAACGACGTACGCGGAGGCCTCGTTGTCGATCTCGGCGTCGATCAACGCGGCGGAGAGCTGGTTCCGCCAGTGCGTGGCGCCGACCCGCTGGCCGATCGTGAGGGGTCCGGAGCGGTCCTCCATGCGCATTTTCTCGCCGGGGCCGAGCACCGCCGTGCAGAACCCGATCGAGGAGATGTGCCCCTCGCCGATCTGCCGCAGGCTGATCGCGACCCGCAGTTCGTCCGGCTCGAGCCCGCTCTGGTCGGGGTGCCCCACCATCGACGGGTTGCAGAGCGCGGCCGCCTCGACCGCGAACTCGTGGCTGAAGTAGGCGCCGATCAGCGAACGCGACGCCGGTGACAGCGTGATCTCGGCCGGGACCCGGTGCTGCACCAGGTCGTAGTGGTGCTGGAAGGTGCCCAGCAGGTCGTGGTGCCGCCCGCCGAAGCGGGCCAGCACCTCGTCGAGCAGGCGGCCGATCTCTTCCTCTTCGAGCTGCAGGATGCGCTCGATCAGCCGGCCCGTCCTGTTCTGGACGGTCTGGGAGTCCTCACCGGGCACGAAGAGTTTGATCACGACGCGCCGGGCGTCCGGCTGCATGACGACGTCGTGGCGGACGATCTCGATCTGCGAATTCATGGTGGCAGTCACGCTAGGCCGCCTGACGGTCGGGTCGCACTCCGGGTCACCAACGTGCGGGCGTGCTGCAACGTCGAGACCAGCGCGAGGGTGGATTCGGCTCCTTGGTTCAGATTAGGACCTTCGGCCTTCAATCCGTCATAACATCCGCCGGTTAGGGGGTCGTACATGGTCTGTTGCCCGTCGTTGTCGCCCAGGAACCAGGCCACTGCCCGGAAAATCTGCTCGTCCCAGCGCTCGTCGCCGGTCACCGCGGCCGCGGTGACACAGGCGTCGGCGGTCGCGGCGGCCTCGATCGGCTGCTGGTCGAAGCGGTGCTTGGGCACGCCGGGCCGCCACCCGCCGACCGGCACGACCGAGAGGTGCCCGTCGTGGTCCTGCTCGCGACAGAGCCAGGCAAGCATCTTGAGCCCGGCCCGCAGCAGCGCCTCGTCGCCGAGCAGGTCGCCGGCCGAGATCAGCACCTCGGGGAGCGCGGGGTTGGCGTAGGTCAGCTCCTGCTCGGGCCAGACCCAGTCGGGGGCGGCGGTGGGCGGTAGGCCGATCACGGTGGCCGCGTCGCCGAGCAGGTCGGCCGCGTCCCGGTTGCGCGGGTCGGCGCGCAGCACCTCGGCCGCGCCCAGCCCGGCGAACGCCATCGCGCGCGGCCACGGTGACCTGGTCCGGGCCGACAACGAGAAGGCGTTCAGGGCCTCGCGGCGGATCCACGGCACGGTCGAGCGGGCCGCGGCGGTGCCCAGGCCCCAGAGCGCACGACCCCACCAGTCGCCCAGCGACGGTTCGTCCCCCCACCGCCGTTCGAAGGAGAACCGGTTGCGGAAACCGCCGTCCGGCCCCTGCGCGTGGGTGAGGAACGCCAGGTAACGCTCGGCGAGACCGACGAGTTGAGCGGTCGGCCGCGTTTCGCGGCAGATCAGCTGCAGCCCGCGCGACACATCGTCGACGCAGTAGCCGTGCTCACGTCGCACGATCGCGTTGCGGGCGTGCTCGAGCAGTCCGGTGTCGTCGGAGAGCCGTGCGACGTGACTCCAGTCGGGCTGTGGGGCGTCGGCGAGTTGGATCGGTGGCGGCACGAGCCGGAGACCGATGGTCATGCGGTTCTCTCCAGGGGATTCAGGCCGGGACCGAGGCGGCCAGCGGCGAGCGGTTGCTGACCAGGCGGGTGGCCAGCGCCTGGTACCGGGCGGCCACCGCGGGCCAGCGCAGCGTCGGGCTGCCGGTCAGTCCGGTGAGGCGCCCGGTCAGGCCGGGCTCGGCCAGCACGTGCCGGATCGCCAAGGCCATCGCCTCCGGGTCCTGATGCGGCACGAGCAGGCCGGGGCCGTCGGCGAGCAGTTCGACGGCGTGCGGGAACTCGGTCGCCACCACCGGGATGCCGGCGCCGACCGCCTCGATGAGCACGCCCGAGGTGACCTGCTCGGTGGAGTCGTAGGGGAGCACCACCGCGTCGGCCGAGCGGATCAGCCGGGACAGGTCGTCCTCCTCGAGGTACGCGTCGTTCCAGACCACGGCGTCGGTCACCCCGAGCGAGGCGGCGAGAGCTTTCAGAGAGTCGCGGTACGCGTCGCCGAAGTGTTCCAGCACCTTCGGGTGGGTGCGCCCGGCGACGGTGTAGACCGGCCCCGGCCGTACGTCATCCAGCAGCGCGAGCGCGTGCAGCGCCCACTCGATGCCCTTGCCCGGGCCGAGCAGTCCCCAGGTCAGCAGGTTCGGGCGGTCGTGGTTCTCGCGCGGGCCGGTGCCGCGGCTGCCCGCGCCGTGCGGGATCACCGAGATCTTGCGCGGGTCGACGGCGTACCCGCCGAGCAGTCGTTGCCGGGCGGTGTCGGTCATGGTCACCACGGCGTCGGCGGTCGCGGCGATTCGTTCGAGCACCTGGCGCTGGAGCGGGTCGGGGGAGCTGAGCACGGTGTGCAGCACGACGATGGAGGGCACGCGGAGGGCGCGCAGCAGCGGCAGCACCTCGTTGCCGGCGTCGCCGGGGTAGATGCCGTACTCGTGCTGGAGGATCGCTACGTCGAAGCGGTTGAGCGCGTTCGCCGCGGCCGGCCAGCCCCCCGGGGCGTCGATGTGCCAGGTGTGCACGCTTCGCGGTGCGTCGCGGTCCGGTTCGATTCCGCCGCCGGCACTGTCCCGTGACAACAGCCGGACGACGCCCGACCGCCCGCTCGTGTTGAGCTGCGTGCCGAGTGCCGCATTGAAGGTAGCCAAACCGCATTGGGTCGGCGGGTAGGTGCTGAGGAAACCGTACGTGGCGGGCATAACGTGGCCTTTCTCGCTCTGCGGCAGCCTCCCCGCAGCATGCCGCGGCGTACCCGGACAGGGCTGTGCCGGGCGCGCAAAACGCCATTGCGGAGGTCCAGGGAAATTGCCTGGATTGACCCGCAATTCCCATTGCGACGTTAACAAGAAAGACCATTCAACTGACGATTTTTCGGTAAATCTCCAGGTAATCGTCGACCATGCGGTCGCGGGAGAACCGCTCCCGGGCGCGCTGAGCGCAGGCCGCCCGGTCGAGATTCGCGGCCCGGTCGACGGCGATGACCGCTTCGTCCGCGTCTTCGACCAGGAAGCCGGTGACGCCCTCGTCGACCACTTCGGGCATCGAGCCTTTCCGGTACGCGATGACCGGCGTCCCGCAGGCCATCGACTCCACCACCGAGAGCCCGAACGGCTCGGCGAACCGGATCGGGTGCAGCAGGGCCAGCCCGGACCCGAGGATCCCGGCGCGCTTGTCCGGGCCGACCGAGCCCAGGTAGATCACCTTGTCCCCGTCGATCCGCGGCTCGATCAGCTCCTCGAAGTACGCCCGGTCCTGCACGATCCCGCACATCACCAGTCGCCGCCCGGCCCGCCGCGCGATCTCGATCGCCAGGTCGGTGCCCTTGTCCGGATGAATGCGCCCGAACAGGATCAGATCGTCGCCACCCACCGGGTCGGCCGGCAGCCCGTCCAGGTCGATCCCGTGGTGCACGGTCCCGAGGTAGTCGAGGTCGGGGGAGCGGTCGCTGTCCGAGATCGCGACGTACGCGGAACGGCCACGGCGGTACGCGGGCAGGATGTTCGCCCCCGAGAAGCCGTGGATCGTCGTCACCATCGGGGCCGCGCTCAGCTCCGAGAAGGCCAGCGGCAGCCAGTCCACGTGGTTGTGGATCAGGTCGAACTCGCCGGAGCGGGCCAGGGCGTGCCCGACGTGCAGCGCCTCCCAGACCCGGCCGTCGAGAGTGTCGTTCTCCTCGTACCCGTTCGGTGCGACCCCGTCCAGGGCGGCCTTGGTGATCGAGTCGAGGGTGGCGAAGAGTGTCACGTCGACGCCCCGCTCGACCAGGCCCTCGGTGATCAGGCTGGTCACCAGCTCCCACGGCCCGTAATGGCGCGGGGGCGTGCGCCAGGCGATCGGCCCTAGCATGGCGATCCTCATGACAAATGCCGCGTTTCGGTAGGTACCACGTGGTTAGTATGCCCAGCCATGGGAACCGTCCGTTCCGTGTTAGAGAAGACCCATGACGGATCTCTGGTGGAAAAGTGCGGTTGTTTACCAGATCTACCCGCGCAGCTTCGCGGACGCCGACGGGGACGGCATGGGCGACCTGCGCGGCATCATCGACCACTTGGACCATCTGGCCGACCTTGGCGTCGACGTCATCTGGCTCTCGCCGATCTACCCTTCACCGCAGGACGACAACGGCTACGACATCAGTGACTACCAGGGCGTCGAGCCGGTCTTCGGGACCCTGGAGGTCTTCGACGAGTTGCTGACCGAGGTGCACGCCCGCGGCATGAAACTGGTCATGGATCTGGTCGTGAACCACTCCTCGGACGAGCATCAGTGGTTCCTCGAGAGCCGATCGAGCCGGGACAACCCCAAGCGTGACTGGTACTGGTGGCAGCCCGCCCGGCAGGGCCTGGAACCCGGCACGCCCGGCGCCGAGCCGACCAACTGGGGCTCCGCGTTCGGCGGCCCGGCCTGGGAGTACGACGAGAAGACCGGCGAGTACTACCTGCACCTGTTCTCGCGCAAGCAGCCCGACCTCAACTGGGAGAACCCCGAGGTGCGGACGGCCGTCTACGCGATGATGAACTGGTGGCTCGACCGGGGCGTCGACGGCTTCCGGATGGACGTCATCAACATGATCTCCAAGGTGCTCCCGCTGCCCGACGGGCGCCTGACCGCGGGCTCGGCCTACGGGGACGGCTCGGCCGGCTTCCTCAACGGCCCGCGCGTCCACGAGTTCCTCCAGGAGATGCACGCCCAGGTCTTCGCCGGACGGGACGCGGTGCTGACCGTCGGCGAGATGCCCGGCGTGACGGTCGACGAGGCGATCCAGTTCACCGACCCGGACCGGCACGAGGTCGACATGGTCTTCCAGTTCGACCACGTCTGGGCCGACCGCGGTGACGACCCGTGGCTGCTGGTACCGCTCGAACTGACCCGGCTCAAGGCGATCTTCAACCGGTGGCAGGCCGGACTGGCCGAGGTCGGCTGGAACAGTCTCTACTGGAACAACCACGACCAGCCGCGGGCGGTCTCGCGCTACGGCGACGACAGTGCCGCCCATCGGGTGGCGTCGGCCAAGATGCTCGGCACCGTGCTGCACCTGCATCGCGGCACGCCCTACGTCTATCAGGGCGAAGAGCTGGGAATGACCAACTTCCCGTTCCGGACGATCGACGACTTCCGCGACGTCGAGGCGCTGGGTCAATACACCCAGGCGATCGACCAGGAGGGACGGTCGCCCGAGGACGTGCTGACGGTGCTGCGCGCCCGGGGCCGGGACAACGCCCGTACCCCCATGCAGTGGAACTCCTCGGCGCACGCCGGGTTCACCACCGGAACGCCGTGGCTCGCCGTCAACCCGAACTATCCCGAGGTCAACGCCTCCGCGGCGCACGCCGACCCCGACTCGGTCTACCACTACTACCGCAAGCTGATCGAGCTGCGCCACACCGAGCCCGCGGTGGTCGACGGCGACTTCACGATGGTGCTGCCCCACCACGAGCAGCTGTACGCCTTCACCCGCGCGCTGGGCGACACCGAGCTCCTGGTGATCGGCAACTTCTCCGGCGCCGAGGTGCGCGCCGACCTCATCGACGACTGGTCCGACGCGGAACTCCTGCTCACCAACCTGCCCACGGAACCGAAGGACTGGCTCCTGGCCCCGTGGCAGGCCGTCATTTACCGACGAAACCGCTAAGCGACCGTCAGCACGATCGTGGAACTCGGGGCGACGGTGGTTTCGGTGGGGACCAGGTGGGTGGCGTAGCCCGCGGGCTCGCCGGTGCCGTAGTTGCGCAGGAAGCGCGGGTGCGCGCCCCCGCTGATCTGGAGGCGGACGCGGTGGCCGGGCCGGAAGACGTGGGCGGTGTGGCCCAGGTCGACAACGGTCCGGCCGGCGCCGGTCATCCGGGTCAGGCCGTCGCAGACGTTGACCGAGCGGCCGGCCGGGTCGACGTCGCAGAGCCGGACGAACAGATCGCCGCTCGCCGCCGTGGTCGAGGCGTCGAGTTCGGCGCGCACCGGACCCAGCAGGGTCAGCGGGGTCTCGACCGGGTCACCGGTGAAGACCAGCACGTCGGCCCGGCGCTCCAGCTCGGCGTTGTCGACCTGCCCCTGCGACCGCGACTGCAGCGGACCGCCGATCGAGGGCGTGGGGTCGGCCGGGTCGTAGCGGAAACTCCAGCCGCGAGCGGCGGCCAAGGACCCGAGGGTCAACTGCCGCGGCCGTACGCCGGGGGGCGGCCAGTCGGGCAGGTCGCGCCACTCGTCGACGCCGCCGACGTGGGCGCGCACCTGATAAGCCGGTGGTTCCCGCCGCAGCCGCCGCATCGCCTGCGCGAACACCTCGGTCCAGCCGCGATCGAGCGAGCTCGTGTGGGTCCACGGCCCGATCAGCAGGTCGACGTCGCGCCCGGCGGCCCGCATCCGGGTGTACTGCTCGATGACCTGACCCGGCTCGAGGTCCCACCACCCGGTGCAGAGGCTGGTCGGCACCGCCATCGCGCCGGCCACTGTGGTGAGGTCGGTGTCCCGCCAGAACTCGGGCTCGGGGTGGACGAGCCACTCCTCGAACGCCGGCCGCCGGCCCCCGACCACCGACGGATAGGCGTCGAGGAGTGGCAGTCCGAAGGAGGCCTTGCGGAGGCGGAACATCATCCGCAGTGTCCCGCGCAGCATGTCGCCCGAGGTGATCTTGCCCTGGACCAGGCTCAGCGTGCCGATCAGGGACCGTTCGAGCCGGAACGCGCCGCCACCCCAGAAGAACTCGTGCGGGTCGGTCAGGCCCACCTGCATGACGGCGCCGCGCCACTCCGGCGGCGGATCGACGGCGAGAGCCGCCTGGGCGTACGACATGTAGCTTGCCCCCAGCGTGAAGAGGTCACCGGAGAACCAGTTCTGTTTGCGGATCCACTCGACGGCGGCCCGCCCGTCGGCCGTCTCGTTACGCCAGGTGTGGAACTCGCCGCCCGACCCGCCGCTGCCCCGGCTGTTCTGCAGCAGCACGTGGAACCCCTGCTCGGCGAAGCGGACCCCGTAGATCAGATTCCACGGGAAACCACTGCGGATGTACGGGGCCCGGATGAGCACGGTTGGGGAGGGCTCGCTGGTGACCGGGGCGTAATGGTCGGTGAGCAGCGGACTCCCGTCGGCGGCGGGAACCGGCACGGCGGTCTCCCGGCGTACGTCATGGGGGGCTTTCTCGCCCCGGCGGCTCAGGAGTCGAAGGACTGGTGGCAGTCTTCGCATGGGTCCACCCCCATTATTCTCGTACGTCGTACCGAAAATAGTAGCAGGAGGTTCAATGGCCCGCGGACGCCCGCCCG
>Ga0247737_1000667_pt1 | contig 14105 bp, 10 predicted proteins | sample UWRJL028104C2_FD_180937 | JGI IMG/M metagenome (GOLD analysis project Ga0247737, IMG submission 180937) | Plant litter microbial communities from Arlington Agricultural Research Station in Wisconsin, United States - UWRJ-L028-104C-2 | ecosystem: Environmental > Terrestrial > Plant litter >...
CACTATTGTTGTCGAAGCGAAATATGAGCACCTACTCCCACAATACCCAAATGATGCCCCATTATCGTCCTTAGCGTCTTCAAAGTATTTATCTCATTGAAGAACTTTTATGGTAGGCTGGAACTAGTTGATATTGTAATATATGAGAATGAAAAGAAACCCAAATGCGGCATTAGATCTACAAATCTGGCATTTAAGCTATAAACACACCCTTAAAATGCGCGAACAAAGACGCAACAATTTGATCTTAATTTATGATGCTAGAGTACTATCTACTCATACAATGAGCACTAGGATCATTGACTTGTTTGAAGTCACATAGAGTAACTGCAATTCTCATAGTGGCGGTACGGTAATGGGAAACCAAAGAGCAAAAAGGCTCTAAGTTAATACATAACTTCGGGCAATAATTCCAACAAAAGTGAGAACTCAATATCAAGGCTTTAACATCAAGGAATCTATGAACAAGAATCAAGTTCTAGCTCGGCATTTTCGAGAATTCTTAAATCGGCTTTCATGTGGCTCTTCGTTGTGTAGGCACATAAATTTGAACTTCAGCACATTCTAACCCCCAATTGCCGAAACATCGGTATTATTTCTAGAGTGGACATTAACACCTCTTCTAAGACGTTAGTTTCCAGGTTAGCGACATGCACCATCGTCAAATAATTGCTTGAGGAGCCTCGCCCTAGCCAATCTAATTAAAAACATATTTTCTTCTACATGATATCATCACCTTAATAATACTCGGCGTCCAGTCGGATGTTTTTTCTCACTAAAGTGATTGAAATAAGTACTATTAACGTAATTGGTGATTCGGTATGCACAGTCTCGATAACCCGAACTCCAAACAGGCTAGCCCATTCTCAGTTTACATCCAGCCGCATGCATTTCTTTTGTTAAGACATTCCAGCCCTTCTCGTCTTATGGCTGTGCGTAGGGGTACTTAATATCTAAGCGACGAAAACATATTTACATAATTGATCATGCTGCAATGATAAGTGGATAAGGTGAGCTATATAGTATAATTGATCAAAATCGTACTTCCAGTCAGAACCTGAGAAACTTGAAGCAGTTTGCGAAACTGGAAGCAGGACCTTCTCAACCACTAATTCCGAACGCAGATATCTGTAAGATCACGTGACGCATATCCTGCTTACTTGCCTAATGTGTACGAGGTGTTAAAGCATGCCGAAGTAGCCTGTGTAAGACATGAACTTAAGAGTCTCGACACAATTTTGAGTCTATTCTTCTCAGTTTGTTTGAAACTTCAAAAACATGTTGTTCATCGGCGTAGTATCCTTTGCTTTGGCCGTCCTTACCACCATCCATGGAGCAGCCGTGCCCGTTGCACGGGTGGCTCCAATACCAAGTCTGCTAGACATTTCCATTCAGGAGCTCACCGATCTACTTGATAGCGGCGTGATTACTAGCTATGAGCTCGTTAGCCTGTACCTCAAACGAATTGGCCAAGTAAATGACGAGCTCAACGCCGTTCTTGAGCTAAGCAAAGAAGCGCTTACAATAGCACGCCAACGTGACAAGGAGCGCATTTCCGGATTTAATCGTGGCCTTCTTCACGGGATACCAATACTTGTCAAAGACAATTTTGCTACAACTGATGATATGCTCACTGGTGCTGGCAGTGTTTGCCTGGCAAAGTCACGGCCGAGTAAAGAGGCAACTGTCGTTGCTAAACTCCGCAAAGCAGGTGCTATCATCATTGGGAAGACTAATATGAGTGAGTTCGCAAGTGGACGCGGCAATGTTACCGAAGGTTGGAGCGCGCGGGGCAATCAGACGTTTGGGGCCTACGTAGAACATCAAACTGCCTGTGGAAGTTCCAGCGGAAGTGGTGTTGCAGCATCACTAGGTCTAGCAGCCGGGACTTTGGGCACCGAGACGGCAGGGAGTATTACTTGTCCAGCCTTTGTCAACAATGTCGTTGGCATAAAACCTACAGTTGGACTGACGTCTCGATTTGGGGTCGTACCTTTGACGGCTCGTCAAGACACCACGGGTCCAATTGCACAATGTGTTGCAGACGCGGCACTAATGCTTGAGGTTATTGCCAGTAAGGACCAAAACGATAACTATACACTATTGCAGCCTTGGGATACACCACCTAGTTATAGAAAGGCCCTGAATGCGTCCGCGCTGCAGGGTAAGCGCTTAGGGGCAGTTTTCATGCGAGAGAATCGTCTTATTGATGAATTGTTTGTTAATGCGCACCAGATTGATAGAGTGCTTCGTGATGCTGTGAGCGAGCTGGAGGCTGCAGGGGCTAATGTTGTTGAAGTCAAACTTGGGATTGATGGAATTCCCTTACGCAACTCCACTCAAGAGTTGGGGGTGAAAATGAGCATGTATGGTGTACCAGACTTTGCTGAAGGTATGAAAGCCTACATGGAATCTCTTGTGCCAGATGACAAAACACCACACACACTTTCCGAGCTGCTCGAGTGTATGGAGACTGATCCAGACGAGTTTGGCTCCAGCGTCGACTTTTCAGGGATTCGTCAGATAGCCCAGACAAATAAAACGTCAGGCAGCATTGAGTCATGGGATGCATATTCCGATGCCAAAGGAGAGTCGCGAGATATGATTTTCAGTCCTATGAAAGAACTAGGGCTAGATGCACTTGTTATGCTCATAGATACAGCTATTATATTCACAGCAGCATCTGGACTACCTATAGTTACAGTGCCTATGGGGATGCTAGGAGACGATGCGTCGACGGTTTGGGATAAACATGGAAAAGTTATTGAAGAAGCACCTGGTTTTCCCCTTGGGTTGAGCTTTGTCGCTGATCAGTGGACGGAGCATGAACTCATAGGATATGCCTATGCATACGAGCAGGCGTCACAGAAAAGGAGGAAAATGCAACCATATATCAAGTTTGATCTCGATCTTGATTCGATAATACAAGAGACTTCCAAATTGGACTTGTGACACTTCTGATGTATGCATCCTCTCGGGTCTGAGAATATGCAAAGGAAAACAGTCACAGCAACACTATCTCACAGGTGCTACCAACTTTCGTGCTATGGTAGAGAAGCTGGAGAATGATATGATCGAGGAAATGCAGGCCATAACATGATCAAGAAGCACTTGAGAAAACCAGATAAGATATATACAATATGAAGCAATGAATGAATATGTGATAGTAACCAAGCGTATAAATTGCTAGCAGCCCTCATAGATAAATATGAGAGAGCGTTTACTCATCCATTTTAAATGATCCACTTTGGGCCTTTCCATGGTAGAATATTCGCCATTGACTGATATAAAGACTGGAGTAACTTGGCAAAGAATACAATTCACATGTGGCCGCATTCGTACATCTTATATGAAAGCATTGAACTCAACTATTCTGATCAATGGCCATTGGTAGGGTATACCAGTTTATTGTGCTAACTTTACAACATCTGTGCGAAGTTTGCTACCTCCATTCCATGTAACGCCATTTTATAGCCCTAAATGCCACATTTCACATACGCTCAACCGGTGATAGGCCTATCAACTTCATTCCATTGGCTAGTACAACCCTTGCGGCATCATATAGTGCCATGCGTGCTAACTGTAGCTCCCTCTCACGTCCTACAACTGTTTAGGGATTCAAGTCAGTGCTGGTTTCATTGGACTCTTTACAACATAAAAGAGGTGTATTGTATGTTGCGTGACACTGGGAAGTACGGGCAAAGAGGCAAAAATACTTACTTCGGAGATGTGGATAACTGCTGCTTAGAACATGAGTCATCCGGAATAGATAAGTTAATATCGTGGTGGGCTCCACTGTGAAAACCCGATATTAGTCACTGTTTGCTGGAGTTTTGATTACAAGTCAACAACAAACTTACAAGTCTTGAGTGTGTTTATAACCACATCAGGGTACTGAGAGATCACTCGGATAAGATCAGTGGCATGTGTTTCCGTGAGTAAGGAGAGATCAGCGGTGGCGACTTCTTCGGGGGTGAGTTCAGCTTTTCGAGTAATGGAGCATAGACGCGCATGGGCATATTGAAGGTAAGGTCCTGTATCCCCTTCAAAGGAGGTCATCGTCTTCATATCAAACTCGTAGTTGTTATTTCTATCACCAATTAGCATCCAATATATCTCAGAAGACCTATAGGATAACTTACCGCTTTCCGCTCAAATCCTGAACCATGACACTTGAGATACCTAATATATCAGCCACAGAGACGGGATCCTCAATCTGTTCATATTTGGCTTCATTCACTTTCATAACTTCGTGCATCTTCTCGCCCACATCCCTCAAAATATCATCTAAGAACTTGACAGTTCCTTTTCGAGTACTCATTCCCAATACCATACCAAAATTAATATGTTGCACCCTCTTGGCGAGGTCATTGTAGCCCATAAGCTCGATGATTTTAAACAATTGCTTTAAATGGAGATCTTGCTGGGATGCTACGACATAGATCATGTGATCAAAATGGTACTTGTCGTCCCTCTGCATCATTTCGCTGATATCACGAGTTAGGTACAAAGCTGTACCATCTTTCTTCTTGATAACTGCTTTGCCAAGCTGTTTCGCCTCCTTAGGAGGGATACCTTTCTGCTCCGAGAAGTCAATAATGACTGCACCTTCCGATTCCTTTGATATTCCCATTTCAGATATTTTCTGAGCAGCAAAGTCCATTCTTTCTTGCTTGACTTGGCTTTCACCTGAGTAGTCATCAAATTTGATGTTCAAACGAGCATATGTCTCCTTGTAACGTTTGATGCTCAGTTCTCGGAAGCGGGCCCATTGTTGGACAGCCACTGGCTCGTTGTCGCTCATAGCCTTGAAATATTCACGGGCTTTCTCATCGATACTCTTCGCTCGTAGTTCCGACGTATCCTTCCCATCTTGTTGTAAAGCTTTGATCTCATCTTCCTGCTCCCCCATATCCTTGTTTATCTGAACATAAACATTAAAAAGATGGTTGATGGGATCTGCTTCCAAGGCCTTTTCGTCCCCGTACTTATTGAAACCCAAAGCCAAGAGTCCATATTGTTTTCCCCAGTCTCCTAGATAATTAATTCGTGTTACGTCCCAACCAGCGCCTTCATAGAGGTTGGCCAAGAACCCTCCAATAATGGTACTTCGCAAATGTCCTGCATGGAATGGCTTTGCAATATTTGGAGATGAGAATTCGACTATCATCTTCTTTGGTCCTGTCGCTGGGTTGTTAGGATCCTTCAAGCCGAGAAATTTGTTTTGTCCAAAAGAGCCTTGTCGAGATAGAATGGATGGAATGAGTATTTGAGCCAGCTTATCGGGCTTAAAGAAGAACTGCAGGTGTGTGCCATTCGTAGTTGGCTTTTCAACAAGAGGAGAATCGGGAAACTTTTGAAATGTTTAGCCTTTATAAAACCAGTCTAGAAATATATGGGTGGTGAAGTCATACCTTTTCAAGCCATTCAGCCCCAAGCTCAGCTGGCTTCTTTCCCTTGATTCGCAAAGCTTGAATGGGCAGGTTTAAATCGCCTTTCTCGAGTGTATCCGTCCATCGGAGCGCAGGGTACACGATTGAGGAATCCACGCCAGTTATTGGGGTCAGAATAGAGGTGAGGTGTGCGCGGTATATGTCGAAAGGGTTGATTTCGGGGTAACAGTTTGGATATTGTGGTAGTTCGCCTTCTAGACTCAGCGCATTGAGCTTTTGGGCCAACGTCTGAGATACAGACGCTGCCATTGTGTTGATACGCTTGTGAGGGATTAGGGCGCGATGGTTAGGAAGGAACCGAAATGGTCGTGGGCTAACAGTGGAAAGTGAATATTTTAAAATGTGTTGAAGGCGATGTCTCATCAAATTGGACGTCTAGTTACGATTGTGAATTTAGTGTGGGAATTATATGAGCCAAGTACGAGTTTTGTAGCGGGGAGGATTGTTGCTGTTGACTCACAAACAATTTGTAAAAAGCCCCCCCGGGCCACCGCTTGGGGCAGGCGGTAAGTCGCTATGGCACGTGATCTCTTGAGAGACCATGACACGTGACTATGTCTTATGAACGTCTATGGAAGTTGACGGCTCAGATTATGGCTTGGGCGCCTGTTAGTGGCCGAAAGTTTATCATGTTTCTCCTACAAAGTATCTTTGGTTTTCTGTGCCTGTTGCTCTAGCCTTGACATAAAGCTATGACTATATGATAACCCTTACTAATGCTAGGGACTATACATAGTAACTCATCTACACGACTCTTCCGGCAGTTCATCCAATTGGGAACTTGCCAAAGTTCGCCATGGCTTATCAAAATTAAGCTCGCGAATGAAAGTTGCTTGGTCGGCTTATTACACAGCTGCATTAATATTGGACAAACCAATTTGGAAGCCATGAATGAAAGTAGCTTTCTCGCGTTTGAATATGCTTACTTCATATATAGACTATTTAACATATCAGCTATATAGATTTTTTCTGCATGATAGTTACACCCCTCAGATACACCGCGTGGAAAACTAACAGACTAGTGAGCTTGATATAAAATGAGTGTTATCCATACGACCAACAAAGAAGAGTACCATCGAAACGAAATACCGACTTCGAGACCCCACTGAAAGCACATGGGCTATCAGAATCTTGAAAAAACATCAGCCTGCCACCAATTTTTGTTTTGCTGTCCATGAGAAGCCAAACCTTTCAAAATCATACTCATAATGGAAGCTATCTATTAGCCTGGAGAAGGAACTTCTTGGCCATCCTGTCGAAGCATACGAAGAAACGCTCGCTCACGTTCACCTTACAAATTTTAGCCTGATCACGAGGATGAAAACAGAGAACTCACTTGGCCTGGAATTGACCGTGACCTGCTCATCAACAACGATTGAGCGACTATCGATATAATCTTGCACGATGGAGCATGTTTCCGAGGTTTCGTAAGAATACTCCATTCGCATAAGAGTCACCCTGATTCGATAACGACCAGGATAGTGAATTACGAGATCAGGAAAATAGAAGTATGCTTGATCTCTAGCATGGCGGCTGCTAGAACCGTGGCGGCTGGATCCAGGCATTGGGTGAGCGGAATCAGCAGCTTTCCCGGAAAGCTGGTCATCTAGAGGCTCGCCATTTTCATGGATAAGAGAGACGAAGGCATAGATCTGCGCGAGCTCGTCATATAAGCTGGTTTGACTGCTAAGCCGAGCTGCTACCGGTGGAAATAGTGCAACCCCTGGCCGGGTCTGTGCTGGAGGTTGAACAGATAAGTCAAGCATTCTCTTGATTTGGTCGCTTCCAGCGTGATGACACTTGACTAAAAAGCCACACACTACAAAGTTGATCAGCACATACTCCAGCTGACTCGTATATTCCCCTGCTTGACCATGTACCTGCAGAAGGGAACTAGCTTGCCAAACTTTATAACTTAGGAGCTAGACTGACAGGTATTGCGGAGAATAATTGTCTTTTGTATAGTTTTCTCGTGATTTTGGGAGCTTGAAATAGCTTGAACAAAATCTCAGCTGGGACATGGTTGACGGGCCATGGCCTTAATATCATTAAGGAAGCCTAATTCACCCTTGAGTGAACGAAGTCTCTAGAACTTCATAGATCGAAGGCTTTTCCTCTGTAAGACGTTAACTCTATCATATTGTGTTCGGAAGATCTTAGAAAAGCCACTGTAGATCCTGGTGATTTTAGACGAGGCTTAAGACGCGCTCTTTTGATCCCAACGGTCTCAAGTGTGCTGATAGTGTATATATCAATTGGAATAATTCCGTATGGCTCAGTATTTGAGACATTCGATCCACTACTTTTGCGCCAGTAGTGATGTTACGGGACTTGAGGAGACCCAAGTCGAAGGAGGATCCAATGGAAATTTTGAACATAATTTACTTCAGCGGCAAATCTCCGATTCATCCTCTGAGGCACTGCTAGCTCGACAAAAGAAAAGTAGTAACTGCTCAAAACTGCCTAGAATGACTCAATTGGCAAGAGGGAGTCGTAAGCGGGTGATCTCATTTTCACCAAGCGGTCGTACAAGGCATAGATCCAGGGTCCTGGGGCTGGCACGGTTATCTAGTCCTACATACAGATCTCGTTGAAGTGGCCGGGATGGGCGTGGGTAAACTTTTTCTTTTTCTTCTTCCAGCCGCAACTTTTTGGGGGGCGCTTTGTCCAGCCGTTGCTAGAGTCTATTACCGAATAGGGCGATTGTTTTTGTAATTCACTGTGATTTGTTGCTTGCCAATAAGTTTAAGACTTGATAATAGTTATCAAAGGTCATGGTGGTATGGTGCCACAAGATTTGACAGACCCTGCTTGCATCGTGAGTCCATGTATTTGGTACGTTAATTACGCTTGATGGGCCAGCTTCATTTGTAGAGTCTTGTGTGGACGCAATCAATGGTGTTCCATAGGTAACAAACCAGGTTGCGCTTGTGTGACTGTCCATGAATCGTGGGGTTTATCGCTTTGTATTCGGTGGCATGTGAGGTAATCATTATATTCATGTTTAAGTGAATAATACATGCAAGGTTTTATATCTATGTGTCACCGAGTTTTATGAGTAATTAACATTTGATAGTTCTATCTTCTAACTAAAAAGAACCTTGCTACCAAAATCCTGAAGCCAAATAGTTAGTACGTACGTATATCAACATATGTTTGCAGTGTGAGGGTTGAAACCAAACACCACACGTAAAAATCCGAATTGAAGTTAGAATGACGTTCCTATTCGAACCTTTAACGTTACGAATTTTAGTAGGAATATGGGGTTTCAAACCTGGCTTCTGTGTACTCGAGGTTGGGGCTTTCGTGTGACGATGCTAGAGGGCAGGAGTTATCCGTACAGCATCGGGTGACTTCTCAAGTGCGCTTTTTCGAAAGAAGGAAGCATGATATAACGTAACTGATATTATCTACAGTTAACAAAGAAAGCACGCTTGTTGAACGATAGCGGTCTCGTTCCTTCTATCTTGGCTGAATCTGAGGCATTGTAAGGCGGAGTGACCTGATATTTGTCAGTAACATAGCAACACCACACAGCATATCTACCTGCTTCAAAGCTTACACCGCCAAAGAAACACCACATATCTGAATGCCTACATCCTTTCCCCCCCACAAAACAAACCCGACATATTACCTAAGTATGGCTCCGATTGTCGCTCAAACGCCTATCATCATTGCACTATTCTCGACCATTGGGGCATGTTTGACGGTAGTTCTAGTGTACATGGCGGTCAAATTGGAGTTGTATAGCCGCAAAGAAAAAAATACACCAACAAGGTTCAAGGAAGCTCATCCTCTGACGTGGAAATCGAAGCCATCAACATGAATATCGAGGAAGCCTGAGTTCTGGGCGACACTGGGCGACAATTCAGTTACTGGCATGAAAGCTGGAGCCTATTTGGTGATGATCTCGGACAATTGAGTTCCAGCTTCAGATTACGAATTGGGCGCAATGCAGAACACTATAGCGTGCTTGAGCTTGAAAAATTAACAATGACTATGCAAGCAACTATTATCGGGGCGCATCAGAATTAGTCCACTTACTTGTTGCGAAGGTGGCAAGATCTGCGTCCTGTCGGGATTTTGCTCACATAACCCACTTGACCCACAGCCCACAGTTGCCCTGTCCTGGTGATGTCTATGATGCAACCAGTCCAAACTGTTTTATATCACCAACCAAGTAATGGCTGTGGGGTACAGGAAGATATTGAGAAGCAGTTTGGCTCGTGTCCATGAAGCGGGAGAGGCTGCTTGAGATAATTGGATCTTGCAAAAAGTTGCATTGTAGGGTATCAGATTGTGAATATCCATGCCTTCTTCTTCAGGACTGTCACACACAGCGCTATACCTCTGTTGTTTGAAGTTTTTGAGTTTTAATGTGATGCAGAGTGTTCCCCTGCGAGTAAATTCGACCGAACCTCACGCACTGTAGTATAGACCTGCAACAGGACTACAACTCATTTTCCGAGACAACGATTGATTGCAGGGCAGACTTTCTTTAGCAGCTCGCAATATGAGTTGATGGTAGCTGGACCAAGTAGGATGTACTTGCCCTTTACACAGGTAAGCCCTGTTTTTGACCCCTGAGTTCCAAGATATAGGAAGTTAGACTTGAGATTCTGAGATGCCGATGACAATTGTCCGCCTGATTAACCCCTTTTCTCACTATGCTCTTACACCACTCTTTCGGAAAACTTCCCTGAATGAAACGACGAGTAAGTTTCCGAGTTTGTGATGGAGCATTGAACTGATCAGAACGGCAGTTTTACCACGCACGAATGCTTCATGTGGAGATCTGTTCGGATCGAAGAATAGATATATGATCTTAAAAAGATGCTCTTGTTCACCACATGGATCCACAACGTTCCGCTTGTGAATTAAAACTACCCTGCTCACGTCCATATATCAGCAGCGACTACACTAAAAGCAAATATATCAGTTATACGGGCCTATCTCATAACGCAATTTCTCAGGGCAAATTCATCTTGCAGATCAACACCCTTTATCGTAAAGCATCATGCAATACGGAATGCTGAGCTCTATGGCACATTACTTATTGGACCAGGCTAGAACATTACAACATTTGTGTTATGGGTATGGGTGAATGCGAGGGGCATCCCGAAGTTTTCCCGCGTTGAGAATGTCGATCGCTAGTTCATTCCATTCAAATATTGAGGCTTTCGAACACGGGCTAGGACTATTAGCCAAATCGGCTTCATAAGTAGTGTTAAGTGAGTTGGCAGCGAGGTTACTGGTTGTGGATCCAATTCTAGATCTTCGGCTTGTGGCTATTGCTCCTCAATTGAGCGTGGTTAGAATAACCTTCTGTCGATCAGATTTCGCTACCAAACTTTGAATGAGGCTCTGTTGAGTATGACCCATATCACCCATATCATAGCGCATTGGCAAGGCGTCGACATCCCGTATCTCCTACGCCAGTGGCTTTTGTATCTCCGATCGATCTAGATCTCCCACAAATGTCCTGCACCCGGTCAGAAATCCGACAAACCGCACTCGGAGGCGGAGAAGCAGTTCTGGTATAGGATAATAATTCAATCCATGCAAGCCTGGCACTTTCATGACTCGTGCGTTCTGAATGGGGAATACAAATATAGCCCGCGTGTAGAGGTTCCTGTAACACCAGCCACACACCAGCTATAGCTGTTGCCTGGTGCTTTACACTTGACACCTTCCACACAACATAGGAAATGATTACTCAACACACTTTACATACATGCATCCATCCATTCCGTATCTTGGAGCAACGTTGCTTGGCGATCTTGATCGATCCGCGCCTTATCTGGTTCTCGTTGTACTATTACTGTATCATTACCAGTATGTGATTACACGGATCTACAACCCTGGAACAAAAGTTTACGTTCTACTCTCAACTACTATTACTTCGCAGGCCTGACAGTTACAGCAGATACAGCAATGAAAATGGGCAACGGGTGTGTTCTGTCCATGAAGTATTTGGAATAGTCAGTCACCACTGGAAGTATGGCGGGTATCTGGATTTTGTCCCCTGAGGGTAGTCAGATCTGTATCTGTGCGCACCGACCTTCAATTAAGCTGCTAGTAATTGAAGGTCCTTCTGGGAACGTCAAGTTGAGTATTGAGACGGTCAGCCCTGCTTTCATAAGGCTGCAGCCAAAATTAAGCGACATGCAGAGCAACGAGTCAGTTCCGTGCCAAAGAGTAACCTGTGATGTTCTTCGGGGTTTGATGTTATCATCGGGATTTGGTTCAGCTATCCGCATCTCAAAACCGAGCCGGATAAGAGGTACACCAGCGCGATCAGTATATTCAGCTACAGAATTCTGAAGTGTCTAATGTGTCTTGTTGTCTTGCTCGTAGAAGCTGGCAGATAAACTCTACAGTCGCCAGATCATCATCGTTCTAAGAAAGGACGATCTATCAAGACGAGATGTAGAGAATATAGAGCTAGTAAACTGCAGCAGAAGATCTGAATCACAAATCAAATTCTATATTTTGCTCTTTCTCGAAGTTACAAATAGACCGCTCTTCTTTAAGAGGAGGAAGTGATCCAAAAACTGACTAAAGAACTCAATATTAAGCGAGAATAAAAGGGGGAATCACGTGTCTGAAGAAAGTCTTCAAGGTTTTCACTACTATTTAATATCACTCTTGAATGCCTCTTTTCTCTGACCGAAGAAGGTTATATTCTATAGAAAGTTGTCTCATAAACAGAGGAATATTAGTCCAATATCGAAGAAAGATTTGATATGTCGATGGTGAAAATACTACCATGAAACTCGACCTCGACGGAAAGCTCGTTTAATATATATAGTAACTCAAGAACGTGATATCACAGTAGATTCTGGGGGTTTCAGGGATGATGTCTTTTGAAACAAAGGAAGAATTGAGATCGTCTTCTAAAGTCATCGAAGTAGCACCAACACTAGTCCATCCTTCCCGTCCGCATCTGTTAGTTGAATATCATCAACTATATTGCTGTTGTAAATTCCGAGGATATTCATTAGAAGTAATATGCCTGAGGATTGCACTTTACAACTACCATGACTGTCTGTATTGGCTTTAGGTGTTATATGGCGTTTTGCTTCTGTTAATATCTCCTTTTCGATTACGATATGAACATGCTCTACTTATTTTCTACGCCACGGCCGAAGGCAGTATTTCTCTGCCAAAAATGTTGTATCTTTTTATTCAATCTGAAATACTAGGATAGAAATTGGCAAAGACAGAGTACCAAGAGGTGAAATAAATATGTGATGTAGAGGGTCTACAAATCAAATAAAGCCCAACTCCTTAGTCGTAAGAACTGCAATTTTTCAATTTTCTTTTAGAAGTCTCAACAAGACTACCAATTATGAAATCACAGTCTATTCCAGAGTGGGAACAGAGGTCTGTACAAACTAGATCAAGGCTTGACTCTAGGTGGGACTTTTCTCAGGGGGATGATAATAGTAAATATTTTGATATAATTCTGAAAAGTCAATTGTGCATTATTTAAGACATAAGTTTTATCATTTTTGTGCCAATTCTGGTCGGACTCTGACCATAAATTGTGAGGGTCGGCTAAGCTTTGAAATCTAAGCTCACCATTGGAGGCTTGGCATTTGTAAATGACCGAGCTCCTACCTCTGACATTCGGAAAGCTTTCTATGACGGCTAATTTATTACATCAACTCATATCCCAGACATACACCACCTCTATCCCTCATATTTCGAGAACAACGTTGCACTCCTTCGGCGATCATCACTACCCGAGTATAGAATCAATTGAGGCAGCAAAGCGCACCATAAAATCCCCAAGATTCGGTGTCGAACATACACAACATGGACAAAGCTGTTGCTAGAGGATTGCGCCAGTGTAGAAGGACACGCATGCTTGGAAGCTGTAATTATGCAAAACCGAGTCACTGTATTGCGAGCACAATATGTCCAGCCCATAGTCGCCAGCTAGCATCGATTCAAACCGCGTCACGATTTACTCCCCAAACCTCACGAATCGCACATACAACTCGATCATACAGTACAACAGATCCCACAGTTCAAGGCACAATAGGGAAAGGGGCAGAAGGTGTGGCAGATGAAGTAGCACGCATAAAGGAACAACTGATGGCGCCCGAACATCTGAACGAAAAGGAACGCCATATATGGGAAATGTTGATGAAAGAGCTGAATTGTACTGAGCTGGAGGTACAGGATATATCAGGAGGATGTGGCAGCATGTATGGGATAAATGTTGTTAGTGAGAAATTTCGTGGTCTAAATATGTTGAAGCAACAGCGACTTGTCAATCAGGTGCTGGGCGAAGAAATCAAGACGTGGCATGGCGTGCAACTGAAGACGAAAGCTCCATAGGAGTAGTCGCTTTTCAGGCCGTAAGGGGGAAAGAGAACATATAAGCTCTACGTGAGCGAACCCCAAGAAGAGTTGGTCTTGTATTATGGGAAATAGCTACAGGTGTACGATTTGAAAGGTAATTCATGGCTATTGCCACGAAGGGGGGCGGCACTCGTAACCTACAATGTAAATAATGAACGAGTTCGCTCTTATTGCGGCGCATGACTGGATAATCTGTGAACATTCGATTGTGAAGTTACTTTGGGTAAATCAGTCACTATGAATCATATGAGGTGTTAGTTCATTCATCACAATCTGACT
>Ga0247737_1000669_pt1 | contig 14094 bp, 19 predicted proteins | sample UWRJL028104C2_FD_180937 | JGI IMG/M metagenome (GOLD analysis project Ga0247737, IMG submission 180937) | Plant litter microbial communities from Arlington Agricultural Research Station in Wisconsin, United States - UWRJ-L028-104C-2 | ecosystem: Environmental > Terrestrial > Plant litter >...
ACCTCAAATCGCCCGCGGGGATCGATTTTGTGAAATCGCTCCTGCCAACCGCAGATATAGTGATCGATCCGTTCCGTCCCGGGGTGTTGGAGAAGCTGGGCCTGAGCCCAGATGTGATGTTAGAGATCAACCCACGGATCATCGTGGGACGCATGACGGGGTTTCGACGAGATGGGCTGTATAAGGATATGGCTGGCCATGACATCAACTACATTGCTGTGAGCGGTGCGTTAGCCATGCTTGGACGGAAGGGCGAGAAACCGCTACCGCCGGCAAATATCCTAGGGGATTTTGCAGGCGGGGGAGCCACGCTTTTCCAAGGCCTGTTGTTGGCTTTGATAGAAAGGGGGAAGAGCGGAAAGGGCCAGGTTGTCGAGGCGAATATGGTGGATGGCTCAGCCTACCTGGCAACGTTTCCAAGGATGCTGCTTAAGACCCCATTGTGGAGCCGGCCGAGAGGGGAGAACACGTTAGATAGTGGTTGTCCTTATTACGATACGTATGAGACGAAAGATGGGAAGTATATGGCTGTTGGTGCCCTGGAACCGCAATTTTTCGCTGAGTTACTAAAGGGTCTTGGTTTGGCTGGGAAAGGAATTGAAAAGACAAGAGAGGATAGAAAGAATTGGCCCGGGATGAAAGAAACCTTTACGTCAATCTTCAAATCAAGAAGCCGAGCGGAGTGGGAGAAGGTGTTCGACAAGACAGACGCATGCTGTACGCCAGTTCTCGATTATAAAGAACTAGAGTCGGACCCAAAGCGAGAGGGCGATCAACGACCAGCCGTAACGCTCCGCACCTCCCCCTCCTTTGCCCTTTCCTCCGGTCCTGCCTCTCGAGATCCCTCGACTGGTCAAGGTCCGGGAGTCAAAGGCGGAAGCTACAGCGGCGCTGGCCTTTACCCTGGCCAAGGTGGCGAAGAGACACTTCAAGAGTGGTTGGGATGGAAAAAAGGGAAAGACTTTACGGTTGAGAAGGGCGGACTGGTGAGGAAATCTGTAGCGAAGTTATAATAGAAATCTAAAGACTATTACTACTTTTGGTTTTGCTCCCGAACGTCCATCCAGCCTTCGTTTAGTCGTTTTACTGTTCCATCTTTGAACGCCCGAACCCTGCCCTTGTTGTCGCTGTCTAAACCCTTGTCCAAGAAAGATAACCCGGATGATATAACTCCCGACTGCTGAATGAAATGGTAAAATACACGATTTTCGTTTTCCCAATGTTTCTAATGTCCCTCACGCAGATGCTTCATCTTGGTCATCCGCCATCAATGCATAGGATGCCGTCGAGGTGGAAGAGAGCTATACATGAGCTCCAAAGTCAGTTTTGGGTGGACTCTTTTTTTTCCATCTTGCAGTGGTATGGCTTACCTTTGCCCTCATACGGCGGAATCAAGCACTTGAAGCGTTCCGGAGGGACTTGGCGGTGGCCCTGGCGGTGGAGATGGAGGATCACTGCGTGACATATCGACGAAGTCAGGCGGGTAGCTAACGTCGAGCCGGATGTTTGCACCGTGCAAGTGGCCACCCAGAGAAACAGGAGTCATTTTGCTGGCCGGGGGGGTGTGGTAGAAGATTTTCGATCTTCTTCTGCTACTTCTTGACGATGGATATGCAAGGCCTACTGGATTGATACGGAGCGGGCGTTTGTGGGATGGTGTGGTGTGTGGGGGGGTGTGTGAGAGTGCGGGCGTGGAGGAAAGGAAATGGGATCTCTTGCTGAAAACGAGCGACTGGGGGAAAAAGGGGGCCGAAGAGAGGAATTTCTCGAGATTTGCTGGATGGGCCACAACGAGAAAAAGAAATCAATAGCCAAGCTACCTCGCGCCCTCTTATATACCTCTGCTTCTTCTCACACACACACACCCCGCCACGTCGGGGACCCTCTCACCCTCCCACAAGGAAAAAAGAAAAAGGAATAAAACACCACATAGAAAACACCTACTATATCCTTCCCGCGACATCTCCGCGTCATGCCCATCTTCGCAAAATGTCTCCTTCTCCTCCAATCATGCGAGCCCTATACTCCAAGGTGCAAACCCCACTTCGCAAGAGGCGTACGCAAGGGGGTGGAAAAGATGTTGGGTGAAGGAAAAAAGATGTTATGGCTTCCGCAGTTGAGGTTACCGGCTTCGAGGTGTTTTAAGGTTGCACGCCCCGTCGTATGTGTCGCCGAGCCACCTGTCAAAAAAGATTCGCTGCAGGGACGCTTCTTCTTGGGTTACGAGAGGGGCAGATCTAGGGCTGCAGATCTGGTGTACGATGTGAAGATCGAAAAGGGGGTGAGGGGGTGCTGGTATGTTTCTTCACGTTCACGGTGACCTTTTTCGCTCTGGCGCTAGCATATACGGTAGCAGTGGCATGCTAAGCCTTTCGTTCCATAGATTCGACCAGGAGAGAAGGGCACCGAGCTCGGGAATATACATAGCCCCTAATGAAACATGCACACCCACCCAAAAGGAAAAGAAAAGAGCGAGACAGCTATCCCCAGAACCACAAGGACCGCCACGTCCACAGCCCCAACATCCCACCAAACATCACACCTGCTCTCCAGATCTTCACCCTGCCCTACGACGCACCGAGTCCCCATCTCTCGTTGCTCCTTCGTCCGTCCGCCGCTCCTCTCCAGGAAGCATCCCACAACGCACCAATATCGACAATCCAGCAACCGGGTTCAGCCCCTTCGTCACGTACCGCCGGCGCTCCTCCATTTTGTGGCCGTTTCTATGGCCGTACAGACAGCGGCTTCCGTGGCCATTCCAGAACGCCGCCCGGGGCGGACATGCACCTTTGCGTAGCGCACGCTTCGGTGCATATCCGTCTTCCGCGGCCCTTGGTTGGTGTGATGGGGTAGATCGGTCTGTGTTTCTTACGCCTGCTTGTGCGCTGCCAGAACATTGACGGCGTCGTGTTGAGCGAGGAATGTATTCCAGTCTCTGTGGGCTGGGACGGCCTGGTGCATATCAGATCTCGTATCACGATGCGAGTGTAAGTCTGTGTCCGATGAGATTGCTGTAACGTGTTAAGCATCTGGATATTGCTTTGTGGGGGGTGAGGTGTGGGTGGAGAGTTATAATCAAGCTGCATTGTAATGTTTTATATCATCTTTATAGTAGAGTAGAGGTCAAAGTGTCGCCTTGTGAGTTCTAAGCGAAAGGCACTTGGGACGGATTGCTATGGTAATTATCTGGATTGCGCTACTATATCTAGAGTATCTTGCTCTGACCCGGGGATGCGTGATAGAAATAAACTGCAACGACGAAAAGAATTACAAAATCCACACAACGTCGCTATCTCCCATTCGCCAATGCTTTCCTGCCTACTCGGAGGTGACATGCCGTCCATATGTCTATCGCCATTATGCGGCTACGTTGAACACGCCACCGAGAAACGGGTATCGTATCGTATCAATAAAAAAGTGTATGTTTGTGAACAGAGCCAACACATCAGCCCTGAGACATTGATGCTGGCAAATTCTATTCTCTGGATTGCCTCATTTCGGGTTCTTTGCGGACCATATACGGGCAGCTGCATTCACTGCCGAGAGCCAAGTGCCTGGAAACTCAAAATCAGTATTCGGTTTCCTGAGGTATCACAGACCATGGATACAATCGTGATAGGCTTTGGAAGGTAACATACCCAGTTCATTGTACTTGGCTAACAATCTCACTTGCACGTGTCAATGACTCGACCATCTGCTGACATTCCTTTCTTCGGCGAACTGTGAAGTCACTCTCCTTAAGAAGCTCATCCAAAGTATCTGTCTTGTACATGTTCTCAAGGAGTTCTCTCTGCATCTCATCTTTCGTAAATCTGCAAAGGATTAGCCACGAAATATAGTAACGGATAAAGTTCTTACTGGACAAGGTTCAGCATAATGGCCTTGGGCACCATATCTATCAAAGTTTTCTTCACGATATTATAGTAAGAATTGATGAGAAGTTTGATAATCTCCACTTCCATCTGCTCCTTTTCGGATAAAGTTCCAGAAGCCTTGAGTACGGGGGGTGGGGCGTCCATAGCAGCATTCCTCTTCTTATTTTTCGATGCGAAGAAACTACCAAAAAAGCCTCCTTGCTCATTACTGCCTCCCAGAACATCTGGGGTCGGACTTGATGAACGAGCTGGGGTACCCGCTGGGAGTGCCTTACCAGTCTTTGGATCAACCTGAACAGGTTTCGTTGACGAATGTCGCTCACTGACAATGGCCATAGCCTAAAGGTGTTAGTTTATATTTTTCTTGAATATATTTGATAGAACTTACTCGGTGGCCGTTTAAGAAATCAGGGTGGCCAGTGTTAATGTAGCAAGATTCCATGGCGACTAGATCTCTCACAAGCTTATTGGTGGGATCCATGACCTTCTTAAAGAATGCAATAACAACCAAATGAAACTTCTCCTTTAGTTGAGGATACCGACGGAATAGTGGCTTGGCAAGTAGCTGGTTTAAAATACGGACAAGTTCATCATAGACTAGAGCACAACATCTCAAACTAGGCTCTTCCAGTCTCTTAATCTGTTGCTTGGTGAGGATTTCGAAAGCAGCTGTGCCGACAAAGAGCGAAGGAGACGATCCAGAAGAATTGAAGGAGATAATTCTGATATCGTTATCTTTGACATTGTCAAATGGATCTACCGCCTTGACACCATTTGAGTAGAGTTCGTGGAAAACAAAGCTGATCCTGGCACCTCCTGAGAGCTCGATGCTGGATAGTTCACCATTGTTGCCTTCCAACACTGTCCGCCAATCGTTACAAAACTCTGTGATAATGTTCAAGATGATATTTCCACTGTTTCCTAGCATAGATTCTCCTAGAGTAGCAAGTTCTGTGGAATACTTTTGCAGAGACGCTGAGATACGGGCCTTGATGTCGGGCAATGTCTGCTTGATATGCATCATCAGAATAAGATTGAGTTTCCTTGCCAGATAAGGAGTTCCGCAATATGTGCTTTTATTTCGGTACGCCTTGTGGTTGTCGAAAAAGTTTTTCTCGTTCTCCAGCGCAGCTGTAATTTGTTTCTTGTTATCGATATCTCTTTGTCCTCTGTTGACAACTGGAACATAACCAAGTCTAAGAGGAATAATTCGGCCGGCTAGAATGTCCACAACGTCGGTTCCATCGTCCATCAAGTCAACCTTTGTAAGAACACCTATAGTTCGCTGACCCTCAGGATCGACTTCTCGGGCAAGTTTCAGCCCATCAGAGTTGGCCAAATCGGAATTGGCCGGCGTGACAGCAAGGATAATAGCATTGGGCTTGCTAATCTGCTTAAGCACCATCTCTCTGATTTGTCTCTCAATATCTCTGGGTTGATCTCCAACTGGCACCTTTGTAAGGCCGGGCAAATCGACAAGCGTAAGGGTCAAGACATTTGGAGAATATATTCGGAGATTGATAGGGGCCGGCGAAATTCCTGCATTTTTACCTGTCTTTGCTTCTGTCTCCTTCACAATCTCGTCTCTAATTTTGTTAAAGTCGTAAAACTTCTGGCCGGGGATGTGTAAGAATTCGCCCCATTCATCCACATTTGCTTCCTTATCGGTTCCTGCAGCTATCTCTGCCTTTACACCATTTGTCTTTGGTTCTGCCGGAGCGCGGTTGATGAGCTGAAGTACGAGCGGCCGCCTGGTTACTATACCAGTTCCTCTAGGTAGACTAATTTCCTGTATTAGGCGTGTGTTGTGTCTTTGGTGAGTAGCATAACTTACAAGTCTCTCCCCACTATGTTCTCCAGCACGGAACTCTTTCCACTGGACTGACTACCAACCACTACTATTTGAGGCAGATCGATAGGGTTCTGCACGCCAACGGTAGTGAAGACATCCTGGAGCTTGTTTACTAGCCTAGAAATATTGTTAGTGTTAGGGCGCAAAGGGGGCAGTTAGGGGATTCCAACGTTATAAGACCAGGGTCTGAGATGCCACCCTGCCCTTGCGCAGCCATAATTCGATCGGTTCTTAGTCTAGGACTTGAATGAGTTCTATTTAGATGGTACAAAGAAAAGCAGAGCTTCGCTGACGATTATATGTATTGTTGACAGCCTGAAATCTTTGGTGTTGTTACGTATGCACCGCTGGCTCCCCAAGTAATAGTTCGCGTTGTGGCTAAGGCTTTGCTTATGTAATCACAGCCACAGACGACACACAAAGCTGTAATGCTGAGAGGAAACTAAGTTCCAGAGATTCAAATGAGAAGTTTTAATATACCTCATAAAGGTTGTCACAAAATTGAGCTATTCTAGGGCTATTGCAAAACTGTTTTAATGTTGGGGTTGAGTTGGATATTTACAATTTGGTTGTCGTGGTCTTGTGATTCAAGTCATTTACAAGCTTGAGTCAAGATTTGAGGAACAAGCTCGTCCATCGTTCCCCATCTACCCCAAGAGATCGGAACACCCATCACTTGTACTTTTCTAATCTTACAGTCACGTTATACATTCTCATCTATAAGCAACAAAGACACCACAGTCGCCACCATATAACGACGCGTAACACTGCTAGGCTGCAAGTTAAATCTAGTTCGCTAATTATTTCTTCTTAGCACGTGAGTATTGTTCTCCTTTTTAAGCGACAATACCTTCACAGGCGAGGGCGAACAGGGGGAGTGCTTGAGCTAGCCATAGGATTTTCTTAGTTCTAAACGATATAAGGGGCAAAGCTTGGAGTGTTACTGACTTTAACTAGAGTCATTCAAGCACTAATCATGGAAGCTCCCAAAATCGTTAGAATCATAGGCTCTATTAATAAAGACCTGGTCTATGTCGTTCCACATATGCCTGCTGGGGGTGAAACCTTGACTGCAACAAAGCTTGTTATCAATGCTGGTGGTAAAGGTGTGTGAAGCGAATATAATACAAACGGCTGAACGTGTGGAACATCAATATTGATCACTTCATTAGGAGCAAATCAGGCAGTGGCTGCAGGTCGACTCTCCAGGTTCATTTTATCATTCGAAACGATTCTTCCTGTAAACTAATAGTAAATGCAGACCCAAGTCAGAACCAACGGGTGGTTACACTTCCGATGTCGACGTTCACATGATCGGTGGAGTGGGATTAGATGGCAAAGAAATAGTTATGGAACTCTCTCGTCAAGGTGTGCATACGGAAGCCATCAAGATTGTCAAGGATGAGCCTACGGGGACTGCTATGATCCTTCTCGAAGAGAAGACTGGCGAAAATAGAAGTAAGCTCCAAAATTGAACGAGGATTGGCGTAACTAGGACATCATTTCCAGCATTACGATTCGAGATGGGCAGAATTTCCTTTCATATCGATCACAGACTAATAATGTATAGTCGTTCTTGCACCAGGAGCCAACCATACTCTACTTGCTGAAGATTTCACAAAAGCAGAGGACCTAGGAGTTCCAAAACCAGATCTCATTGTTTTGCAATTAGAGATTCCAATCCCAACCGTTATGCGGATCCTACAAACTGCAAAAGCCGCAGGTGTAGATGTCTTACTCAATCCAGCACCAGCTGTTGAGCTAGAAGATGAAGCTTATCAAGCTATAACACATTTAGGTATGTTTCTAAGTCAGGGCAACTTCCTACATCCATTGTGCAGAAAAAAGTACCTGCCTGATAGAAAGAAGGGCACTGACAGCCCTACAGTACTCAATGAGACCGAGGCTGCCATACTAACTGGACGTGATTTGAAGGAGGTTGAAGCAGAAGGTACTATTTTCTTCCATTTTTCATTCATTTTACACTAATTAACAACCCACAGATTTCGACTGGAGCCTTATAACCAACACCTTTCTCTCCAAAGGCGTGAAAAACATAGTCATAACCCTTGGTTCTAAAGGTGCATATTTCGCCACCTCTTCGACATCTGGTCCTATTCGCGCCGAGAAAGTAGAGAAGGTAGTAGACACGACTGCAGCAGGAGACACATTCGTGGGCGCAGCGGCGTTGAGATTGGTGAGGAAGGGCAAGGGAGGACTTTTGGAGAAGGAGGATGTGGAGATTTGTTGTAGGGCTGCAGGTGTCACTGTGGGAAGGTTTGGCGCGATTCCAAGTATCCCCTGGGCAGATGAAGTCAGAGGAATGATGTAGATGAATCAGTGATTGGGCTAGCATGAGTCGGTGTTGGATTTAAGGAAGCACGCCTCGTATAGCGTAGTCTCAGATATATTAGAGCGACTACATTAGGAACATCTTATAGTTCTGCTATCAACATGCCTAGCTCAATATATCAGCACAAGCTGCCTATAACATATCAACAAAGGCGATCAGAGAAGATTTGAAATTTGAAATGTGAAGCTTTTGAATCATTCTATTCTCAGTCCGCCACAAAAATTATGTCTTATCTGGGGTGACATGCAATAGCTAATCATATCTAAATCAACGCAAACAAAGTCCGGTATGACAAAAAGGACCTTATCACAACAACTCCACTAAATGCCCTTCAGTGACCCAATCCGTAATCTCCAATCGTTAAACGCCACCATTACCGATGCATGAAAACAAAATCGTAAATCTAGTTTACTCGTGGGTCTTGGGTGGTCCATCTATCGTAGTTAGTTGGAGGTGTTAAACATCTGGATCTTAGGTATACATACATCCGAACAGTGTTGTCATCTCCAGCAGAAGCGAACATTTGGGGATTTTTTGGGTTCCAGGACACTGAGTTGCAACTAGACTTATGGGCCTCAATATCCTCTACCAACTGGCCAAATTCCTTGTGCCAAATGTAGATATGACCATCTGTACCTATTAATAATACGCCCATGAATCAAATATGCAAGGCCACTTACTTTCGCTACCACTAGCCACAAAACTCTCGTTGGCGCCTCCTAATGTCGCCCGAATGATCCAACTCGAAACTTTAGGAGAATGTGCTTGAAACTTCCTCAGGGTCTCTCGAGTCTCCAAGTCTATTAACCGAGCTTCACCATCTAATGTGTTAACTAGTAGGTAGCGTGAGTTCTGCGTTATGTTCACGGAGCCCATCTTTCCTGGCATTGGCATTGTGTATTCAAGTTCGCGAGTGACAAAGTCGTACACATAAATAGTAGTTTTATCATCCATGGCAACCAAGCGATTGGCGTCCGGTGACAATGCTAGGTCTTGAACTCGATGCGCTCCCCAGTCGGCAACCATTTTGCCGCGGGTGTTCCATTGTGTTATGCCAAGTCCCTTATCAAGATGGCCAGTAACAAATGTTTGTCCATTCGGAGCCCATACACAGCTACTTACGGGCTCGGAAAATGCAGTCAAAACATGCTGAAGCTCGCCAGTCTATGCATTGTTAGTAAATACAAAGAAGGCAAGTGTATGATACTTACGTTCGCGTCCCATAACCGAGCACGTTTATCTTGAGAGCATGTGACAATCATTGAGTCGTCCGGGCTCCACGCAAGAGCACATATTCCGGAGTCGTGTTCTGCTAAAGTATGAAGAACTTCAAAAGAGCCAACTTCGTAAATGATTGCAGCTCCATCTGCCCCACCACTTGCCAAACGTTTACCGTCGTTTGAGAAAACAACCTGCCATACCTCGCCAGTATGTTTACTGAGCTCCACGTGATTGTTCTTTGGGAAGTCATTCCGATCGCAAACATGGTCTTGATATAGAGACGGCGAAACAGCTGTATTATGGTGTAAACAACTGCTGATTTGATTCCGTTTCACTTGTTCTAGCAATATGGCTAAACGATGCTCGGGAAGCATCACTGATGGAGAGATACATTCTGGCGAGTGTCAGCAATGCAATAACGACTTCAACATTGGCTATACTTACTTGAAAGTTCCGAAAGAAGATGATGCCTAGACTCGCCATTCGCACCGTCCCATTCAGCTCTTCGCATAAGATCGTAGTTATTATCACACATTAGCAAACTATCAGAATTTTAGCAACAGCCCGATGTTCTAAGATGGTAAGATCTGACCTCGATAAAAAATGGAGTTTGTTAGTGTCCTGGTATAACGGGGTCAATTCTGATCGGATGACCATTAATGCTCTTCCGGTGTCCTGCTTCTCCAACAATTCCAGGAACTTTTGTTGCCTGATCCAAAATCTCATTACATTCTTATCTACGCCTTCTTGTAATGCGAGGCCAGTTCCATTAATGCTAACGCCTCCTTCTTCGGTTGATCCACCGAATAACAGGTCTTCGGCTTCCGTCCATTCGCCTTGTAAGATCGCGTTCCGGAATGCTGCGACTGCCGGACTTTCCAAATCATAACCGCTTTCTTGGCTTAAACTAGCAGCAGCTCCCATATAGCCCAGATCTGTAAGCGATTGAATTAATATCCTAGTGACCTCTTCTCGATCATGGCCAAAGTAAGTTGGCTTGGATTTGACGCTTGTGTTTGAATGTCCGTTGGTGCTAGATGATCCGTTCGTTGCTATAGATCTGCCAGTCCCATTTGCTGAATTCGACAGTGTGGTTTTGTGTGATGGAGACACTCTCGATCCATTTGACAACGATCTAGATGCTCCATTTGTAGTACTAGACTCTCCGTCTAACCTCATCCTAGAATTTTGACGCCTGCGCTTTCTGCGATGCTCGTTTCCAGATGTATGTTCATTCACCAAGCCCTCCGGGCCCTCCTGGGACTCTTCTTGCTCTTCTAGCTCTGAAGAGCTGTCTCGCCGTCTGCGACCGAGCGTCTGATTCAAGGATGCCCGGAGTGGCTGTTCTCGCTGGCGTGGAATGGTAGCGTTGATTCGGCTCGCCGAGGGTTGTCGTTCAGTAATCTGCGCTGTATTTTGGTTGAGAGAGTTGGGATTCACGGCAGAGATGGTTATGCTGGAGGGGTTATTCGGGGTAAATGGGTCGGAGGAGGATGGGGATGGTGAGAATTGGCGATCGTCTGCCAGGACGACAAAAGCGGGAGTGCCGCTGGTAGATACGTCTCTCAGATGACCAGCTATAGGAAACGCAGGCTTGCTCGGTGCGTCGTTGTGAGTGCTCGTTTATAGGTATGGTGTATTTGGCTTGTATGTCAGTTCCATAAACAAGCCATACGCCGCCACTGGTGCTCGTGACGTGTATACTGGGCAGAAGTGGCAGTTATTTATGTATTCTCAGAATTTGCTGGGCCGAAAGGTATGTATGGCTGTCCTGCACCATGCAGTATTGTTCATTGATCATGAGCTGCAGTTCATAAGTCGAGGTGCGGATGATGTTGGCAACCTGAGAGCTAGGATGCGGGTTCCTTGTGCTCAGCACCCCATGTCTCTTATCGCAATCAATTGTCAACATCACGCGTCTGAAGGGCGGGCAAAATTAGACACTGGGAAGTCATATGTTTAAGGGGTGTAATTCTTTTCCCTTTCATTCTCTTCCTCATTTTCCTCTTGAGTTCTATATATGACGTTGTAAAACAGAAATGTTGATAAGTAGAGCCTAGTCAGCGGCTTCTTAGGGAATGTCCATACCTAACAATATGTGCTTGCTTGCTTACTAGCAGAAATAGTGTATAACAATTTTTGCTCTAAACTTAAGTCAGGCTTTAATGATATACAGTCAACTACAGAATAATGACAGAAGAAAGAGAAAGATGCACATTTCAACTGGAAACTAGTTCTAGTCTGCCATGTATTTTCTCGATTTGTGAGCTCTTCTCCGAGCGTGGAGATGTGCCTTACGTAAGGTGGTTCAACCGCTAAGCCCAGCTATCGAGCCTCGAGCTTACTAGCTATCAATGCTGCAGCCTCTCTGAACAACAAAATCCTCTCTCCACCAATCTCTCCTTATTTATACGAATCAATTCCGACAGTCACGATGACCAAGGATCAAGATGGAGAAGAGCAGTATGGCTCCATTTACTCGGTGTCTGGACCTGTTGTGATCGCCGAGAACATGATTGGTGTTGCTATGTACGAATTGGTAAAAGTCGGTCACGACAATCTAATGGGTGAAGTTATTCGCATTGAGGCAGATAGAGCTACGATCCAGGTGTATGAGGAGACTGGTAGGGTCTTTTATCCCCCTCCTGCATTGCAAAACTGACAACATACAGCTGGTGTCACTGTCGGAGATCCAGTTCTACGAACCGGAAAGCCTCTCTCTGTGGAATTAGGACCTGGATTGATGGAGACAATCTATGATGGTATTCAACGACCCCTCAAAGCCATCTCTGAAGCATCGTCGAGCATTTTTATCCCACGTGGTATCTCTGCCCCCGCACTGGACAGGGAGAAGGATTGGGAATTCAAGCCTACAATGAAGGTTGGAGATCATATCACAGGAGGAGACATCTGGGGAAGCGTCTGGGAGAACACACTGCTCACCGACCACAAAATCCTACTGCCACCTAGAGCACGCGGTACCATCACTCGAATTGCCGAAAAGGGAAAGTACAAGGTGGATCAGAAGATCCTCGAGATCGAGTTTGATGGAAAGAAGACAGAGCATAGCATGATGCATACCTGGCCCGTTCGTGTACCTCGCCCAACTACCGAAAAGCTGGCAGCAAATAAGCCTTTCGTCGTCGGTCAACGAGTGCTGGACGCTCTGTTCCCAAGTGTTCAAGGAGGAACTGTTGCTATCCCAGGAGCTTTCGGTTGCGGTAAGACTGTCATCAGTCAGTCAGTGTCTAAATTCTCGAACAGTGATGTCATTATCTACGTGGGTTGCGGAGAACGTGGAAATGAAATGGCGGAAGTCTTGAAGGATTTCCCTGAGCTTACTATCGATATCGATGGCCGCCAAGAGCCAATTATGAAGCGCACAACACTTATTGCTAACACCTCAAACATGCCTGTCGCTGCTCGTGAAGCTTCTATTTATACCGGTATCACCGTCGCCGAGTATTTCCGTGACCAGGGCAAAGATGTCGCTATGATGGCTGATTCGACTTCTCGATGGGCTGAGGCACTTCGTGAAATTTCCGGTCGTTTGGGTGAAATGCCTGCTGATCAAGGTTTCCCAGCATATTTGGGGGCTAAGCTAGCCAGTTTCTATGAGCGTGCTGGCAAAGTCCAGGCACTTGGTAGCCCAGATCGTGAAGGAAGTGTTAGTATTGTGGGTGCTGTCAGTCCTCCCGGTGGTGATTTCTCCGATCCTGTTACTAGCAGTACCCTCGGTATCGTGCAGGTCTTCTGGGGTCTTGACAAGAAGCTTGCCCAACGCAAACATTTCCCATCTATCAACACATCACTCAGCTACAGCAAGTACACAAATGTTCTGGACAAGTACTATGAGAAGGACTACCCTGAATTCCCAAGACTTCGAGATCGTATTAAGCAACTTCTCACTGATTCCGAGGAGTTGGACCAAGTCGTTCAGCTAGTTGGAAAGTCTGCACTTTCAGACCCCGACAAGATTACTCTCGATGTTGCTGGGATGATTAAGGAGGATTTCCTACAACAAAATGGTTACAGTGACTACGATCAATTCTGTCCAATCTGGAAGACTGAGTGGATGATGAAAGCAATGATGGGTTTCCATGATGAATCGCAGAAGGCCATTGCACAAGGCCAGAGCTGGAACAAGGTCCGTGAGGCTACTGGTGAGCTCCAATCACAACTACGAAGCATGAAGTTCGAGCTTCCAAGTGAGGGAGAAGAAGCAGTCGTCAAGAAGTTTGAGGCTCTTGTACAAACGAGTATGTCTATCCTTAATTCCATAGCTACCTGAGTTTACTAACTATGAATAGTGACGGATAAGTTTGCCTCAGTTACGGACGAGTAGAGTTATCCCATATTCCATAACAAAGAGTCAATAGATTGTAGTATATGCTCTGACAGAATTCATACTAGCCCAACCAATGAACAATATTACTGAATGATGAAATTAAACATCACACATAACCAATGTATCTATTCTATCGTAGTTGTGATTCATCCACTATTTGTATCAAATAAATAGGGAAGAAAGAGAAACTCTTGGGGGTCTAATTAGTTTCTACTAAAATGAGTGAACGTAAACTTATCCACCAATATGGCCAATTTTGCCGCACGTTAGACGTGTATTAAAATAGGGCTCTCGTAACCCAGAAGTAAATTCAACAACGATAAGCAGTGAAGAAAAGAAGGAGGACGTCGTAGGAGTTTATTGTCATAAGGTGATCGATTATCCGCTAATCCCTGAAGCTCCCGGAAAGAAATGCCGAACACTGACATATACCTTTAGTTTGACA
>Ga0247737_1000670_pt1 | contig 14082 bp, 12 predicted proteins | sample UWRJL028104C2_FD_180937 | JGI IMG/M metagenome (GOLD analysis project Ga0247737, IMG submission 180937) | Plant litter microbial communities from Arlington Agricultural Research Station in Wisconsin, United States - UWRJ-L028-104C-2 | ecosystem: Environmental > Terrestrial > Plant litter >...
GATGCCACTTCGTCTTTTTTGACTCAACACTTTCTTTACTATTTCTTGTACTACAAATTGATAACTAGTCTTGCCTCAAGATGGCAAGATCTCGACAACGCCTCCTTTGCCTTTCTGAGTCCTCTGCGTTGTCAAGCGCTCAATGCAGTAATCGTCTTGGCGTGTGCCAAGCTGACTAAGCAGCCTGTTGTCCAGCTGAGCACACTGTGAGTGCAGACCGCGACGACTGGATAAATCGACCATGCACAAGCTCCTCTGTCTGTCTCTACTTGGCCTTGTTCAGGGAACGTTTGGTCACGGTGGCCATGACCATGACAACTCAGGTCCCGCACAGGGAGAAACAATTCAAGAATATGCTCAACGACACGTATGTGTTCCATCTCAATGAAGCGAGTTGTGTGATTAACACTTTTCTTTCCTAGATGTCCTCTGAGCATCACATGTGAGACGAAATTTGCATCATGGAAGTTCTTTTGTTGTTGACTTTGACTAGTGACTCCTTTGACATTCGGAGCTTCTTTCAGTTGCATGACCTGAACCGGTGAGCATCTAGCTTTCAGACACAATTGGAGTTTACTAACGCGCCTTTTAGAAATGGAATTTGGGACCGAGACGAGATCGAGGCTATTTATGGTGTACACCATGTTTATTCAACGAAGCAGTCGAAGGTGCGCTGCTCTGGTGTTGTTCATGAGAACGTATCTGACTTTGTGGGGCTAGGACGAGATTGAGCACAAGAAGAAAGCAGACCACATTGTTGATACCGTTCTCCAAAAGCTCGACCTGAATGGGGATTCTGTTATTACCGCGGAAGAGTTGGAGAAAGTTGGGCTGAGCGGTCTGCCAAATTTCGATGGCCTTGGTGCAGAGGGTCACCACTACGATGTTGAAAGCGGTATGTTTCCAACGTCATTTTTTGATGGCGTCGCTCAATGCTCTGGCAGAGTTCTTCCTGCACCATGAAGGTATATCGAATCGATATGGTTACATTATTGATACTAATATGGCAACAGAGAAATACCACTCAACACCGGAAACTCAGACTGACGAGTCGTACACTCATCCTGAAGACTTGGAGCACTTTGCCCAACATGAAGCCATTGAGCGCAAAGAGGCAGAGAGGGAAGCCAAGTTCCAGGGACTCTCGGTAGAAGAAGTACTCAAAGCGCAAGAGCAAGCTGCCGTCGCGGCCGCATCGGCTGCTGCTTCGGCCTCAGCGGAAGCTGCTGCTGCTGCCACTGCTACCCCCTCTACTAAACCCGTTGTCAGGGTGCCTCCTCCAGAGAAGCAAGAGCCCGCGGCAAAGTACAAGGGAGCGAAGGGTGAAGGTGAGAAGAAAGGAGAGTGGGGTACTGGAGAAGGAGGTTACAAGTCACCCACTGACCCAAGTGATAAAATGAGGTGCGTCAAGGCAACTAGTATTTTCTTCCTATCTTGACACACGCCTATTTTCAAAAGGAAAAACTTGCCATACAAGGTATCGTCTGCCGTTTCTCTTTTGATCCTTTTTCTAAGCGCTAAAGCAGACTTCTCGTATGCAGTATAAATTCCGTCGCAACTGGGGTGATTTCTGAGTAACGGAAGTTATGGATCGCACATTTCCTGTACTGGATATCTTGTTTAGTGGTTGTACCTAATTTATGATTTTCAACCCCAGTATCTTGATGTCCAAAACAGTTGAGTGGGTATGGAATTAGCAAAGTTGTACACATGAGCGTCATGATGGTCCAAAATCTAGTCTCCACTAACTCATCGTCCGTCGAACATATCATCCATTATGCTCTTCTCTACCGCTTCCCAGTCGATAGTGCCGCCACTCGCGTAGACACTCTCATACGAGGATATGCTAACATTAGAAAAGAACGGCACGAGTTCCCGCATGCTCTCAATCTGTCTCAAGGAGCTCAGAAGAGGCTTCCGCATCACTCGTTGATCTGACTCTGTCGCGTGATGGTACTCGTGATTTGAGGCAGCAGAGTCCTGGAGAGAACGTATCGGTGAAGCCATATCTTCAAGAAGCAAATAACGTACCACGACTGGGAGATTGCCAGCAATCTCTGCTAAATGATCCATCATGGCCTCTGGGAACCAGTCATCTGGTCGATACACGGCATCAACAGTGTCTGTGATAAATATCCATTGGTGTCTGGTAGCATCGATCAGAATGTACGTCTATTAGATTGAGCTCACAAACTTACATTTGGAATTCTTCAGTTTGTAAGACAAGGATGGTATCCAAGCATTTGCATGCGGCAAGTACAAGCTGCAGGTCTTCAGAACCGTCGGCAGGTAAGGCGGCTATCGTTTGCTCAAATATTCGATACTGGAAGGAGCTATGTTAATGAAGGATTCATAAGTTAATGGGGGTATGCTCACCATCTCAGTAAGAACGACTGGCCAGAAGCTCGTGAGATTATGAGGTGACAGTCGGCATAACAACACTCGAATGCACAGGAAGACTTCACTCTGAACGACAGGTGAGGTGACGGTACGAAATATGTCGACTAGCTTTTCTTGAATAGTGGGTAGTTGGGTGAGGAAGTGGTTCTTCTCTCCGCTGAACAGCACGTATGATAGTCGACGAAGATTCAAGGACCGTACAAGCATTTCGTATTCCTTGTTAGTGAAGATGTTTGTCGATGATGTGGTCGCGACTTTGCCTAGATATGTTCTTTAGTATAACATCAAGCCGGGCCAAGAAACAACGGACTGAGCAGTTCTGGGAAAGTCGTTTTGTCGGTATCATATAAAACCTTCACGATGGGCCGCCACTTGTCAGCGTCTTGTGGGACACAATTGAACAGCCTGTTATCGTTTAGAAGATCGACTACCGGGGTTCTCCATGACTTCAAAACAGCTGGTATTCGGGTCATCTCTTGTAAGATTTGAATCACGGTGGCATCAACGTCCATTGGCCTGCAAGATAGTGATTTTAGTCAATAAAACTGTCATGTCACTGATCAACTTTCGCACCTCGTCTTTCCTCTCATAGCGGGATTGACAATATAATAAATGATATTATTACATGCAGCAATAATTTTGTCATTCTCCATGAGCATCTTGCGTAAGTTTGGAAGGGCCGAATTTGCAACAAATGAGTTTATCTAGGAATGTTATTTGTGGGTGCACGCTGGTAGAGAAAAATACGGACCTGTACGATCACTTCCAGTGAGCCAAGTCGCGGAGTATCTGGAGGAAGTCCAGACATGCTTGAAGACTCGAATTTATCGTCTGGTTGCGGAGTTGAATCTAATCCGTAAACAAGGCAGCCATGACACAGGAAAAGCAACAAAACGTACCTTGTCGAGGGGCTGGGGACTCTCTGCCACTATTAGTACTGCTGATGACGCTCTCTTTTGTACTGCGCCTGATCCAAGACCCTTGGTCTGTCGACCGCCCGATATAGGTAACACACGAGTCCAATAATTTTCCATAATTATCCTGGAGACGGAGATTAGACCTTGACTAGATGAGGACCAACACGAGCTCACTTGCAGTTCCTTCCGCACTTTGCGATCATCCATAGCTGTCGTTTGGGCCACTTTATCGGCAAGAACACTCAGACATCTAGGATATCTAAGTTAACACCACAATTTGAGGGGGCTAAGAAATTTCGTGCCTCAAAGAAGAGAAGTTGAATGGTTTAAAATCTCGTGACGCGGCGAGGACCTCTTTTATCAGTTGGAGGTATCGTGCCCAGACTTGAACGGCGACGGGCCCTTCAAGTCGGGTAAGATATTGCTCGAGGAATTTGAACAAAACCAGATCAGTCCTGTACCATCGTTAATATCTAGCACTTGAAGATTTCGTTACAACATACAAGTTTTGATTGATGGCTTGCTTCTTGTTCTTCTCGGACGACGCTGAGACTCGGACAGAAATCGACTCGCAGATCATATGCACGGCGTTTTGTGCAGTTGGGAAGAGGATGTCCAATAGCTCGAAAGCTGCATCAGGTGATGAAGCTGACAACTACTCAGGTAAGAGAAGGGTCGACATGAGATGTTAACGCACTCACGGATTGGTCACGGCTCCACCAATCAACTATTGATTCAAAGACCTCTGTACTTTGCACACGAAATAGGTGTTCCAAAACTCGGCGGCAGCGTAATCTTGATCGACTGTAAATCATAGTGAGAGTATCATCCTTAGGCGAGGATTGTTGAGGAGCTTTCCAGATCAGTGAAGCCCAGACTGAGTAGAGGATACGTATTCCGTCATCAAGAGAACGGTAACCAGAAGATCTCGACTGAAAGGTGTTATTAGAGATGCCTGGTAAGCTAATATGCATGGACTAACCGTCAGCTGTTCCATGTGATTTGATGGGTTTGATTCCGTGCCGAAGACATTAGAGACATAACCGAGTAGACCGCTTGTCTCGGCCACCGATTTATCCATCGATGTCGAGTCGTCGTCAGCAGATACTGTGTTAGATGTGTAGGCGAGGCTCAGGAGAACCAACCGCTCCATGCCGTTGAGCAACATAATTATTTCAGCGTCAGATACCGTCGCCGGCATGTCTTCTGTGTAATCCTGTCTCGAGGCAGCGGCTCGCAGTAGATCGCCAAGAGAAGAAAGCACTTGTCGACACAAGCAATCGTTTAGTGGTGTCACTACTGCTTGTAAAGTGGGCTGGAATTGAGGAACTGCCATGAGGATAAAGTCCAGCCAATGTTGCAAGACAGGCCGGTTGCTTCGCATCGATATGCCATCGACAAGTGTTTGAATCATCAAAGGATTCATGGGATAACGAATTGACGAGTCGATTCCTCTCTCTTGCTGCGTCCCATTCTCCGTAGCAGTGCCTTCCGCGTTGGCTCCCACAGTTCGAGGAGATTCTAGGTTTGCGGTTGACACTGATATCACTGAGTGTAGTAGGTGGAGCCATTTGTTCTGAAGATCAAGCTGGCTGGTGTGAATGGAGAAATAGAGTTTGGTGATTGTAACTGCTTCGACAGTCTCGATCAGATCATGGTCAATTTCTCCTCGGGAGACGATGGCTTGCAGAATTTCAATGGCGCTCGACTGGATGGAAGTATTGATAGGTTGCATGGTTGCAATCAAAGATGTCCTCGGTTCAGACTGAACCAGTCTAGGACTGTCTTCAGTCTCGCAATTCTCCATGAGATAGACAGACTGACCGGAGGAGAGTTTCAACCAAGACGTCCAAACAACTGGCATCTCCATCCATAAAGCCGCCTTAATATCACATCAGATAATGAAGAGCATTGATATGGGTAAACATACTACTGGAGACTCTTTGGAGAAGCCCATTGTGATGTGAACGTTTAATGAGGGATGTTCGAGCGGCCTTGACAAAACCCTGACCCCCGAAAGTCACAATCGAGAACAACGTTTCGAGCAGGTGGTTTATAATGCGCTGATCGAACGGGCGTTCATATACGAATCCGGGTAATTCCCGGCCTTTGACTTTGAAAGTGGTCTGTGTCCGCAGTATGGTAGGATCCAGCAAGTCATATAAAATAGGATCGAGAACTCTGCAATTATATTTCAGCAGAGTGTACTACTTTGATTTAGTATTACTCACCTTATATACGACTTCAGACTACACCGCATCCAAGTTTCGCCAATCCGACGAAGACCAGGATTGTCGCTTTTCAAGGTGTCCAGAACGATCATCATGGGAATCTTAAAACGGAATCCAGGGAGAAGTGTATCCTCTTACAAAACACACTTGTCAGTACTAATTAGTCGTAGAACTCATATGGAGTAGAACTCACCGGACAGTCTCCACAGAATACCAAACGCGTCGTACGCTTCACCATTCCGAGACTCCGAAGAAGACATTGATTGAGCAACGATAGATTCCACATGAGACGCCGTAGTGATGGATTCCAGAGCCCAGATCAAATTGACAGCCCGAACATGGTAAGCGGTAAAATCTGGGTGCAGGTAATTTAGTAACTTCGTGACCATCCGTTGTACAATAGACCTCCGGTCGATGACCAAGTTTGCAGCTAGATGGGCATTGCGGTTCAAGTTGATAGCCAAACTAACAATCCTGTCAATGACAGTGAAAGTTGCGGCCTGTAACCGGAAAAGAGAGGGGGGTTAGCACTACGGTAGTGATTTAAATATGCGGCGTACTTCATCGAATGTTGAGAGGAGAGCTTCAAGCCAAACACTGGGTTTCCACGACACTTTAATGGGTGCAACTAACCTTCCCACAAGACCGTCAATGAGAGCCAGTATGCGACATAATGGCTCGCGCAGAACAGACGCCGTTTGGGGATTCTTAGTGATGCGCGTCGAGTAAGTCACACTCAGCGACACCAAACATTCAAACGAGGAAGAGAAGGGATTCGTCGACACTGAAAGAAGGTCCGGGAGTGGATACGACTCGTCCTGAATTTTGAAGAATAAACCGGCGAAGTTGAAGGGTCGCTGTGTTGTTGATGCCTTTCCTTGGTTGAGTTCGGGTCGTTGCAATAGACTAGCATGGGGAATATGCTGCAGCATATCTTCCAGAAGCACAATTGCCTGGCGGATTGACGGAGATGAGGCTCGTTCAGGTGTAGATTGGGCTGTTGACTAGGGAATTCGTTAGAGAAAGCCGAGGTTCAACTTGAGTACGCACCTCTACAAGGTCGACGATCGCGGCAAATATGACAGGAAGATGAAGCGTTTGGATTTCTTCGTCATGAGTGAAGGTCTTGAGAATAAATTGCACCAACTTTATAGCCTGCAGAATATTGAGTTATTTTGTCAACCGTGATAAGAGGTCTTCCTACATCCACTTGTGCACCGTTTCCCCGGACCTCCCCAACAACCCCAGTAAGAAGTTGTTTCCACAAGATCTGAGGTTCAACAGCCTCATAAAGTGTACTGGCGGTCATGGTCAACTGAATAAAAAATAAGAAAATGCCGAAAAGCACAGTCCGTAAATACATACATCTTCTCCACCTTCTCGTGGGTTCTGCATAAGTTGCATCACGGCATTGAAGGCATTGTAAACCAGCGTCTCGGTCAACGGGGAGCCAATTTCCCACTTGTCGAGTAACGAGATGAAGATCTTGTAAGGACGTGATTCCGCATATTCCCCGGAAGGCGAGAACATTTCGTTCTGTGAGATCCAAGTTAGAATTGACAAACCCACTTTAGGACACACACACACACACCTTCAAAGTTGAGCTGAGGAGCTCAAGTGCATTCTCCTTTAGGTACTGCATTTGTGCTTCACTCTTCTCATCCGATCCTAGGAGCCAGGAATATAGCCTGCGGTTTAGAGACAGATCTCGGCGAAGCACCACACCAGTCGCAGAGCGCATTAGAATCGTGCGGTCGTCCCCATGGGCTTTTTGAATAGTGTGGCTGTTGACAGGCATACTCTGCAGGAGTATGTCCAAGGCTGCTCTTCTCACGAGTAAATTCTCGTCCTCCAGAGCTGCTGCGAATGCACGAATCATCAAGCCAGTGTCTTTCCCAACAACCTCCGAAATATCCTCGTCTGCCTTTAGTCGTGGAAGCCGCCGGGCCAGGAAGTTGAGGGACGTTCCCCGAGCAGGAGGCGTGGTCAGCATGACCAGCCAGATATTTTGGAAGAAGAATGATATTGATACTGCTCCTGACAGTCGATCCAGTAGACCGATGACCTAGTGACAGGGTTTAAGAATATGAACACCAAAGTAGCAACAAGGACGCACCTTCTCGAAGAATTCTCCCGTTTCTTCTTCCAGACCAGGCAGCAGCGCAAGGATGAATGATTTCATCATGGGTCTCAGAGAGCCTTGCAGAGGGAGGTAATGTGTCTCGTACATGGCCAAGAGAGTGGGCTACAGAAAGCAGAGTGGCGCATCGGCATGAGTTTTCAAATCATAGAAAATAGAGGCTCTGACCTTCACAGACGTAGCAGCATATTCGAAGAAGGGGAACAGACCAGACGACCACAGTGATAAATCTTTCTTCAGCCCCTCAGCCTGCAGCGGTCGTTAGTTAGGCATAGATAGAATCTAAAGCGCTGAACTCACCCCTAGGACAGTCAATATATGTGTATATACCTCCAATGCTCGCTGATGGACGCCTGTTGGAAGAGCAGGGTTGAGACATTGGGATAAACGTTTTGCGACTATGAGTTTTCGCGGAATCTCCTTGAACTGTGTGTATGATTGGAACGTCTGCAGAACAGTCATTATCAAGACATAGGATAATGTATTCTAATTGAACGTACCTTCAGAAGTTGCTTTAGGAATGCAATACAGTCTGCCCACTCATGAACGTTGTCGAACGAATTTAGGCATTTCTCGACCTGCTGAACATATTTTTTGAACTTCGGATCGGCAGCATAGGCCTGCTGTGCGACAGCTAGAGATATGTTACTTTATATCCATGATGGTTTAGAGGTACAACATACCACGTTCGCTGGTTCTAGCCGATACCCAAGCCGAGCCTTTCTTCAGAACCTTCCCTGAGCCTTCAACTTCGGATACGGTAGGTGGGGGAGCAGACATAACGACTAGTTCAAAGTTCTGCTGCCTGTAGAGGCAATCGATGTAGCGGAAAACGTGGCGAGATAGCTAGGGATAGACTGCGCCGGTTGGTTGATGATGATAGTATGGCGCAGTAGCGCTACAATATACATGATTGACGTCGCGTGTCGCGACTTCTATCGTCAGTCACCCGTGTGACTGTACACCTGCATAACTATGGCCCGTATTATGTGGCGTCGAAGATGAAATTTGCAAACGAATCAAAGGTGTATTAGGTATATTACTAGACTAAAAGCTTTACAACAGAGAAGGAGAGTTTAAATAGTTGATACCGAACTACTAGTAATCCGTCTACATATCGGGTGGACCCATCATTTCAGAGTCGCCTGCGTCCGATGTAGCTTGCTGAGTGATGCGCATTTTGGTAGGTGCTCGAACAGCACTAGTGACAGGAATACCTTGAGGATCCGGTGCCACAGATTGCGCTCGAGAAGGCGTAGCCGATGTCGCTGCTGACCCACTTTTGGAAGAACCCTTCAGCTTGCTGACCTTCAAGGGGCCCGGAGCTGAGAGTGAAGGAAGTTTGGGCAAAGCAACTGATGTTGACGCTTTGTCGTCCGCCGGTTTTCCTTGACCACTAGCATGAGTGGCGTAGTCAGATTCCTTCTCCCCAACCCAGGTTTTGGCCAACCAGCGACCGCCAGCAATTCCGCGTATTTCACGGTTTGCCGTTCGCCAATGTCTCACTTGCTTACCGCTCTTATCAAGTGGTATTAGAGGAGCGAAGCCGGAAGCAATTTTGGGAGGAAGCTGAACTGGGAAAGGTTTGGTAGGAAGGGGATAGACGGGTATAGGGACATTCTCCAAATTCATCTCCTCCGGCAGCGGAACAGACGAGGCAGGAGGCGAACTCGGTGGCATGTTCTCGATCTCTGGTTCGGGAGTGTTCTGCTCAAACGTGGCAGTAATGGGTGACGATGCCGCCGTTCCGGCGTAACCTAGAGCCAAGGTCATCAAACTGAATCGACGCCAACCACAAGATACTCACTTTCGCTCAAGACCCCGGTATCTTCAAGAAGCAGGGCAGGGATGGCCGACTTTTGCCTGTCGAGTAGCCTCAGTATGATGTAGCTCTAGCTTGCATGGTGTAACTTACTTTGTCACTTTGGTCTTTGCACGAGGAATGGTAGGGGGTTTGCGAGGTGAAACCTTCTTCTTCGACTTCGGAGCAGAAGGATCGCCAGGACGAGGTGCTGGCGAGCTGTTCAGGTGGTCTAGATCTTCGTGAGCTTCGGTCGGGTTTGCCTTAAAGATGGACATGGTCGGTGCGAGAGTCTGCGCACCCGTTGGTTGTGATACTTTCGCCTTCTTCTCCCCGTTTCCAGTCTTTTTGTCAGCCTTTCGCGGCTGCTTGAGTTTCAAGGACACTTTGCGTTTCTGCGGGTCGCTGGTGCGAGACGATGGCGAAGGTTTGACAAGGCTTGCGTTCTCCTCATCATCGATGAGTTCGTCAATGAGCTGGTCCTCTTCCTCGTCGACCTCGCCACCTGCTACGCCCGTGTTCCCGCGAACCCATGTTTCCACTGATGTAGTAGCGGCCGGATTGCGCTTCTTGGGAGTTACAGTGGCTTTTTTGTGCTGCTGCGGGGGAGGAGATTCATCGTCTCTGAGAGTTGAAATCTGCGGAGCATCCATGTCAACATCTTCGTCCATTTCGCTCCCTGACGCGCGTGGGTGGTGAATGGTCGGTGAAGGTTCGTAGGAAACCCAGGGAGACGCGCGAAAAGACTGCATCGCTTGACTGCTGCTGTGTATTTGCCGATATTTCGACAAGAAACTACCGCGGTTTGGTGGGCGTCAGACGGACGGACAGGATGGTCGACGACCAAGGAGGCACGGAATGATGTCTCGGTCGCCGTTCGCTACATACGGGGCAGTGGGCCAAAATGGCATGGCACAGACTCGGCAACATGTCGACAAGGTACCTACCGGCTATTTATACACTACCCGATCCTCTTTTCTGCACACTCAATTTTAACGACCCAAGATCTTCTTCAAAAATAAATTTCCGGAAACCACACTATACAAGCCATATGTGGCACCCAGATATGTGCGTTTTCTATACTCTATTGGATCCTCTCGGATTTCCCTTCATACCCATTCCACTTTCCAAGGTCATCCTGCACATCAACCAAGCGAGTATCGTAAAAAATGTGCGCCGTCGGTTTGATTGTATCCCAGTCAATGATATTGCCAGCTTCATCGCGCCCGAAATGAGCAGCCCAGACACTGCATTTCTGTGTCTGAGAATTAAATGACGCGACTGTAACCCCACAGTGTTTGCAACGCCAACGTCTCTTCCAAGGCTTCTGAGGGACATCGAAGTAATCAAGGCTATTTGCGTGCGGTTCTGCGTGGGTCCAAGTAAAGCTTGACTGGGGCCAATGGGTCGTGATTATGAAGGCGGCCGCTGTAAATCGACAAGATGAGGTTGTATCGATAATGAGCAGACGAATTATAATTATTCACCATTCAACCTCTGACATAGAGTGCAATGACAGTATGCAGACAGGATTGGTCGTCCTGTGACTTGGTACTTGACCGCTTTGCAGAAGCAACTGCCTGTGTGGACGATTTCGCTGTCAGACATGGTGATACTAGAAAGAGAAAGTGAGGGGTATCAGTCACAAGTACGCCCATGATAGGCATCGAATGACCTCGTGATGCCGCATGTATGCAATCGCTGCTCGATAACCACGCAATTTCCGAATGAAAGGGGGATTGTATTTTGCACACCGCGTTCTTACAACAACAAAGGCCTGTCAAGATATTCTCTCGGATTTTTCTTCATATCCAGTCCACTTTCCCAAGTCATCCAAGACATCGATCAAGCGAGTGCCATAAAAGATATGTGCAGTTGGCTTGATCGTATCCCAACCAACAATCTCACCCACTTCATTGCGGTCAAATTGTGTCCCACAAACAACCCACTTCTTCGTTTGCGAATTGTACGATGCAACTGTACACCCGCAGCTCTTGCAACGCCAACGCCTCTTCCAGGGCTTCTCGGCTATTTCGAGGTGGTCAAGGTACTCTGCGTGAGGTTCTGCGTGAGTCCAAGCAAAGTTTGACTCGGGCCAATGGGTCGTGATAATGAAAGGTGCAGCTGCAAACGAAGATAAATGAGTATGGATCAATAATGAATGAGGACCGATTACCGTGCAATTTCTGGCACAAAATGCAATGACAATATGCCGATAGAACTGGGCTCCCAATCACTCTGTATCTCACCACCTTGCAGAAGCAGCTGCCTGAGAGGACGATTTCAGAGTCGGACATGGGTTCCAGTTATTCTTGATGCTATCGATTGGCAGGTTTCAACCTGCCAGGGATAAGTACGGCAAATATAGCCATGCACAATTTCGTTAAATAGGCCATTTTTAGGTGACGACAAGAATATTAAAGCGGTTCAAGTCCAATACAAACCGTTTGAGAGTAGCGAAGCCGGAGAGCCATGACATTGGGTGTAGTGAGAGCCCAGATTTCGCAAGGGACGCGCTCCGGCGCGCTGCTGATGCCTTACCTAAGCAACCGCCGAAATTCTCCGCGTTCGCTCACTCCGCCACCTGCAATCCTCTTCCACTCTCAAAACCAGGTCAGCAGCCATGTTCTGAATAAGCGGAAAGCTTGAATCTAACAGTTATCTAGTGTCGGCCGCTGCCCAAAATCAACCTTAGAAGTCTTTCACGGGTTGAAGTTTACCAGGCATAGTCATGACTTCACCAACCGTCAACGTATGCATCGTTCTTTGACATTGTCTCATTCCAAACCTGACCGAACGCGTTCGGGGTTTTTGCAGGTCATTCGGTACACCGCTCTTTTCTCTGGCGTGGCTTATGGCTGGTACTACCGTCGCTCATTACAAGCGTCCCATGACAAGCACCAGCTAGAGGATGCGGCTCACCACCGGGAGAAGTTGATTGCTGAGGCAAAGGCAGCTTGGAAGAGAAAGCATGAGCCACAGGACTCCACTCGTGAGTTCAGCTAATATGTTCTGTGACTCGACTTATGTCTGACCCGATTTCACCTTCCCCGTGCTCTCGTTTTCTAGTCATCACCGACCCAGAAGATCCCCGTTTCGACCTAGAGAAGCTGATAGCCAAGTGGGAAAAGAGCTCATGATTTCATATATTTCCCCGTTCCCATTTGCTGTCAATAGACGACTCCATATCCATATTCATATCCACCAACGACAGAAGATTGTTGTGCATTGAGTCAATATGCAGCAGTCTTGTCATCTCGACATACGATTGAAATTACTAAACTAAGAACTGGTCTTTTGTATGAACGTATGTGAGGCTTTTTGAAGATAAATTTGAGAAATTCAGCTGCCTCAGTCGTCGCGGTTGTATTCCATTGTGGCCAACCGTGAGAAACGTCGCGTCGCGTCTTTCGGAGAACCAACTCTTTATCTTGTTGCTCAAGGACTCACTCCACGGTTTCGGTTTGAAATTGCACTACCCAAGAAACTGCACTCGCATCTTGGTCGATCACCAAGCATTTGGAGATGAAGGGTCATATGGAAGAGGTGGAAGATGATCTCGCAGCCGAGGAGGAAAACAAATTGATAAATGAGGTTTGTTCAACGCGTCTTCATCGTCAGTCAAATCCTTGATCCCATTTTTCGTTGCCAGGAATACAAAACCTGGTGAGAAAAACGATTCTTGCGACTGAAGGGTAGTCAGCTGAAGATTGTGGCACACACTAGGAAGAAGAATGCCCCTTACCTCTACGACCTCGTCGTAACTCACGCCCTTGATTGGCCCAGTCTGACTTGTCAATGGTTTCCCGACAAAGAACAGTGCGCCTCCTACATACTCTCTCAGAAATTTACGACCTTAACGCGCCTCCCTCCATTAGAAACTCCCAAAAACCTTACACTACGCACCGACTCCTCCTTGGGACACACACTTCTGGACAAGCCCAAGACTATCTCCAAATTGCCACAGTACAGATCCCGAAACGTGGTCATCCTGCTACCGGGGCAGACAAGCTCGATCGAGCTGACTACGACGATGAGCGCGGGGAGATTGGCGGGCATAACTTACCACCAACCCCTCGCATTCAAATCATACAGAAGATCAACCATGACGGGGAAGTCAACCGCGCGAGATATATGCCTCAGAACCCAGATCTCATCGCAACAAAGGCTGTCACGGGTGAAGTCTTGGTTTTCGATCGGACAAAACATTCCAGTGAACCTGAGCGGGGTGGGGTGTGCAAACCTGATATCAGGTTGATTGGACAACACCGTGAAGGGTAAGCTATCAGATATAAGCTGACGACTGGTGCTGACTGTTGATAGCTATGGACTTGCTTGGAACCCTGTCAAACCAGGATATATTTTGGGCGCTTCCGAGGACATGACAGTTTGCTGCTGGTGGGTTACGAGTAATGTCGTTAAGTGTTGAATGCTCATCGCTCACTAGGGATGTAAACTCCTATTCGAAAGCGAAATCAACCCTTGAACCAACAATCACCTTTAAAGGACACACCTCAGTGGTTGGAGTACGTATGCCCGCTTTATTCCCCAATGTTCGAATCGATGTTGACATCAGACCCAGGACGTGGACTG
>Ga0247737_1000672_pt1 | contig 14068 bp, 19 predicted proteins | sample UWRJL028104C2_FD_180937 | JGI IMG/M metagenome (GOLD analysis project Ga0247737, IMG submission 180937) | Plant litter microbial communities from Arlington Agricultural Research Station in Wisconsin, United States - UWRJ-L028-104C-2 | ecosystem: Environmental > Terrestrial > Plant litter >...
TTGCACGGGCGAAATATCATTCGAATTTGGATTCCCCTGGATGACGATCTCCACCCTCTCACACAGCCCCGCGAGCTGATCTCGGATATCCCTCGCTCGGCTGAGGGATTTGAACTGCAAGAACTGTTCGTAGCAGAACTGTTGGCTGTAGTTGGTCTCGGCCCATTGTTCCCAGACGTTGAGCAGGGTAAAGTGATCTCCGCCCGGGCGGACGAAGTTTTGTCGGGCTTGGTCGGCGTGGAGCTTTTTGTCTTTGGGTCGGTAGAAGAGGGAGCCAGATTCGGAGAGCATAGCGATTATGGTGAGGACCTGTTGGGTGGGTTGGTTAGATTGAGTATGCTAGGTTGAGTACAAGGGGTACATACCTCATCGGTACAAGCGTATTTCTCGCTGGAGATGATAGCCTTCGACAACATCGGGTCAACAGGGAACTCAGCCATTCGTCGTCCAAGCTTCGTCAGCTCTCCACGATCATTCAGAGCACCCAACGCATATAGCAACTCCAGCGCACGCATTAATGTCTCGCCAGGTGGCGGGTCAAGGAATTCGAAGCCAATGAGATCGTTGATGCCCAGCGACTTGAGGAGTAGCACAACCATGCCCAGGTTGGTTCTTTGAATTTCTGGAACGGTATTTGCCTCGAGTTCATTGTTATATGCCCATTTCGTGTACAACCTGAAGGCTTTTCCTGGTCCGACACGACCGGCCCGACCGGCCCGTTGGTTGGCTGAAGCTCGAGAACACTGAGAGTTTGTTAGAAGCTGGTGGATAAGGTTTGTAGAAATAACCACTTACCGGAACCACAGTGAGGGATGACATGCCCGTCCTAGGATTGTAAGAGTTCTGCTTGACAAAGCCAGGATCAATCACGAAAACCACTCCATCGATGGTGATAGATGTTTCCGCAATGTTGGTGGCAAGGACCACCTTCCTCGCTCCTTCTGGTGTTGGCTCAAAGATCTTGGCCTGCATTTCGCTTGGAAGGTTGGCGTAAATGGGACAGATAATCAATTCCTTGATCTTGTTTCCCAAAGCTCGTGATGTTTCCTGCAGATTTTCGTGGCAAGCCTCAATTTCTTCTTGACCCTGTAAGGTGGGTGTGAGTATTGATAGCGCAATAAGTTGTATGAAGAGCTTTACCGTTAGGAAGACGAGAATGTCACCCTTGGGTTGTGTAGTATGGATTTGAAATACGGTCGTGATCGCTGCGTGCAGATAGTTCGCCTCGGGTTGAGGTGTGTAATGAATGTCGACTGGGAATTGACGACCCGGCACTGTAGAAAACGGCCTCAGAACGGAATATACACTTAACATCAAATTTACTGCACATACCATAGAATGTCGGAGCACCGTCAAAGTATTCACTGAACTTGTCGGCGTCCATCGTAGCACTTGAAATGAGCAGTCGTAGCTCAGGTCGGAATCGAGCAATATCCTACAAGCAGACAGTAAGAATCTGAAGAGTAACATTAGAATGCATGAAACGAACCTTGACCAAAGCAAAAAGAATATCCGTACTGAGCGTTCTCTCATGGGCTTCGTCAATGATAAGCGCAGAGTATCCAGCGAGATCAGGCTCCGTCAGGAATTCCCTCAGTAGCATGCCGTCGGTCATGTACTTCAGCACGGTCTTGTCGCTCGTGCAGTCCTCGAAACGAATGGAATAACCAACTTCGTAGCCAACTTTGGTCCCCATCTCCTCGGCTACGCGAGCGGCCACGGACATGGCGGCGACACGACGCGGTTGGGTACAGCCAACTTTTTGCCCGTTGGATGTGTAGCCAGCTTCATGCAGATATTGTGGTAGCTGCGTCGTTTTCCCGGAACCCGTCTCGGCGACGACAATAAGGACTTGGTGCTCTTTGATGGCCTCGATGAGCTGTTCCTTATAACCATAGATAGGCAAGTTTTTCCGAGTTTCCTCGATGGTCTTGGCTAAAATTTGGTATTAGCTGCTTGGCATGGCTAATGAAGAGAAACCAAATACCTCTCTTTTCAGCCTCGTCAATCTGTGATTGGAGCAACTTGTCCGCTGCTGACATGCCCTGTCCCGGTAATGAAGATTCCATGACGAACTTGATCGTCTGACTCTCGTCGAAAACGTAATCGTAGTCGTCGACGAGCTCATGCTTGTCCATGGCACCTGTCTTGAAAGTGCTGTTGTGAGTCTGGGCAGACTCCCATTGATCGACGTCCGTAACGAATTGGTCGTCCTTGGGCTTTGCTTCCTCGTAGCGTTTGTACAGAGCGTTTTTCTTCTTCTCCTTGTCGATCTTGCCCTGCTCCGTGATGTAGTCCTCTGGTAGCTGGTAGCCCTCGAATTTGTCGTTGATTTTGAGTCTCTCCTCGACGAGTTTTAGCAACTCCTTCTTCCTCTCCAGTTCCATCTTTTCGCGCTTAGAGATCTTCATTCCACTGAACAACGCCTCGTCATCCGCAATCTCTTTACGGAGTAGCTCGATTTGTTGGGTTTCACGTTTCGTGAGATATTCCTGACGCGAATGCAGTCGCAGCGAGGGGAGAGCTGCCCCACGAGCTTCTGAATCATCTGCTAGTTGCCGACGCTGTGCAGCCTCAGCAGCGGCACCACCGCGAGCTTTCGACGACTTGTCTTCCACGAGTTTCTTGGTCTTTTCTCTGTCGCGATCCCTAACGCGTTCAGCGAAAGCATCACGATCCTTGAGGTCCTCTAGTCGTTCTCTTTCCCTTCGCGCATCTTCGCCTTCCGGAATGTCCAAATCCATATCTTCCTCTCTTGCAGATGAAGATGCATTCCTATCTTCCGTCTCATCATCACCCTTACGCCGTTTCCGCGGCTCGTCTTCGTCACTCTCCCATTCCTTGCCATCATAGTCACGCTTGCGAATGTGTTTGTCGCGTTTCTCCCTTTCCTTCTCCTTCCCCTTCCCTTTATCCTTCTTGGCATGAACAACCACATCTCTGTCAGCTTCATCGTCCAACAGGAAGCCAAACTTCTGCGACCGTAGGGCTTTGGAGTCTTTCTCAGCCTGTTTTCGTGCACTGTCCGAGGAAGACTTGTGCTTTTGTTTCCTCGGGGCCCTCGAATAAAGTTCGGAGGTAAAAGCGTGAGCATCAGGCGTATCTGGCAGTCCGTAGGCATTGAGGGCGGTGAAGAGACTTTCCGGCGACTTCGAAGAGGATGCTATAGAGTGAATGAATTAGACGACTGTAGACGAAAAGAGGAAAGGGCACATACCTGCCGCTATAGCGAAGTCAACCATACTACGGTCTGCATGTCCAAAAAGCTGAAAACCAAACATATCAGCACTGTGGAAGTCCTCTATCTATTCATGAGCACTGACTTGGAGGGCATTGTCGCTAACATATCGCTCCAGACTCGATGACATAGTTTCAAAAAGAGCAGGTAAGAGCAGTCCTTATAAAATGCGAAGCAAGTCGTAGAGAAAACTCGAGTTTCAGTCTCAGAGGCAAAACTAGTGGAGGTCGAGGGAAGACATTGATCGCTTTGTGGCTGTGCAATGCGAAGACTCATATTCTCCGTGACAGTTGACTCGAGTCTCGAATAGCATGAGAAGTAGGTTTTATATACCGAAACAGCAGATTAATATACTACAAAAACGGGGGATTGAGCTCAGATGTCTGCCCAGTTTGCAACCTATGAAGATTTGAGTTCGTGTAACGTTTGTAGAGGTGTGGAATTTACCCAAGAGAAGCCATTGAATTCGGCCTGGTCACGAGAGGATAGCTGACCGTGAACTGGTGTTAGTGTCGGCTGTTCGCGGGTAAATTCCTCGTCGAAATTGCTCGTATCGGCGCTGCCGTTCTGTAAAACGAGTTTAGTGGGCAGCGAAGACATACTAGGAGATCACAGACAATTGTTGGGAAGTAAGGAGGAGGTATGCGTTTGTTCAACACATCGTCAAAGCTCACATCCTTGAAGAATGGTTGTCGCTTGAGTTCCTCTGCATCTTCCTTCCCTGATCCAAGGCGACGGGTAGGATCTCGCGTCAGGAGCTAACAAGCCCGTTAGTATTCACTTCGACAGGATACCCTAAGTGATCTTCACCTTCTGAAGTATAGAAACGGCATCCCTGGGCATCGTGATGGGATAAAGAGGCTCATCTTCTAGGATGGCATCGAAGATTTCATCTTCATCGTCCCCACGGAAAGGCGATTGACCCAACAACATCTCGTATGTAAGAACTCCGAAAGCCCACCAGTCAACAGCACGGCCATATCGTTGCTCAAGTAGAATCTAATGAGATGGGGTGGTTAAGAGCGAAGGTAATTTTACTTAGAGATCGACGGACCTCTGGTGCCATGAATTCGGGAGTACCACAGAAAGTGCTTGTTGTTTGTCCATACCACATTTCCTCCTTGCAGAGACCGTAATCGGCGACCTTAACGTGTCCGTCGAGTGTTAGAAGGATGTTGTCGAGCTTCAAGTCACTTATAACCCATATTCAGCATCGACATGCAATTCGTCCACAGGTTCAAACCTACCGATAGATGATGCCGTTGGCATGGAAATACTCGAGAGCGAGAAGGACCTCCGAAGCATAGAACTTGGCTTGCCGCAGGGAGAATTGCTTTCTTTGAATGTGCAACATCAGATCACCTCCACTGACGTACTCCATGACGAAGTAGACGCGAGTCTCAGTCTGGAAACAAGAGTGTAATCCAAGTAGGAACGGATGTCGCTCCCTGGCGGCAGCCAAGAAGACGCGCTTCTCTGATCGAGTGCTATATGAACGATAAGTTGCTGAGTGCAGAAACAGGGTAGTTGTGCTAACCTCTCTACTTCGTCGTTGTCGATGATGAATTCTTTCTTAAGCACTTTGATGGCGTACAGCCCGTTCGTCTTCTTCTCCTCGGCCAACATGACCTTACCAAAATTACCCTTTCCGAGTACAGCCAAGAAATTAAAGTCATCTAGTCCGACTTTGCGTTTGCGAGTTTGTTGCCTTGCTGGGGGCTGCTGCTGCTGTTGGGGCGGTGGTGGACGTTGTTGCGGTTGTTGAGATATAGGCACAGACCCAGGACGATCCATAGGCCGCCCTGCAGGAGTCAGGGGCATTGGCTTTGGTTGTTGTGGCATTGGGCTCTGCGGTAAAGGTACTCGAGGTGGTTGCTGCAATGGAGACTCAGAGTGAGACGAGAAGACTTAGAAAAGTTAACAAAATACCTGATAGCCACCAGGAGTGTAACCTCCATCGCCTACTGCAGGGGAACTAACGTCATAGGTTCCCGAGACCCGAGGTTGGACAGGTTCCTGGGGATAACCTGGAGGAATGGGAACCCTTGCACCTGGAGGTGGTCGATTTAATGGTTGTTGTGACCCGTATGGAGGCGCCTGGGGTTGGGGTGGCAGTTGCTGCTGCTGATACTGACGTGGATCTTGATATCTTTCTGAAGGAGGAGGAACAGACGAAGGCCTTCCGAAAGGATCCATAGACGGTAGGCCGGAATCTAAACCAATGATTTTCATGGCACCCATCGATGCATCCAGTGAGGGAGAGGTTGTATGGCTTGGCTCCGCATACTGTCGAGGGGGCTTCGCAACTTTGTCGCCCCTGAGTTTGTTGATATCGCGCCAGTTCCGAAGAAGTTCGTTGGCGGTCTCCATTGACATGCCACAGAAATCTGGAACGAGGTGGGCACAATTCGCGTGGCAAGTGATGTCGCATTCAGAGCATTTGCGAGCATTTTTGCGGCCGAGTGGAAGCATATAACCACAGTGACAACACCAATTTGCTCCAATATTGGTGAGAGCCTCGAAACGATGTGGAATCCGATGATTGATTTTCTCCTCGTCGCCCTCCTGCGAATTGGGGGATTAGGTGTACATGGAAGTAGATCATAGATAAGCCACGTACCCCAGTGTTGGATTTAGATATGCACTTCGTGACAACCTTTTCATAGCACTTCTTGTGACAAGTGTACCGGCAATCTTCGCATTGATACCCGAGTGCATTAAGCAAGAAGTCGTTGCAAAATGCACATAGCATGAGCTGGTAGAACTGGCGTTGCACGAACTTGTGGCCGTTCATTTCGTGGACTTCGCCCTTGCGCTTCCTAACGGCTCCCTGGCGACCAAGGCCACCCAGGCCGCCGCCATCTAAAGGACGTTTACGAACATTTTCCTTGACTAGGACAAAGGTCATTTACATTCGAAAGACCAGACAAACTGTGCTTACCGAAGTTGAGATTTAGGGCAATCGCACCAGCAGGCTCAACCGCAAACCATGCATCAACCCCGTCTGCAGATTGGCCAGAGAACCCGGATCCAGGCCCCCCGGCGGGACCAGTACCCCCATACCCTAGTGTTGCGTTCATATCACCCACTGGAGATTGCATCATACTGGGTGCGTCACCAGGCATGGCGCCAGCGGTTACCCATCCACCTTGGCCATCCATACCAACTTTCTGTCGACGGAGCGCGTCCACTAGATCTGTGATCCTCACCCAGAGTAGGCCAATCGGGGTTGAATTAGGTTGCCCAGCTTGTTGATCATAAACCACAATCTCGACTTCATTTGCTTTGTCGACAGCAATTTCAAATTCTTCATTCCATCGGTCGGTGCGCGACGGGTGGGATTTCGCGAGCTGCGTGCCTTCCACCCTTATGGATACGTATGTTTCCATTACTTTAGAGGCAGACCTCGAGCGCGAGGATACGATGGGAGCATGGTCCAGCTCTCGAGCACCTTTGACAGTCACATAGAGGGTACCAGATAGAGGTTTCGAGCGTAGCTTGTCTTTGCGTTCCCCATCAGTGCCACTGCCGTCTATATCGACAGCACGAGTTAGACATGCGAATCGCTAAGGGGAAGGGTCGCACCATTGTCATCATCGTCTCCGACGTCATCTATAATGTGAAGGTTTTTGTATCGCTTGAGAGCAGATTCTAGGAGTTGTATTTTCTTATCGCTCTCAAACCTCTTGCTTTCTGCATCCGCCTTCGATTTCTTGTCTCCGTCTGCTTGGTAGAGTTTCGCCATCTTATCGATACCCTTCTTGTACTGCATTTCCACCTGGTGCTTGAACTCGAGTTGGTGAAGCATTTTCGATATCTTTTTCGGAGTGAAGGGCGTGTCTGCTTTGATAAGATCTAGATTGGTATATTGCTTTCCTCTTGAGGGTCCAGATTGACTGGCACGGCCTGGAGGATAAGCGGTTTCAGGCGAGGTAGAGAACCTTCCTCTACCAGAGGGATCGTATTCTTTGGGCGGCACCTACAATTCGAAGTTCATAAGATGCACACATAGTTGATAGACATAACTTACCTGCGGTGCCGAAGGACCAGGAAAGCGTGAGGGATCATCTCGTTGCATGTGTTGCGCTTTCCGCGCCTGGAGTTCGCGAAGGGTGTCCTCGAAATACGCCAAAGAGCGCTCAGTCTCCCTAATCTTTGCATCATTACGTCGTAAAACGTCCTGGTTTGTCGTAGCCTGGCGGAGCAGTTGTGTTGCCTCCAAGATCTTGCGTTCCGTTTGAATGTGCTTCCATGTTTCCGCAATCTTTTGGTCGAGTTCTTGACTCTGGAAACAGGATGTTGGGCCATATGAGCGCAATCCAAAAGGATCCAAAGGTCATCCAGTGCCTTACCATTGTTTCAGAGAACCTGCGGGGACGCCGCTACAGCAGACGTCGATGATGAAGGGACAAGAGATAAAGGTGAATCTCGCTTGTGAGTGCTAGGGTTACCCAAAGGGGCTGTGTGATGCGATCCATATTTCGATGAAATTATTTTCTCTCGCTAAGTTCAGCCAAAGTTGAGCATACACTTTCTTACACCTCGGCCACCACAGCTCAACAGTCTCCGTCTTCTTTCTCGTATGATGCCTACCATCGCTTTTAAGTCGAAGGTCCGGACAGTCTCTGAGAATTGCACATTGAATCTGGTCATTCGGCATCGTTTGGTGGCCGGCGAACCTTCCGAAGATGTTTGTAACATAAATGCATCACCCCCGCAGAGCATTGCTATAATCCTGACTGCTCCTTTAATGATTACGATCTCTGGCGTGCTCAACGGCAAACGGATACCGCAAGAAAAGCTCAAAGAGTCGAACGTAGCCCAACACTTAGTGGAATATTTGAGGGTGGTAGCTATCGGCGGCTGATCTCGATTCCCGACGTCTTCCTGATCCATTATGTAGAACGCGGACGAACTTGGAATCAACGTGGTCTCGGAACCACACATTTTGGAAGACACAGGTTTACTGAGCTGTATTGCACATCTCTGAGGCACTGTTGGCTCGAATGACCCATTTGACTTCACAGTAACTTGCACAGGATCGCGGCCATATGCCCCCGTAGCAGCAAATGTTCCTCAATTGAAACTTGTTGGTTTCGATCTGGATTATATATGGCGAGACGCATCAGTTGATCCTTCAGGCGAACGGACTCCAATTGCAACCTTGTCCGACGCCGCAATGAATCCGTTTTCACGACAACTTGCACTTCCGTACATGACTGCAATCAACAATGTTGTCGAGCGATTCGTCACCTTTCAGGTTGTAAAGTACGCTGTGATCTTGTCTCATTCTGTGCCTTGTCGATTGATAGCACTCAATAGACGATATCCGCTGATTTTCGGCACCTGGTGCAAGGTATGACCATCTTTTAAAATTGTGGATGGATTGACTTTACGCAACTTTTTAGCAACTCGACATAGAACGCACGTTCCTATCGTCGATATTTACCTCTGTGAGAAGCATCGTGAAGCGTTCCCAGGATCTCCGCTTTCAAAAAATCTGTCAAACGCAGCTGGATGTTAGATTCATTGCACCCCGCTACATGCACATTGCTTAAAAATTTCCTCTTAGATTTGCAGGGATAGGATTATGTCCTCGCGGACCTCGGCCAGTGAAGAGCTCTCAACATACATTGGAACGGGTGTCATCGAGCCCCAGCTAGACGACAATGACGAGACCATTTTCAACCTTACCATGGACGACATATATCGCCGAGGTTTAACAAGGTCCCGATTCAAGGTCCAACTTCCTGAAATTTTCATTCTATGTAGTCCAAACTTACTAAAATAACTTTGCAGGGTATATTTACTTTCCACAACCCTAGGCACCATGATGTCGAAATCTTAGTCGAAGAGGAACAATCTGCATCCAGGACTCTGGATTTCGACGAGGCACTCCACTCCAATGGATCCTCTGACGAAGACAATGCGGATTGGCCGAATCCGTGCCATCAAGAGCCTTGGTCGTCGTTTTTGTCGGCGAACCCGACAAGGCGTGAAGAGAGTACCCAATCGGGCTATTCAAGTGAGATCGAATGTTCTGACGATGAGGAGCAGCTGTCGCGCCGCTTTGCTTCCCAGGAGAGTCCACTTCAGTATATCGGCCCATCAACCCATTCTTGCACAGGTTCTGATGGTCTGTCCGATGACTTCAGCGACTTCGATAATACGCTGGACGACTCATATGGCAAAGCAAGTGATTCTCTCTTGTCTCTATTCCTCGAAGTGCCTGCCAATGCCGATCTCACTCTGGAAACTTGGCCTAAGGATCGTGACTTTGACCCATCCATAGCCTCGGGTGGTAGTTCCCCACAAAGTGACCACGGCATGCCCGTGTCTTTCCATCAAAGCAACTGGTCAGCAGACACACTATCTTCCAGAAAGGCTCTCGATTCCTCGCCCATCGCTCTGGCCCTGGTGCGAGAGGAAGACGACTTTTTGGGCGATAGGCCGCACAACGCTCCTAGCCTAACCTTCGCGTCGTCCTCAGGCTCGCCCACGACCTCATCAAATGAATGTTATCTCGAATCACGGGCGACTTCGAGCTGCTTCGACGCCGCGTATCATTCGGACAACTCTGACGATCTGATCTGCGAGGATGACATAGCAAGAGGTGTCATTGAATGGCATCCGACATCAGCTATTTTCTACGTTGACAAACCTGGTACATCGGGCGGATGCGTGGATCCAGTGACTCCTGGGGAAAGTGGTCATGAGGTTGCGGACCTCACTGATGGGCCTTGTCCGGCATTCTCATATCTAATGGGCTCAGGAAAAGAGGGTTCATTGACTGAATGCACTGTCTCACGAGATGAGCTCTTCCCTATGCAGTATGAAGGTGCTACAGAGTTGAGGACCTTCCCTAACCCATACGACGACCCTTCGCGGTTAACCGACCATCCAACCTCGAGCGCACAGCCTTATGTCTACATGCTGGACTGCGACAACATCACCTTTGATGCAATTGACTTTGACTAAGTAACGATTATTATATTTCAATGTCACTTTATTACTAAATCGAATGAAGTTTCTTATTACCTTTCAATCTCTTCCTCTGTCTCACCGGATCTTAAACAGAAAGGGACCATGCGCGAATGACTTTCCTATTAAGAGCAATACCCACTTTCGGCGGAAGAACGGCGCTCACCGGCAGAAGGCGGCGCGGTTCAGGCCTGGTCTGACCTGGGCCAAACATTTTGAGCTCCGAAGCGGAGACCCAAGAAAACGGTAATTACAAAAAATATAATTACTCTGCACTCTATTGCGGGTCATCATCATCTTCGTCGCTCACAGTCCTATATCCTACACATCAGCGTTTTGCTGCCTCGCAATTCCTCTCCTTGTTCTTCTTTCTATCGATTGAGATGCTTCCCTTTCAGCGCAACAAAATCGATGTTAGCGTACGTCCATATCCATATCTGTGATCCAGAGATGGTCATTATGATACTGAGCGTTGGTCGTCTGTTCACAGAAATTGAACCCGCAGGAGCAGCAGCTCTTCTCGAAGTATGGTAAATTACCAACGCACAAGAATGTGCTCATGAAGATGCAGAAGGTGCTGACGATACATTGTGCTCCACCTCTCTTGTCACTGACTATGTCTGACTAGGAACGCAAATATTTCGACTCGGGTGACTATGCCCTGTCCAAGGCGGGCGTAGCGCCTCAGAACACTGTTGGCACCGCGATTCCCAATCCAGAGAAGTAGGTTCCCGACTTGCATTGTTGTGGAGTTATATTGCTAAGCGGGGTTTCTCCTCCACAGCATACCGCATGCCTCGAGCCCTGGAAACGGTCATGGGACAGCTCATCAAAGTCTCTCAATATCGCCCACAAACTCGACCAGCCCGATGAACAGTGCTCTCGGACACGACCAGAATACAAATGTGCCCGAAGATGAAACCATGCAGGATACCGAAGCCACCCCTAGTGCCACCTCCACTACCGACCCTGTTGATGCGGACTCAACAGAAATTCCTACTATTTCAGAGCCTATTGCGATCGACAAGAAGGAGCCTGCGGTCTAGAGCGTGCGCTTATACACAACTCGAGAAATCCTGATTGGATCATCCCTTTCTCGTCCCCCGTTCACTCTCAGTTTGGACGAAACACGATTCAAACACCCATGCATGGAAGTCGGTATCAAGTGACTGAAAATAAGAGGGTGTCCCAGCTGTTCTCATCGCACATTTCCCATGATCAGACCATCCTTCGTACGCATCTACTATACTTCTCGACATATCTTGGAATTTGTGCTGTACCACCATCAATATCGTCCTTACAAGGCAGCCTAGTATGTATCAATCGTTGTAGACTATGGGGAGAATAAGCAGAGGAGGATAAGCTTAATGGTGCTGAAGTTGATGAAACCAAGTCGATATAGTTTGAGTCCCTGAGACCTACGTGATTTATTTGTAACCTGTTTGTAACGTGCCTGGCACGCGTGCGAGAATCCTCGACGCGTCTCAGTCGCGTACTCTCATCGTCTATAGCCCCAATTCCTCCGTGGACGCGTAATCATGGGTTCAAAGCTTGCAAATGATATCGAGCATGAGTTTAGTTCTCATGGCAGGATTCTGGACGATAAACTTGTGGAGAAATGTGCGTACTATCCGTCCTGAAAGGACTGCCACAAACACACTTATCACATTCTAGGTGTGTCAATAGCAGAAATGTATGGAATATCGGCAGAAGACATGGTGTACAAAGTTGAAGCTATCAACTACAAGGCCTCTGTTACTGGCTCAGAAATCTCCCCGATCACGATGGAGACTCTGCGTGCTGTGGAGAAAGATATACAGCGGGGCCTCAGCCAGAAAGCGAATACAACGAAAGCTAAATCCCAGATGAGAGGATCATTTATCACCGCCCAGGTTGATCGATCGAGACTACCAAAGCATGCCCAGCAGTTAGCAGCTAAGGCAGCCCCGCTTCAACAGATCAAACAAGAAAATCCTGGAGAAACAAGTTCGAGCTCGTTGAGCAGCAGTATTGTGACCACGAGCGTCTCCTTCTTTGGTCCTCCAACCGACCCAGAGGCCAAGAAGAAACGTGCTTGTGAGTTTGAACTATCTGCATATGCTAATTCTTCTAACCACTCTTCAGATCGCTACATGTATGAGAAAATGTCGGAGAGAAGCGAATGTGTGTTTTCAGTTGGATCATCCCCGAATGATTAACATGGGTTTCTCAACAGCTCTTGACGGGATTATTGATGACTTCTCCGACCTTATTCAAGCACATTATGGCCTGAAAACTGATTCTATTGGCGACCCATCAGTGTCAACAGATGTAACTCAAGATTTACCGCGTCTTATTATTATTATTCTGAGAAACCAGACAGGAAGAAATCGTGATAGTAGGACGTATAACCCACGATGCAGAGACGGCATCGATGTCAAAACTGGCAGAAGGGGCAATGGTCATCGAGTCGTCGCGTGCCATTTCCGGAGGTGCTCGTACATCGCTGAGACTGGATCCTACGATCAAGATCAGAGGGGCTGTGAAGGACGTGGGCGGGTTTGGACTGTATCCTGGACAAATGGCCGCGTTTAAAGGGAGGAACGGAGGGGGTGGTTATTTTCTAGCCACAGAATTTCTAGCAGTGAGTGAAGTTCGTCGATCCATTCCTGAAATGCACTTAACATGCAAAGATTCCACCCCTCAAACCTTCGCCTGCTGCTCTGGGGATCATCAACCCGAAGTCGGATCCTACCACTTCCCAGACATCTGCTACGGTTTTTGTAGCATGTGGGCCATACACAGTAGACGCAGACCTAGGATACAGGCCTTGGAAAGCCTTATTGCATCAAATCAAAGCCCAAAAACCAGCTGCCCTCCTCCTAGTATGTAAACATTCTCTACTATATCAGCATGTTGATAATGACCTTTTTAGGTCGGACCTTTCGTAGACTCAACGCACCCCAAGATGAAGGCCGGTGATGCGGATGCTTCACCTTCAAACATCTTCAAAGCGCAATTTGTAGACCCTCTGAAGGGTTTCTTGAATGGATCACCCGAGAGCGTCGTCCTGATGGTTCCCAGCGTGAAGGATCTTATCAGCAACCATGTCGCATTTCCTCAGCCCGAGTTGGATGCAGGTCTGTTCGAGCTTCATCCCGTAAGCATATGTTTCATTTCTCCGAACCAAATTAATATATCTGGTTCAATGCCAGAGAGTCCACCTACTACCCAATCCTGCCAGATTCACCATCAATGATGTTTCCTTTGCGACCACCAGCGTTGACACCCTGTTCCACCTCCGCAAGGAGGAGTATACAAAGCGTGGAATAGAGGTGGAACCTCTTCCCGCAACCCAAGATGACCTCCCGAATGATACGATGGCTAACCTCTGTCGTCATCTTCTCCTGCAGCGAAGGTAAGACGCTCAAACAAATGACACTTCTATATTCAAACTGACCACCTTGCCTCCCACACCATAGTTTTTACCCCATCTTCCCTCCGCCACAAGACCTTGCATCAGAAGTCAACCTAGATATGAGCCACTTTGATGGAGTGCAGATGGTGGACTCAGACGATTTGGACTATGCACCTGACGTACTGCTTCTTCCAAGCCGACTGAAACAGTTCTCAAAGGTAAGTCGCGGATCTTTTCGAACTTACTCGAAATAGCTAACAAATGGTAACTTCAGGTGATCCACTCCACAACTACAATTAATCCGTCGTTCATCAGCAAAGGCACATATGGGGTGATCACCATCGCTCCCCGTTCCAGCGGAAGACCCAAGGACCGCGTGAAAGCGGAGGTCGCCAAGATCGAAGTCGTAGTGAAGAGCGAAGTTCCAGCGGCGGCAATCTCTGCGTCACTGG
>Ga0247737_1000674_pt1 | contig 14034 bp, 13 predicted proteins | sample UWRJL028104C2_FD_180937 | JGI IMG/M metagenome (GOLD analysis project Ga0247737, IMG submission 180937) | Plant litter microbial communities from Arlington Agricultural Research Station in Wisconsin, United States - UWRJ-L028-104C-2 | ecosystem: Environmental > Terrestrial > Plant litter >...
CACCGCGTCGACGCCGAGCCCGTTGCTGATCACCAGGTCCGGGTTCGCGTCGCGCACCTGGGTGGCGATCGGCGCCCAGTCCGTCGTGGTCGGCGGGTAGTGAACGTCGACCACGACCTGCAGGCCCTTCTCCTTGGCGATGCTGATGGCGCCGGCCCGGTCGTCCTTGAAGCCGTCCGAGACGAACGCGGCCGAGCCGCTCTGGCTGGTCAGGACGGCGACCTTCGTGGGCGGTGCGGGGAGGGTGGCGACCGCGTCGAAGAGCTGGTTCGGGATGAACGAGTTGGGCTGCGGGCCGATCGACCAGGCCGGGAACTGGCACTCGTAGGTGAGTTGTGGCGCCAGCACCGCGGTGTGCTGGGGCAGCACGTAGCCGTGGCGCTGGGCCACCGCCATCGCGGACAGGATGTTCGGGGTGGCGTACGGGCCCATCAGCAGGTCGACCTTGTCCTGCGTGATCAGCTTCTCGTAGAGCTGGCTCACCTTGGACTGGTCGGACTGGTCGTCGAGCACCTTCCACTCGACCTTGCGCCCGAGCAGGCCGCCGGCCGCGTTGAGCCGGGCGACGTACTCCTCGCCGGCGATCTTGTGGATCAGCCCGGTCGCGGCGAACGCGCCGGTCAGCGACAGCGTCGAGCCGACCACGATCGGCTGGTCGCCGCCCTCCTCGGCACCACCGCGGTTGCAGCCCGCGGTCACCATCGTCAGGGCGGTCGCCGCCGCGAGGGCGGTCAGGAAGCGCCTGCGCATGTCAGTCCTCTCTGCTGTCGTGAACAACCGCGCCGCCGACGACGGTCAGCACGGATCGGAGCTGCTTGAGCCGCTCGGCGGGGATGGTGAAGTAGTCGTCGTTCAGCACGACCACGTCGCCGAGGCGCCCGGTCTCCAGGGAGCCGAGCTGCCCCTCGTCCTCGCCGCCGAGGAACCACTGGTTGGCCCGGGTGTAGAGGGTCAGCAGCTCGGCGCGGCTGATCTGCTGACCCGGGTTGATCTGCCGGCCGAGCGCGTTGAGCCCGGTCGTCGCGTAGTAGGCGTGGATCCACGGGTTCATCGGGGCGATCTGCATGCCGTCCGAGCTCATCCCGGCCGGGATACCGTTGTCCACGACGGTGCGGAACGGCGGGCCGGCCTGCGGGCCGGTGCCGGCCAGGTACTGCCAGCCGGTGAGGTTGACGCCGCCGCCGACGGCCTTGAGCCGGTTCAGGTACTCGGTGGTGATCTGCGGGACGTGCGCGATGACCCACCGCAGCTTCTCGATGCCGATCTCGGCGTGCACCGTCTCGAACGCTTGGATCTGGGTCTGGAAGTCCGCCCCGGTCAGCGAGTGCACCTCGACGCGCCATCCGGCCCTCGCGGTGCGGCGCGCGGCCTCGAGGAAGACCGGGCCTCCGGCGTACGCCTCGGCGATGAACTCCCCGATGCCGCCGGTGCGCACCAGGTCGTTGCCGAAGAACGGGAACGCGTTGTGCAGCCGCTTGTCCAGCGTGGCGACGTTCGTGTCGACGTCGCGATGCAGATAGTTGATGCGCAGCCGCACGATGCCCTTGTTCTCCTGGTAGACGCGCAGGAACGGGTCGTACATCGCGTAGTTGTCCTCGCTCGCCGACACGTCGGCCGGCGTGCCGGTCGCTTGGAACGCGCCCTGGTCGAGGTGGGTGGTGACGCCCAGGCTCGCGGCGTAGGCCATCGCGTCGAGCGTGCTGCGCCGCCGGTCCTCGTCGGTCAGCGTCCGGCGCAGCGCGAGGGTGGCCTTGCCGGTCTCGGTGCCGGCGGCGATCGAGCCGTCCACGCCGACGGTCACCGGGAGGCCGGCCGCCTCGAAGAAGCGCTTGCCGACGCTGTTGGTGACGCTCGGGCCGAAGAATCCGATGCTGAGGTACGCGGGATGGTCCGGCACGGCCTGGTCGAGCTCGGCCAGTGTGGGGAGGCGTACCTCGCGGAACTGGTTGGGATGGAAGCCGCCGATCGTGGTGATGAACGCCCCGGCCGGCGCCCGTCGCGCCCGTTCCCGGTACGTCCTCTGCACGTCGGCGACGGAGTACGCGTTCTCCAGCGGTGTGTGATGGCCGGGCCGGTTGCCCATCAGCACGAGGTGGTTGTGGCAGTCGATCAACCCCGGGATCGCCGTACGTCCGCGCAGGTCGATCATTGTCGGGTTGCCGTCGAAGGGCCGCCGGGCCGCGCGCATGTCGTTGCCGACATAGACGATCCGGCCGTCCTGGATCGCCACCACCCGGGCGATCCGCTGGTGGCGGTCCATCGTGTGGATCTGGCCGTTGTGCAGGACGAGGTCCGCACGCAGGGTCTTGTCGTGAGCACTTGCCGGGGTCACCGCGGCGGTGGCGGCCGCGGCCCCGGCGACCGCACCGCTCCAAAGCACGGTGCGGCGGGAAAGTCCATCGTTCATGGGAGTTACCCTCTTCTGCTGTCGCGTCCGGAGGCATGAGGGATCGCCCGGCGTCGGCCGGGTGAGTGAGTGAGATTCGGACACCCGTCCGTCAGCCGGACGAGAGTGACATCACAATGTGCCGCGCGATAAGCGCTGTCAAGACTTCGTGTTGAAACATTTGCGGAGTGCGACGGACTGGTGTTCGCTGGACGGACGATCAGCGGCTAATCGGCGGCTACGGGAACTCGATGGGGGCCGCATGCCGCACCGCGATGGCGGGCCCGACTTCATCGAGGCGCTGGCCCGCGGCCTGGACGTGATCCGCTCGTTCGACGCCGGTAGCGCCCACCCGACGCTCAGTCAGGTGGCCGCGGCCACCGGGCTGGCCCGGCCCACGGCCCGTCGCATCCTGCTGACCCTCGCCGAACTGGGCTACGTGCGCCTGGATGGCAACGCCTACGGGCTGACGCCTCGGGTGCTGGACCTCGGCATGGCGTACATCGGCGCGCAGGATCTGTGGGACCTGGCCCGCCCGCACCTGGCGGCGCTGGTCGCCCGCACCGGCGAATCGTCGTCGATCAGCCGGCTCGACGGCTCGGACATCGTCTACACCGCCCGCATCGCGGTGCCGAAGATCATCGCGCTGCGGGTCGAGATCGGCACCCGCTTCCCGGCCGGCGTGACCTCACAGGGCCGGGTGCTGCTCGCCCACCTGCCGCCGGAACGCCTGACCGAGGTGCTGGCCACGCCGAGCCGATCCGGCGTGCGGCCGTGGGCCGCGCCGTCGGCGGGGGAGCTGCGGGAGATGCTCTGCCAGGTGTACGCGCAAGGGTGGGCGCTGGCTGACAACGAGCTCGCCCCGGGGATCCGGTCGATCGCGGTCCCGCTGCGCGACGGCGAGGGCCGGGTACTCGCGGCGATGAACGTGACGGTCAACGCGGGGGAGACGTCGATCGGCACGCTGACCGACGTCTACCTGCCGTTTCTCCAGGAGGCGGCCGCAGCGATCGGGGCAGACTGGGCACTCTGGCAGAAACGCCCGCAGAGCGTGACGGACACCACGCCGGTGAGCCTGGCCAGCCCGCTCTGACGGGAAAATGTTTCGATCTCGAGTCTTGACATCGCGTGGCCGCCGGAACACTGTGATGCCAGTCGTCCGTTAGGCGGACGTCCGTCCGCCGCTGTCTCGTCCCCGCCGGACCGTCGTTGGTCCGCGAGGTCCCCCTTTCCTGGTCAGGCGGCCAGGAAAGCTTGGATCCGGGCGGCCGGGGTCAGCAGGGTCACGGCCGAACGGTCGGTGAAAGTCAGGCGTAGGCGGCCGGCCTGCTCGGTTACCGAGGAAAGGCTTTCGCGGGGGCACTCCCAGCGCAGGTGCAGAGGTGGAACGGGGTCGGACACCGGGCGGAAGAGGTTGCGCAAGGAGCCGAGCCGCTTGGACAGGAGCAGCAGGCGGCGGTCGGTCAGGGCCAGCACCCGGGGGTCGGAGACCGTGCGGATGTGCTCGTCCAGACCGACGGCGAGGCTGCGCGGGGAGCCGTCGACCCCGCGCCGGGCGCCCGGCGCGTCGGGCACCGGACGGCGGAAACGCCACGGGGAGAGCTCGGCCCGGGAGGTCCCGGCCTGGGTGCGGCCGTCCGCTCGACTCACCCAGACGGCGGCGCGGAAGGTCTCGCCGGGCCGCAGGTGTTCGCGCACCCGCGCCTCGACCTGGGCATCGCGTTCGGCACCGGAAGTCACAGCTTCGCTCCCATCCTCGCTTCGACGTCTGCCAGTCGACCATGAGGTCAGGTGCGTGCTGCTGCCGGGGTCAGGCATCGGCGATGCCGGCGAGCGGGGGGTCAGCGACCGGCGTCGGCCAGGACCTCGGCGACCCGCCGGGCGATCGCCGGGTCGGCGAGCATCTCGGCGTAGCGCTGGACGTCGTCCGGCACGGGGGCCGGGGCGGCGGGCCCCGGCTGGTGAACGGTGACGGCCACCTGCACCGGGCGGCCCAAGCGGCGACTCAACGCCTCGGTGAGGGCGGGCCGCAGCCGGGACTCGAGGACATCACGGGTGAAGGCGTCGGGCACGGAGAGCAGCACCGTGTCTTCCACGACGGCGGCCAGGCTCGCCGATTTCAGATAGACCTGCTGCTGGGGTGACGTCTGCACGTCGCGCAGAACTTCGTGCCAGAGGTGGGCGGGCGCGAGCCGGGCCCGCCCGGCGTCGGTCAGCCACTGCCCGACGGTCAGGCCGGCCGCGTCGGCGGCCTCGGTGAAGCGGACAAGGTCGGCTGCGTCGATCATGACGTGCGGAGGGTCGATCATGACGTGAGGAGGCATGCCGACCATTGAAGCCTCGCCCGCCGCGACACGCGAGAGCCGCGGCGCCGACACCCCGGGCCGATCGAACACTTGGCACACCGAGCGGAGCAAGCCGCCCAGGCAGACCGGCAAAAGGGGTGAGAAGTCCCCTTGCGCATGCCCGCCGACGGGACCACGGTTGATCACATGACGGACATCATCGATCCCGGAGTCAGCCACTACCTGCTCGAACACTGCACGCCGCCCGACGACGTGCTGCGCGATCTCGTGAACGAGACGCGGAACGCGTTCCCCGACGAGTCCAGCATGCAGATCTCGCACGACGAGGGCGAACTGCTCACCATGCTGGTGCGGCTCACCGGCGCCCGGTTCGCGGTCGAGCTCGGCGTGTTCACCGGCTACTCGTCGATCTGCATCGCCCGCGGCCTGCCCCCGGACGGCCGCCTGCTCGCCTGCGACGCCTCCGTGGACTACACGAACGTGGCCCGGCGCTACTGGGCGCGGGCCGGCGTCGACGACCTGATCGACCTGAGCCTCGGCCCGGCCCTCGACACGATCCGGGCACTCGAGCCGGACCCGCGCATCGACTTCGCCTTCGTCGACGCGGACAAGACCGGCTACCCCGACTACTACGACGAACTGGTCCCGCGCATGCGCCCCGGCGGCCTGATCGTGCTCGACAACGTGCTGCGCGACGGCCGCGTCCTCGACCCGGCCAACGACTCCGACCGGGCGGTCAGCGACCTCAACGACCGGATCGTCACCGATGACCGCGTCGAGTCGGTCATGCTCGCCGTCCGTGACGGCGTGACGCTGGTCCGCAAGCGGGGGTAGGCGGAAACCGCCCCGGACCGTACCGGCGTCGCCTGTACTGGAGGCATGCCGAAGACCTTCGCGGTCGTCGCCGCGCTGGTCGTCGCGGTGAACCAGGTCCTGCCGGACGACCTCGGGTGGACCAGCGCCTACCAGCTGGCCGTCGGCTACGGCACCGTCGCGGCGATCCTGGTGGGGGCTCGTCGCCTGCCGCGCGAGGAGCGGCTGCCCTGGTGGTTGTTCGCGGCAGCGTTCGGCGCGAACACCACCGGCGTCGGCGTGCGGCTCCTCAATGTGGAGGTGCTGCACCTCGACGGCGTGCCGTCGCCGGCCGATCCGCTGTTCCTGCTGCTCTACCCCTGCTGCGCGGCGGGCATCGCCGTGCTGGTCCGCCGGCGCGGGAAGCGGGGGGAGTCCGGCCGCGGGAAGCGAGGGGAGCGGGGCCGCGGGAACCAGGACTGGACCGCTGGGGTCGACGCGGCCACGATCACGACCGGCCTCGGGCTGCTGGCCTGGGCCTACGTGATCGCGCCGGCCGCGTACGCCGGCGAGGCCTCGATGCTGGGTCAGGCGACCCTGGTGGCGTACCCGCTCGGGGATCTGGTCCTGCTCGCCATGATCGTGCGGCTCCTGCGCGGCGGGGGTGGCCGTGGCGTGCCGCTCTGGTGGGTGACGGCTTCGATGGTCACCTTCCTGATCGGCGACACCGCGTGGGTCGTGCTGCGCCACCTGCTGGAGGCGGGCCACGGCGTCGGCCAGGCCGTGCTGCTCAACCGCACCGTCGAGTCGCTCTTCCTGGTCGCGATGCTGCTGCTCCCGGTCGGCGCGCTGCACCCCGACGCGCGGTGGATCGCCGTCCCGGCCGGGACGAGGTCGACGCGGCTGAGCCGGGCGCACCTGCTGCTGATGGCCGCCGCCTCGCTGGTCGTCCCGGCGCTGCTGGCGGTGCAACTGGCCCAGGGCGAGGTCGTCAACGGGATCGCCATCGTGATCTGCTCGGCGACCCTGTCTCTGCTGGTGGTGATGCGGATGGCCCAGGCCCTGCGGGAGGTGGAGCGCCAGGCCTGCCAGGTGCGCGAGCTGGCCCGCAGCGACGAACTGACCGGGCTGCCCAACCGCCGCGCCTGGAACGACGAGCTGCCCCGCGCACTCGACCGGGCCCGCCGCGACGGCCGGCCGGTCAGTGTGGCGCTGCTCGACCTCGACCGGTTCCAGCTCTTCAACGACGCGTACGGCCGCCCGGCGGGCGACCGGCTGCTCAAGTCGGCCGCGGTCGCCTGGCACAGCTGCCTGCGGACCTCCGACACGCTGGCCCGCTACGGCGGCGAGGAGTTCGTCGTGCTGTTGCCCGACGCGAGAGCACCCGAGGCGCGTCAATTGCTCGAACGGGTACTGGCCGGCACGCCGCTCGGGCAGACCTTCTCGGCCGGGGTCGCCGTCTGGGACGGGCGCGAGACGTCCGACGAGCTGACCGAGCGGGTCGACGCGGCGCTCCACCAGGCCAAGGCGGGTGGCCGTAATCAGATCATCGAGGCGGCGAACCGGCCGGCCGCGGCGGCGGCCAGGAAGTAGGCGTAGTCCTGGTCGAGCTTGCGGCCCATCGTCGACAGCGGCACCGGGCTCGCCCGCAACGCCTCGTCGAGCCCGGCGACCGGCACGCGGGGCAGGCGGTGCCGGCCGGCCAGCGGTGCGAGCGCCGCGTCGACCTCGGCGGCCAGGACGGGGTCGAGGCCGTCGGGCACGGGCAGGTCGGCGGGGAGCAGGGCCACTTTTCCGTACGCGGTGAGACTGTGGTGGGAGAGGCCGCGGTGCCGGGGCCGGCCGTCACCCGTGGAGATCCGCAGCGAGCCGACCGGGCGACCGCCGAGGGTACCGATCGCGTTGACCGCCTCCCCGAGCACGACCCCGGAGAACCCCCAGGCCGTGCCCGTGCCGAGGTTGCCCGGTCCCTGCGCGACGATCGTGACGTCGGCCCGCAGCACGTGCCGGGCAGCGAGCAGACCGGTGTGCACGGTGCTCGCCTCGAGGTCGCCGCCGAACGCCTGGCCGGTCGTGACCGTGCCGGCCAGGTGGTCGCCGAGCCCGTCGAGCGTGCGCGAGAACCACGCGGGAAGCGCCCCGCCGTCCGTCATTACGTACGCGACCCGGGCCGCCGGCTTGTCGAAGTGCAGGCCGGCGAGGACGGCCGGAAGCGCGGAGTGAAGATCGGCGGTGACCACCGGCATGCCGTCGAGCGAGGTGGCCGCGGCCAGCACCGCGCGGTGCGGGGAGGACTCCTCGTCGACGCCGAGCCCGATGACTTGCAGCGGTGTGTAGCGGGCCTTGACCAGGTGGCCGGAGTCGCGGGTGGCGCCGTCGCCGTCCGGGTCGGGTGGTAGCCGGTCGGGCAGGGCGACCACCAGCGCGTACCCGCCGGTGCCCAGACCCATCACGAGCGCGCCGACGTTGAGCAGCACCCGGTCGCCCGGTTCGGGCTCGCCGACCAGGGACGGGTAGGCGAGCGCCCGCAGCGCACCGTCGCCGGTCAGGACCTCCAGCTCGACCGCGCCGCGCCACCGCCGGCGAATTGCCTGAACCGTCCCGGATCGCCACCGCACCATGCCGGAACCCTACAAGTCGACCCCGCCGTCGACGTGGTTGCGGCCCGCCATGCCACGGGTCGGGTCGAGGAAGACGTACTGGATGGCCGGGTAGCGGGTCCGCAGCCGCCGTTCGGCCTCGTCACAGGCCGCCTCGATCTCGCCGCCGCTGGCGTTGTCCTCGAAGTCGACCTTGGCCGCGACCAGCACGTCGCCCGGGCCGATCTGCATGGTCAGCAGCGTCGGCACGGCCACCACGATCGGGATCGAGACGAGGTCGGCGGCGATCTGGTTGTGCACCTGGCGCGGCACCGCGCGCCCCACCAGCAGCGACGCGTTGCTGGTGGCGAGCGTCGTGGCGACCGCGAGCAGCAGCACGCCGATCGCCACCGACGCGATCCCGTCCCAGGCCTCGTGGCCGGTGAGCTGCGAGAGGGCCAGGCCCGTGGCGGCCAGGACCAGGCCGACGAGGGCGGCCGAGTCCTCCAGATAGACGGCCTTGACGGTGGTGTCCGGGGTGAGCCGCAGGAAGCGGAACGGGGTGACGCCCCACTTGCGCGAGGCGCCCGCGACCTGGCGGCGGGCGCGCAGGAAGGAGGTGCCCTCGGCGATGAACGAGACCCCCAGGACGATGTACGACCACAGGTAATTCCCGGAGTGGTCGCCGTCGACGATCGTCTCGATGCCGTGGTAGATCGAGAATCCGGCGCCGCCCACGAAGGTGAAGACCGCGGCGATGAACGCCCAGACGAAACTCTCCTTGCCGTACCCGAACGGGTGTTCTTCGTCGGCCGGGCGCGCACCGCGACGCAGCGCCACATAGAGGAAGACCTCGGTGACGGTGTCGGCAAGCGAGTGCACCGACTCGGAGACCACAGCGGCGGACCCCGAGACCAGCCCGGCGAGGAGCTTGGCGATCGCGATGAGCAGGTTGGCGAGGCCGGCGATGATGACTGTGCCGACGCTCTCGTTCTCCGGTGGATCGGACACTTCGGGCGAATCGCCAGGGTTGCGTGGCTCGGCGGCGGCCAAGCCCACCGGGAGTTGGTCGTCAGGGGTCTGTGCGGTGCTCACTCGCGCCTATCTTTCCGCTGCGCGCCGGTGGGAAACCGTCCGGGTGTAGCGCGTACGTCACGTCCGCGTCCACCCTGCTAGCGTTGCCAATCGTGTCGCGGACCCGCACCGAGCGCCTGGTCAACCTGGTGATCTGCCTGCTGTCGACGCGGCGGTTCCTGACCGCCGCGCAGATCGCCGCGACGGTCCCCGGCTACGAGCACGACCCGGAGGACCCGCGCGACCACGACGCGTTCCAGCGCAAGTTCGAGCGCGACAAGGCTGAGCTGCGCGAACTCGGTGTTCCGCTGGAGACCGGCACGGCCAGCGTCTTCGACCAGGAACCCGGCTACCGCATCGCGCACCGCGAGTACGCGTTGCCGGCCATTCTGCTCGAGCCCGACGAGGCCGCCGCGGTGGGCATCGCGGCCCGTCTCTGGCAGCACGCCGGTCTCGCCGCCGCGGCGTCGTCCGGGCTGGCCAAGCTGCGCGCGGCCGGGGTCGAGGTCGACCCGCAGGCGACCCTCGGCGTGGAGCCGGTCGTCACCGTGGACCCGGCGTTCGGGCCACTGACCAGCGCGGCCCGCGAGCGGCGGGCGGTCACGTTCAGCTACCGCGTGCCCGAGGTGGACGACCCGGCCACCCGCCGCGTCGAGCCGTGGGGCGTGGTCTGCTGGCAGGGCCGGTGGTATGTGGTGGGACACGACCGGGACCGCGCGGCGACCCGTTGCTTCCGGCTGTCGAGGATCGTCGGCGTGGTGAAGCCGGTGGGCCGGCCGGGCGCGTACAGCCCGCCCGACAACGAGGACCTCATCAGCCACGTCGCGCGCTGGTCGGGACCGGTGCCGCAGACCGGGCGGGCCACCGTGACCGTGCGGCCGGGGCGTGCCGCCGGGCTGCGCCGCTGGGCCACCGATTCGCTGACCGGGCCGGACGGTGACCGGCTGACGATTCCGTACGCGGACGCGGAGCGCCTGGCCGCCACGATCGTCGGGTACGGGCCGGACGTCCGCGCCGAGGGTCCGCCGGAGGTCCGCGAGGCCGTCATCCAGCTGCTCAAAGAGGTCGTCGCGCGCCACGAGGCTGCGGCGTGATCGACCGCACCGGAGTCAGCGAAGCGTCCGTGGGGCCAGGAGAGCATGCCCAGGAGGGCTCAGCGTGACGGGGCCGAAGCATTCGGGGGACCGGCTCGGGCGACTGCTCAACCTGGTGCCCTATCTGCTCGCCCGGCCGGGCATCCTGGTCGCCGAGGCGGCCGCCGACCTGGGCGTCGGCGAGCGCCAGCTCCGCGAGGACCTGGAACTGCTCTGGGTCTGCGGCCTGCCCGGCTACGGTCCCGGCGACCTGATCGACATGGCGCTCGACGGCGACCGGGTCACGATCAGCCACGACGCCGGCATCGACCGCCCGCTGCGCCTCACCCAGGACGAGGCCCTGGCGCTGGTGGTGGCGCTGCGGATGCTCGCCGAGACGCCCGGCATCGGCCACCGCGACGTCATCGAACGTGCCCTCGCCAAGATTGAGAACGCGGCCGGCGACCTGGCCGGAGCGCCGGTCGCCGTGCGGTTGCCGGCCAACACGAAGCGCGTCGACCGGGTCCGCGCGGCCGTCGAGACCGGGCACGCGCTGCGGATGACCTACTACACGGCGGCCCGCGACGAGACGACCGAACGCGTCGTCGACCCGATGCGGGTGCTGATGGTCGGCGGCAAGGCCTACCTGGAGGCGTGGTGCCGCCGCGCGGAGGGCACACGGCTGTTCCGGGTCGACCGCATCGACGACTTCACCGAACTTGACGAGCCGTCCGCGCCGCCCTCGCGGGCCGTGCCGCACGACGTCAGCGCCGGTGTCTTCGTCCCCGGCGCCGAGCTGCAGCTGGTCACGCTGCGGGTGGGTCGTGGCAGCCGGTGGATCACCGAGTACTACCCGGTCGAGGAGGTACGCCGCGAGGGCGGCGACGAGTGGGTGGTGACGATGCGCGTCACCGACCTGGGCTGGGCGCAGCGGCTGCTGCTCGGCCTCGGCCCCGACGTCACCGTGCTCGGCCCGCCCGAGCTGCTGCGTCGCATCCGCGAGCAGGCCGCGGCGGCGCTCGACCAGTACAGCTCGCCCAGGCGCTAATGTGTTCGGGTGCTGATGTGGAGCTGGATCGCCGTGGTTGTGGTCGCCGTGGTCGTCATGGGGGCGGTCGGTGTCCGGTTGCTGGGCCGACTCGACGGGCTGCGTCGCGCGGCCGTGCGGTTGCGGAGACGGCAGGCCGAGGCGGCCGAGCTGCGGGAGAACGCCTTGGTGCTGCAGGAGACCCTGCTCGGCGTGCGGCAGCGGGCCGAGAACCTCCAGGAACACGCGGTCTTCCAGAAGTAGTCCTTACCGTTTTCCCGGCGTTGGGGTAGCGTGCGGCGTTCCGTCCCTGTTGTCCCTGGATTTGGGGGAACAGTGGCAAAACCCGCCAGGGTCCGTGGGCTGCATCACCAGAATTGACACGTACGATGGACCCCGCACAACTTGATCCGACCGACTGGAGTTCTCCCATGGGCGCCCTCAAGCCATGGCACATCATCGTTTTCGTGGTCGTTCTCGTGCTGCTCTTCGGTGCGAAGCGGCTGCCGGACGCGGCGCGGTCGCTGGGCCGGTCGCTGCGGATCATCAAGGCCGAGACCAAGGGCCTGGTCGACGACAACAACGATGTAGCCGAGAAGGCCGAGCCGCAATACTCGCGCCAGCCGATCCACGGTGAGGTGCAGCAGCCCCAGCCGCAGGCGGGCTACCAGCAGGCGACGCCGCCCCAGGGCTACCAGCAGACCCCGCCGCCGGCCCCGCCTTTCGTGGACCCGGTGCAGCAGCGCACCACCGACCGCTGATCCGCGGGCATGAAGCTAGCCCTTCGCCGTCAGGGGCCCACCAAGTTTCAGCAGGCCGCCGACGGCTCCATGACGCTCATCGACCACATCCGGGAACTGCGTAACCGGCTGTTCTTCGCGTCCCTCGGCCTGGTCGTCGGTCTGATCGTCGGCTTCATCCTGTCGAACTGGGTGTTCCACCTGCTGGAGCAGCCCTACTGCAGCCTCCCGTCGTCGATGGCCGTGCGCGCCGACGGCAAGCAATACTGCGACTGGGTCGTCCTGGGCGTCACCGACACGCTGATCCTGCGCCTCAAGATCGCGCTCTGGGTCGGCATCATCGTCGGTGCGCCGGTTTGGCTCTTCCAGCTCTGGGCGTTCATCGCGCCCGGCCTGCACCGGCACGAGCGCAAATGGGCGTACGTGTTCGTCGCGATCGCCGCTCCGCTCTTCACCGCCGGCGCCGTCCTCGCCTACCTCGTGGTCGGCCACAGCCTGGCCTTCATCATGCAAGCGGGCGTGCTGGGCGAGTCGACCAAACTCGAGGTCTCGTCGTACATCGGGTTCGTGACCAACATGATCCTGATCTTCGGCGGGGCCTTCGAATTCCCGTTGATCCTGCTCATGCTCAACTTCACCGGCGTGGTCACCGCGAAGAGGTTGCTGAGCTGGTGGCGGATCGTGGTCTTCCTGTCGTTCGCGTTCGCCGCTATCGCCACCCCCGACCCGGGCCCGTTCGGCATGACCCTGCTGGCGCTCTGCATGGTGGTGCTCTACCTGATCGCCACCGGCGTCGCGGCGATCAACGACCGGCGCAAAGGCCGCGGCAAGGAGATCTATGCCGGGCTCGACGACGACTCGATCTCCCCGCTCGAGGAGGAACGGGTGCCGGTCGGCGCCTCCGACCCGGTCGCGGCGCCGAGCCCCATCGACGCGCCCACCCCGGTCGCGCGACCCCGCGCGCTGGACGGTCGCTTCGACGACATGACCTGAGACGACATGACCTGAGGTGACAGAACCTGACATGTACTCTGCCCCGCTGTGACGAGCGTTGAGATCGCGGTGCTGGCCAACCCCGCAGCGGGGCGCGGTCGGCACCGCGATCTGCTTTCCGGGGTCCTGCACCGGCTGGCCGGGACCGGGCGTACGGTCCGGCTCCTGACCGCCCACAGCGGCGAAGAGGCGGAGAAGGCCTGCCGCGCGGCGGTCACCGGTGGCGTGGCCGCGGTGGTGGCGGTGGGGGGCGACGGGACGATCCACCGGGCCCTGCAGGCCGTCGCCGAGCAGCCGGTCGGCTTCGGCGTCGTCCCGGCCGGCACCGGCAACGACTTCGCCGCCGGCGTGGGCATGCCGCAGCACCCCCTGGCCGCCGCGGACCTGGTCGCCGCCGCCCTGACCGCGGGCCGGCACACGCCGATCGACCTGGCCCGCGCGGTCGGCGCCGACGGCGAGGTCCGCTGGTTCGGAGCGGTGCTGGCCGGGGGCTTCGACGCGCTGGTCAACGAGCGGGCCAACGGCCTGCGCTGGCCGCGCGGCCCGCGCCGCTACGACCTGGCGATCGTGCTCGAACTGGCCCGGCTGCGGCCCCGCAAGTACGCGCTCGAACTCGACGGCGAGGACTACAGCTTCGAGGGCATGCTGGTGGCGGTCGGCAACTGCGCCAGTTACGGCGGCGGCATGCGGATCCTGCCCGACGCCGACCCCACCGACGGCCTGCTCGACGTCGTGGTCACCACGCCGTTCGGGCGGGCGGCGCTGGCCCGGCTCAAACCGAAGCTGAACCGCGGAACGCACGTCACCGACCCCCGGATCACTGTCTATCGGGCCGAGCGCGTGCGGTTGAGCTCCGCGGGCATCGTCGCGTACGCCGACGGGGAGCGCGTCGGTGCCCTCGACCTCGACCTGACGTGCGTGCGTGCCGGGTGCAGTCCGGTTGCTCCGCTGACTTCCTCGTCAGATCGCGCGGAACCGGCCGATCGAGGAGGACATGCAGATCAGTTCGTACGCCCACGCCGCCTTCGACACCGCCCGCTCGACCTTCAAGGGCCTGGCCGAGG
>Ga0247737_1000676_pt1 | contig 14028 bp, 17 predicted proteins | sample UWRJL028104C2_FD_180937 | JGI IMG/M metagenome (GOLD analysis project Ga0247737, IMG submission 180937) | Plant litter microbial communities from Arlington Agricultural Research Station in Wisconsin, United States - UWRJ-L028-104C-2 | ecosystem: Environmental > Terrestrial > Plant litter >...
GGATGCCGCAACAAGTGCGGCATGACGAAGGAGAAGATGGAAATTTAACGGCGCCGGCGTAAGACGACACCATGCGCTTCCTCCCCGCCCTTTTCCTAGCCGCGCCCGCCTGGGCCGCGCACAGTGGTGTGGCGAAGGCCCGCACCAGCCCCGAGCTTTCTGATATCGCCCTGTTCGTGATGGCCGCGCTGGGTGTCTGGTTCGTCCGCCGCGCGATGCGTGCGCGTTTCGCCAAGCGCGCAAAGGCCGAAACTCAAAGGCCGGAGCCCTGAAGGATTGACCTTCTCGCCCGTCCGGGGCAGCCCGCGCTCATGGCCGATGATTTCCTCGACACGCTCGAAACCGTAATCCGCGCCCGGAAGGGCGGCGATCCGGACACCTCTTATGTCGCGAAGCTCTTTACCCGCGGCCGCGCCAAGATCGCGCAGAAGCTGGGCGAGGAAGCGACCGAAACGGTGATCGCCGCGATCCGCGACGACCGCGCCGAGATCACCAGCGAGGCGGCCGACCTGGTCTTCCACCTGCTCGTGCTGCTGGCCGATGCCGATGTGTCGCTTGACGAGGTGCGCGCCGAACTGCGCCGCCGCGAGGGTGTGTCGGGAATCGACGAGAAGGCGGGGCGGGCCCAGTAGCTGCCATGCTGTGACGAAGTGGAGCGCATATGCCGATCGACGCGACCAAACCCTATGACGACCAGAACATCTTCGCAAAGATCCTGCGCGACGAGATCCCGTCGAAGCGCGTCTATGAGGACGAATTCGCGATCGCCTTCCATGACATCAACCCGCAGGCGCCGACTCACATCCTGGTGATACCGCGCGGCGCCTATGTTTCCTGGGATGATTTCAGCGCGAAAGCCACGGAAGCCGAGATCGCCGGCTTCGTGCGCGCGGTCGGTGCGGTCGCGCGCGACGCGGGGCTGGTCGCGCCAGGATACCGCCTGCTCGCCAATACCGGCCTGCATAGCGGACAGGAGGTTCCGCATCTCCATGTCCATATCTTCGCCGGCGGACCACTGGGCCCGATGCTCGCGCGCTGATGCTTTTCGGCGCGCCGCTACGGTCGGGCGCGTTTGGGGATTGCGCCCTCTTGAATTCAGGCTAGGCTCCCGCGATCGAAAAACTTGGCGGCGCCGTAGCGCTGCTATTGGCCAAATCCGGCGGCATCGCGGTGTCGCTCCTGGGGGGTTCCTCGTTCATGATATTCGGACGCATCAAGTCGCTCGACGCCATTCTGGCGACGGCCGAGAAGAAGTCGCTCACGCGATCGCTCGGCGCATTCCAATTGACCATGCTTGGCATCGGTGCCGTCATCGGCACCGGCATCTTCGTGCTGACGGCAGAAGCCGCGCAGAAGGCCGGTCCCGGCATGATGGCCTCGTTCGTCATCGCCGGCTTCGTCTGCGCCTTCGCCGCGCTCTGCTATGCCGAGATGGCCGCGATGGTGCCCGTGTCGGGGTCCGCCTACACCTACAGCTATGCCGTGATGGGCGAACTGATCGCCTGGATGGTCGGCTGGGCGCTGATCCTTGAATATGCGATCGCCGCCGGCGCGGTTTCGGTCGGCTGGTCGGGCTATGTCGTTGGGCTGATAGAACACGCTTTCGGCATCGACATTCCGAACATGCTTGTACGTGGGCCCTATGACGGTGGCCTGATAAACCTGCCCGCGATGCTGATCGCGGGGCTGGTTACCTGGCTGCTTGTGATCGGCACCAAGGAAAGTGCCATGGTCAACGCCGTGCTGGTGGCGATCAAGGTGTCGGCGCTGACGCTGTTCATCATTCTGGCTGTACCCGTCATCAACATGGAGCAGTTCACGCCCTTTGCCCCGCTCGGCTTTGCCGGCATCTCCGCCGCCGCCGCATCGATCTTCTTCGCGTATGTAGGCTTCGACGCGGTCTCGACCGCAGCCGAGGAAACCAAGAATCCGCAGCGCAACATGCCGATCGGCCTCATCGGTTCGCTCGCCATCTGCACCATCTTCTATCTGCTCGTCGCCGCCGGCGTCATCGGCAGCGTCGGCGCTCAGCCGGTCGCTGGCACGACCGGCCTGCCACTGGCGCCGGGCAGCGCGGAGCTGGCCAGCCAGTGCGCCGCGATCAAGGATGCCGCCGTCGTTTGCTCCAAGGAAGCGCTGGCCTGGACGATGCGCGAAATAGGCTGGCCGCAGATCGGCAATCTGATCGGCCTCGCCGCCGGGCTTGCCCTTCCTTCGGTCATCCTGATGATGATGTTCGGTCAGACCCGTATCTTCTTCGTGATGAGCCGCGACGGCCTGTTGCCGGCGATGTTCTCGAAGATCCACCCGAAGTTCCACACGCCACACGTCATCACCATCCTGACCGGAATCTTCGTGGCGCTGTTCGCCGCGTTCTTCCCGGTCGGCATCCTTGCGGACATCTCCAACTCGGGGACCCTGTTCGCCTTTGCCGCAGTGTCGATCGCGGTGATGGTGCTGCGCAAGACCGACCCGGACCGCCGCCGCCCGTTCCGGACGCCGGCCGTCATGTTCACCGCGCCGATCGCCATCCTTGGCTGCATCTATCTGTTCTTCAGCCTCGGCACGGAGACCAAGCTGATGTTCCTTGGCTGGGCCGCAGTCGGGCTGGTGGTGTATTTCACCTATAGCTACAAGCGCAGCCATGTCGGTCGTGGCAGTGTCGAGGTCCATGAGACCGACGCCGACGCGCCACCGCAACCGGTCCCGCCGATTACGGAATAACCGGCCCGCACGGGCAAAAGAAAAGGGGCCGGGGATCAACTCCCCGGCCCCTTTTTCATGGGCGCGAAAGACGCTCGGGGTTAGCCCAGCTTTTCCGCCACCAGCGCCTTCATGTCGCACATCGGCCGCGCGCCGTAGTGCGAGATGATCTCCGCCGCACAGATCGCGCCGAGGCGGAGCGACTGCTCCAGGCTCTTGCCCTGCGCCTGGCCCGACAGGAAGCCGGCGGCGAACAGGTCGCCCGCGCCGGTGGTGTCGACGACCTTCTCGATCGGCTCCGCCCCGCACGAGGCGCGCTCGCCGTTGGAGATGGCGATTGCCCCCTTCTCGCTGCGCGTTACCACCAGGGTCGGCACCTGCGCCGCAGCGGCGGCGACCGCTGCCTCGAAATCCTCGGTCTCCATCAGCGCCAGGATCTCGGCTTCGTTGGCGAACATGATGTCGACCAGGCCCTTGGCCATCAGGTCGCGGAAATCGCCGCCATGGCGCGAGATGCAGAACACGTCGCTGAGCGTGAAGGCGACCTTGCGGCCGGCCTTGCGCGCGACCTCGATCGCGGCGCGCATCGCCTGGCGGGGTTCCTCGGGATCCCAGAGATAGCCTTCGAGGTACAGGATCGCGCCCGACGCGATCAGGTCGCGGTCGATCGCGCTCTCGGGAAGGAACTGCGACGCGCCGAGAAAGGTGTTCATCGTGCGCTGGCCGTCTGGCGTGACGAAGATCAGGCAGCGGGCCGTGGTCGGCTCGCCGTCGCGCGCGCTGGTGGTGAAGGCGACGCCGGTCGCGCGGATGTCGTGCGCGAACACTTCGCCGAGCTGGTCGTTCGCCACCTGGCCGATGAAACCCGCACGGCCGCCAAGCGCCGCGATCGCCGCGACGGTGTTCGCCGCCGAACCGCCGCTCGCTTCGATACCGGGGCCCATCTTGGCATAGAGCGCATCGGCTTCGGCGGGCGAGAACATCAGCTGCATCGAGCCTTTGGCCATGCCCTGCTCAGTGATGAACGCGTCTTCAGCCTGGGAAAGCACGTCGACGATCGCGTTGCCGATCGCAACCACGTCATAGGTTGGGCTGGTCAAGTCAGTCTCCTGGATGGAAATACCGGCTGGCCGTACTGACGCGCGCAGGAGAGCGCAACTGTGGGACCGTATTCCTTGGACTTGGAAGCGGGCGCCATTACACCGGCCCGATGCTCCGCGCCTTCTTCCTGTCGGTCGGCCAGCTCGGCGATCCGAAGATTATCAGGGTCTTCCTGAAATCGCTTGGCGTAACGCTCGTGCTGCTCGCCCTGTTCGGCGTCATCCTGTGGTATGGCGCACAAACTCTGGTCGCCTGGATGGGCGCCGGTGCGGAAACCGGCGGCTGGGTCGGTGCCGCGACGGTGCTGCTGTGGTTGGGAGCCGCCTTCTTCCTGTTCCGTATCATTGCGGTCGCGGTGGTCGGCATCTTCGGTGACGATGTCGTCGCGGCGGTCGAGGCGAAACATTATCCCGAGGCACTGGCGGAGGCGCGCAACGTGCCGTTCGGCCGCTCGGTGGCGATGGGGCTCGGCTCGGCCGGGCGGCTCATTCTGGTCAACCTCGCGGTTTCCCCGCTCTATCTGCTGCTGCTGATCACCGGGGTTGGCACGGCGATACTCTTCTTCATCGTCAATGGCTGGCTGCTCGGTCAGGATCTGGGCGAGATGGTCGCGGCGCGCCATGTATCGCAAAAGGGCATGAAGAGCTGGCGCGGCTCGACCGGTTTCCAGCGCTTTGCGCTGGGCCTTGCCGGGACCGCGCTGTTCCTCGTCCCGATCCTCAACCTGGTCGCCCCAGTGCTTGGAGCCGCGATGGCGACTCATCTGTTCCATGGAAGACGACGTGTATGAAGGTATTTGCGTAATGAAGAGACTTGCCCTCGCGATCCTGCCGGCGCTGATGCTCGCCGGCTGCGGCGGGGCGGGCGTAGCCCCCCGCCCCGCCCGCGCGGCACCAGTGCCTATTCCCATCCCCGGCGGCACCGCGGCTGGGCTCGACCGGGTAATCGGCAAGACCGGCAACGCGCTGATCGGCCTGTTCGGCCAGCCCGCCGCCGACATACGCGAGGGCGACGCGCGCAAGCTCCAGTTCGGCAACGCGACCTGCGTACTGGATGCGTATCTCTATCCCAAGGGCCGCGGCGAGGCGGTCGTCACCTATCTCGATGCGCGGCAGACCAATGGAGGCCCCATCGACCGGGCGAGCTGCGTCGGGGCGTTGAGCGTGGGAAGGACTGGAGTGCGGTAACTTCTTCCTCCCCTCCCGCTAGCGGGAGGGGCAGAGGGTGGGCGCCCGGCCGATCAAAAGCGGTGTCACTTGCGGTGAGCGCGAGCCCACCCCTACCCCCTCCCGCAAGCGGGAGGGGAGTCTGCAGTCCATTCGGCCCGCACTACCTCATCTTCCTCGCCTGCGGCGCGCAGGGCCCGCTCCTGGACGAACCGCCCTACATCCAGCTGCCCGAGGGCCCAGGCCGCCGCCCCGCGCACCACCGGCGCGGCATCCCCGAGCAGATCCGCCACCGGTTTGACCAGCGCCGACGCCCCGCTGTTCCCCGCCGCGATTAGACAGTTCCGCACCATCCGGTCCCGCCCGATCCGCTTGATCGGCGATCCGGCGAACACTTCGCGGAACCCGGCATCGTCCAGTGCCAGCAAATCCGCCAGCGCCGGCGCAGCCAGCTCCGCCCGCGGGGCAAACGCCTTGTTCGCGCTCGCCGCCGCCGCGAACTTGTTCCACGGGCACACCGCAAGGCAATCGTCGCAGCCATAGACGCGATTGCCCATCGCCGCGCGGAATTCGTGCGGGATCGGCCCGGCATGCTCGATCGTCAGGTACGAAATGCACCGTCGGGCATCGAGCCGGTAGGGCGCGGGAAACGCATCGGTCGGGCAGGCCGTCTGGCACGCATCGCACGATCCGCAGGTCTGGCGGCCCGGCGCGTCCGGCATCAGATCGAGCGTGGTGTAGATTGCGCCCAGGAACAGCCAGCTGCCATGCTCCCGGCTGACCAGATTGGTGTGCTTGCCCTGCCAGCCGAGTCCCGCCGCTTCGGCCAACGGCTTTTCCATCACCGGCGCTGTGTCGACGAACACCTTCAGGTCGACATCCTTCACCTCGGCGACCAGCCAGCGTGCGAGTGCCTTCAACGCGCGCTTCACCACATCGTGATAATCGGCGCCCTGCGCATAGACCGATATCCGCCCCTTATCTCCCTCCCCCGCCAGCGCGAGCGGATCAGTGGCGGGCGCGTAGCTCATACCCAGCGAGATCACGCTCTTCACCTCGGGCCACAACCCGACCGGGCTCTCGCGGTGATGCGCACGCGCTTCCATCCAGATCATGTCGCCATGCATGCCCTCGCCCAGCCATTGGCGGAGACGATCGGCGGTGCGCGGCGCGGCATCGGCGCGCGCGATTCCGCACGCGGCGAAGCCGAACTCGGCCGCCTTCGCCTTTAGCCTTTCATTGAGGGTAGCATCGTCGCGCACGCGCACCCGCTACCATAGCGACCGGAGAATGTGACCCACCCACCATAAGTGTCGACAGGTCGAGACACATTGACGAAGCGCTGGTATCTGCCGTGCACGTCCCGTTCGGGGCGAACGGAAGGTGAGACTTGATAACCGACAATCTGGCGATCAGCGCCACCGGACTGGTCAAGAAATTCGGCGGTCGCCGAGTCGTGGACGGCGTGGACATCGCAGTGCCCAAAGGCCTGATCTACGGCGTGCTCGGCCCCAACGGCGCCGGCAAGACGACTACCTTGCGCATGCTGCTCGGCATCATCGAGCCCGACGGCGGCACGCGCACCCTGCTCGGCCATGAGCGCCCGCGCGAAGTGAGCGACCGGGTCGGCTATCTGCCCGAGGAGCGCGGCCTTTATCCGGCGATGAAGGCCAAGGATGCAATCGCCTTCATGGGCGCGCTACGCGGTCTCGATCTCAAGACCGGCCGCAAGCGCGCGGTGACCCTGATGGAGGGTGCCGGCCTCGGCCACGCCGTCGACAGCAAGATCCGCAAACTCTCGAAAGGCATGGCGCAGCTCGTCCAGTTGCTCGGATCGGTCGTGCACGAGCCCGACCTGCTGGTGCTCGACGAGCCCTTTTCAGGCCTGGATCCGGTCAACCAGGATCGGCTCGAGGCGCTGATCGTCGCCCAGCGCGATCGCGGTGCGACCATCCTCTTCTCGACCCATGTCATGGCGCATGCGGAGCGGCTGTGCGACCGGCTGACCATCATTGCCGGCGGCAAGGCCCGGTTCGAGGGCACGGTGGCGGACGCGCGCGGCAAGCTGCCGATGCGCGCGCATTATGTGCCGCATTTCGAAGGAGAGGGCATCGCCGCCCTGCTCCCGCCCGATGCGGAGCGTGACGGCGATGGCTGGCGCTTCATCGTGCCGGAAAGCGGCGTGGAGGATATCCTGAAACGATTGATCGATGGGGGCTTCGGCATTTCCGGCCTCGCGATGGAGCGGCCGGGCCTGCACGACGCGTTCGTACGCATCGTCGGCCCGGATGCGCTGAAGGACCAGGTCGACGATGTGGAGGTGGCGGCATGAGCGCCTCCCCGCCCGGCAACATTCGCCGCCTCGTCCGCCAGACCATGACCATCGCGCGCCGCGATTTTGTCGCGACCGTATTCACGCCGATGTTCCTGGTCTTCCTGTTCACCCCCGTATTGATGCTATCCTTCGGCCTGATCGGCGGCATGGGCGCCTCGTCGGTCACCAGCGCATCGGTCGAGAAGGCCAGCATCGTCGCGATCGTCGATCCGGCGCAGCAAGAGGCGATGCGCGCCGCCGACGCAAGGCTCCGCCAGCTTTATGCGCGCGACGACCGGCCACCCGCTCTCGTCATGCAGGTGCCGACCGACAATCCCGCCGGCCAGGCGCATGTCGCGTTCAGCGACAAGGGCAATGATGCGTCAGCGGCGATGTTCGGAGAGCTTGGTCGCCCGACGATCCTCTACAGCGGCTTCGGCCGGCGCGACGCGAACTTCCTCGCCCAGCTCGCCGAGGAGACGCTGCGCATGGAAAGGAGCGGCACCACAGCGCTCAGCATACCAACCCTGACGTCGATCGCGCGCGCCCAACCAAGCCCGACCGGCAACAAGCGCTCCGCGTTTTTCGCGGTGTTCGGCATCTTCTTCCTCACCCTGTTCCTCGCCGGCCAGGCGGTCGGCACCATGGCCGAGGAGCGCAACAACAAGGTGGTCGAAATCCTCGCCGCCGCGGTGCCGCTCGAGGCCGTGTTCTTCGGCAAGCTGATCGGCATGTTCGGGTCCGCTTTGCTGTTCATCGGCTTCTGGGGCACGCTCGCCAGCCAGCTCGACGTGCTGGTGCCCGGCGGGGTCGGCGCGGCGTTCCGCGACATTGGCCCGGCGGTCGGCATGCCCGTCTTCTCGCTGCTGTTCGTCGCTTATTTCGCCATGGCCTATATGCTGCTGGGCGCGGTGTTCATGGGTGTGGGCGCGCAGGCAAGCACGCCGCGCGAGTTGCAGCTCCTGTCGCTGCCGATCACCGTCCTGCAGATCATTATCTTCGGCCTGTCGGTCCAGGCGGTGTCGAAGCCCGACAGCTGGCTGGCGCTCGCGGTGGAGATTTTCCCGTTCAGTTCGCCCTATGCCATGGCCGGGCGTGCGGCGAACCTGCCGGACCTCTGGCCGCACCTCGCGGCGCTCGTCTGGCAATTGCTGTGGGTCGCGATCATCATCGCTATCGCCGCCCGCGCCTTCCGCCGCGGCGTGCTGCAGTCGGGCAGCGGCAAGATCAACTGGAAGGGCCTGGTGGGGCGCTGACTACACCCCTCTCTCCCGGCGAGAGAGGGGAAGAACCATTCCGCCTTCACTAGCCATCATCTCGCCGATTCCGTTGCAAAACGCTATTGACACGCGTGTCAGCTAACGCTCTCCTCCACCCCAAAGGAGAGCGGATAATGGCGACACAGGCGCTGGACATGGTCGGAACGGCGGTCGACCCGCTTGATGTGAGCCGACCCGAGCTCTACCGCGACGATGTGTGGCAGGAACCCTTCCGCCAGCTCCGCGCCGAATCGCCGGTCCATTATGTCGAGCAGTCGGGCTTTGGCCCCTATTGGTCGGTTTCCACCTACAAGCCGATCGTCCAGGTTGAATCGCTGCCGGAGATTTATTCGTCCCAGGCGGGCGGTATCACGCTCGCCGACTTCATCGAGAATTCGCAGTCCGATGTGCGCATGCCGATGTTCATCGCGATGGACCGGCCCAAGCATACCGGCCAGCGCCGTACCGTCGCCCCGGCCTTCACCCCAAGCGAGATGGTCCGTCTCTCCGACAATATCCGCATGCGAACCGCCGAAGTGCTGGACGGCCTGGAGTGGAACAAGGAGTTCGACTGGGTCGACACCGTCTCGATCGAACTGACCACGCAGATGCTCGCGATCCTGTTCGATTTCCCCTGGGAGGACAGGCGCAAGCTGACCTTCTGGTCCGACTGGGCCGGCGATATCGAGCTGGTGAAGACCGAGGAGCTGCGGCTCGAACGCCTCAAGCACATGTATGAGTGCGGCGGCTATTTCCAGAACCTCTGGAACCAGAAGCTCGGCAAGGAGCCGACGCCCGACCTCATCTCGATGATGATGCATTCGGACGCGATGGCAGAGATGGACCAGATGGAGTTTCTCGGGAATCTGATCCTCCTGATCGTCGGTGGCAACGATACCACGCGCAATTCGATGACCGCCGCGGCCTATGGCCTGGACCTTTTCCCGGACCAGCGCGCCAAGCTGGAGGGCGATCCGTCGCTGATCCACAATGCGGTGCAGGAGATCATCCGCTGGCAGACCCCGCTCGCCCATATGCGCCGCACCGCGACCGAGGACACCGAACTGGAAGGCCAGCAGATCAAGGCCGGCGACAAGCTTGCGCTCTGGTATCTCTCCGCCAATCGCGACGAGAGTGTGTTCGAGAATGCTGACCAGATCATCGTCGACCGGGCCAACGCGCGGCGGCATCTGGCGTTCGGCCACGGCATCCACCGCTGCGTCGGCGCCCGGCTTGCGGAGTTGCAGATCGCAACGCTGCTCGAGGAAATGGCCAAGCGCCGGATGCGCGTGAACGTGCTCGGCGAGCCGGAGCGCGTGGCGGCGTGCTTCGTCCATGGCTATCGCAAGCTGCCGGTGGAGATCAGCAAATACTGAAATCCGCCTCTTCCCCTTCTCCCGTCGGGAGAGAAGGAGCCGCGAAGCGGCGGGAGGGTGAGGTTGAATTGTCGCCAACATCGCCCTCAGCCTACCCATCGCGAGAACGAGGGGCCAGCATTGGGTCGGCCATGCCCCCGGCACGACCTGAACAGCACCGGGTGCTGTTCACCCAATGCTCCTCTCCCGCTGGGAGAGGGAGATAAGCGGCTAGGCGGGTTGGCGTCGCGCCCGCATCGCCCAAACCGTAAACCCGACCCCGATAATCGCCGGCAAGGTCACCGCCGGAAAATCCTGCGCGATGGCCGACGTGCCGCAAATGCCAACCGCCACTTCCCACAGATGGAACAGGGCATGGCCGGCAAGCCAGAAGCTCGCCGCGCCCCATAGAGCAATCCGCATCGCCGGCCGTGCGGCGCCCCAGATAAAGGCGACACCAATCAGCACGAAGATCAGCCCGATGTCGCGGATGAAATGCTGGTTGAACGGGCCGGTGGTGGTGACGCCGGGCACCGCGAAGTACCAGTCGGCCGGCACGGCGAGCATGATCAGGCCATTGGCCACAGCGCCCAGCCCGAGAATCGCCGCGAGAATGGGAATCGCACCCCGCATCATTGACCTCCCGGAATAGCGGCCTGCGCCTGGCCGAAGGCAAGCGCGACATGGGCCAGCTTGTCGGGGTTGCGCATGATGTAGATCGCCGCGATCCGCCCGTCGCGGATCTCCAGCGCCGTGGTTTGCAGCAATTGCCCGCGATCGATGCTGACATAACCGGGCAGCCCGTCGATCGAGACCGGCTTCAGCATCACAGGGCGATAGGCATGCTTGCGCGCCAGCCCGGCGAACATGCGCAGCACCTTGGCCACGCCGAGGATCGGGTTGCGGAACGCCAGCACGCGCCCGCCGCCATCGGAATAGACCGCCACATCCTCCGCCAGCATCGACTGCAGCGAAGCGACATCCCCGTCGCGCGCTGCGGTGAAGAAGGCGCGCGCAATGCGGTCGGCCTCCGCCTGCTCTACCGGGTAGCGCGGCCGCGCCGTCTGGACATGCTTGCGCGCCCGCACCGCCATCTGTCGCACCGCTGCGGCATCGCGGTCGAGCGTGCCCGCCACTTCGCTCAGCGCAACGCCGAACACGTCGTGCAGAAGGAAGGCCGCGCGCTCCAGCGGGGAGAGCCGTTCGAGCGCGAGCATCAGAGTCAGGGTCAGGTCGTCGGCCTGCTCGTCCTCGGTCGAGCCGACCAGCGGCTCGGGCAGCCAGGCGCCATAATAGGTCTCGCGCCGCGCCCGGGCCGATCGCATCTGGTCGAGGCACAGCCGGGTGACGATGCGGGTGAGATACGCCGCCGGCACATCGACCGATTCCTCGACCCGCGACCAGCGTAGCCAGGCGTCCTGAACCACGTCCTCGGCCTCGGAAACCGAACCGAGCATGCGATAGGCGAGGCGCAGCAGCCTTGGCCGCTGCGCCTCGAACACTTCTGCCGCCGGGTCAGGCCGCGACACTATGACGCTCCACCGGATGCGGCGCGCGAAAGCCGACCTGCAGCCGGTTCCACACGTTGATCGACCCGATCAGCAGAGTCAGCTGGACCTGTTCGGTCTCGCTGAAATGGGCCTGCACCGGGTCGTAGTCACTGTCGGGCGCGTTGGTCTCGGAAAGCCGGGTCAGCGCCTCGGTCCAGCCCAGGGCGGCACGCTCGCGGTCGCTGTACAGCGGCGATTCGCGCCACGCCGGCAACATGTACAGCCGCATTTCGCTCTCGCCGGCCTTGCGCAGGTCGGTCGAATGCATGTGGATGCAGAAGGCACATCCGTTCATCTGCGACGCGCGCAGCCGCACCAGTTCCTTCAGGCTATGTTCCAGGGTCGATGCGTCGAAGCTCGCTTCCAGCGCCATCATCGCCTTGATGCTTTCGGGCGCCAGCAGATGGGGGTTGCGCACACGTGCCGTCATTGTCTGTCTCCGGGCGTGCACCATGCACGCATGCAGACATGACGGGATAGCCCCGGCGAGTGTGACATGAGGTCGCGAATTTTTTCCATTCCGTCTCGCGCACGGGGGAAACGGAGAAATCGGGCTGCATCTCGTCGGGGCGAACCCGCCTACCTATATTCGCATCACCGCTACGTTCGAGGACGACCATGACCCCAGATCGCCGCAGATTCCTGACTCTCGCCGGCACCGGTGCCGCGGCTTTCGCATTGTTCGGGTGCCGCGGCAGCGCTTCGGCCGGACCGCCCGAAAAGTTCGAAGTCACGATGACCGATGCGCAGTGGAAGGCGAAGCTTTCGCCCGCCGCCTATCGCACCTTGCGCCATGAAGCGACCGAGACACCGTTCAGCAGCCCGCTCAACGATGAGCATCGCGCGGGGATCTTCTCCTGCGCCGGCTGCGCGCTCCCGCTCTATTCGTCGAAGACCAAGTTCGACAGCGGCACCGGCTGGCCGAGCTTCTGGGCGCCGCTCGACAATGCGGTGCGCACCCGCGAGGATCGTACGCTCGGCTTCGCCCGCACCGAGGTGCACTGCCGGCGTTGCGGCGGGCATCTTGGCCATGTGTTCGATGACGGGCCGAAGCCGACCGGCAAGCGCTACTGCATGAATGGCGTGGCGATGACGTTCAAGCCGGGTAAGGCTTAAGCTATCGCGACATCAAAATAGGGGGTGTGATGTTTTACGCTTTGGCTTTGACCCTTCAACTTCCAGCCCAGGATGCTCCTCCGCGGCGTGATGCCGGTGAGGACAATTATCCCGAGGAGGCGATAAGACGAAACCAGGAAGGGCGGGTCGTATTGCGCCTCAACGTATCCGCGAGCGGCGTTGTGACGCAGTGCACTGTGAAGGAGAGTAGTGGCTCATCATCGCTGGATGCGAGTGCCTGCGACACGGCACTGAAGCGCGTCCATTACACACCTGCGCGGGACGCAAACGGAAATTTCGTCGAAAGTGTAGTGCAGCTTCCTGTCCGCTACGCCATGCCTAAATAGATATCGGCGCGTTTCAACGGTCGAACGGGATCCTACCCAACCGCGTCAGAAGCTTATCTCGTCCGAGCCGCTGAGCGACGCGATCGTCACGGGAGCAATCGGCTCCTGCGTATCGCTCTCGACCGGGTCATTGCTCGCGTCGCGATCCGAATAGATGAAGCCCTTGGTCGGGTAGGCGCTGGTGCCGAGGCCGCCATTCGGGCCGTACCAGACCTTGACCATGCTCCAGTCGCCGGCTTCCGACACGTCGACCGCGCGAACATTGCGCTCGATGCCGCCGCGACGCGACCAGTTGGCGTGAGTCAGCAGGACCTCACGGTCGCTGACGACTTCGCTGACCATCGCGACATGGCCGAGGCGCATCTTGCCGGTCGAGGAGAACGCGAGGACGGCGCCGACTTTCGGCGCATGGCCGCGGGCATACCGGCCGGCGGCCTGGCTCCACCAGGTGTTGGCGTTGCCGTGAATGGAAATGCCGGAAATGGTGCGGGCGTAGGGAGCGCACTGCCAGAACTGGGCCATCGCTGGGGTGCTGACCAGCAGGCCGCACGAAACCACCAGCGCAAAACGCGCTGCAAACGCCCGGAAATTCATGTGGCCCCCTCAGGTCCCGCTAAACTCGTGAGCCTCTCAAAGCAGGTCGGGCCGGCATGGGGAACCCCATCGCTCCGACGAACGGAACCTTTTAGGACGAACCGTGTTTACGAGGCGATGACTGCCCCTCGCCGCTTTCCGATCGGCGCGCCTGGAGCAATGCGCCCTCGCCAAGTTGCCGCATCATCGATAGAATCACCCCATGAAATCCTTCGCTCCGGCCCTGTGCCTGCTCCTTCTCGCCTGTTCGGACCGGAGCGGCACCGGCGGCAATGACAATGTGCTGCTCAACGAGAATGAGACGACGGTCGCGTTGAGCCCCGGCACGCAGCCAGTGCGGATCGGTGAAGGCGGGCCTGCCTTCCAGGCCTGCAACAGCCTGGGCCGCGTGGTGAACCTGCCAAGTGACGAAGCCTATTTGCCGGTCCGTGCAGCCCCCTTCGCCGAGGCCGACGAGTTGATGCGCCTCGACGCCGGCGCGCAGCTTCGCGTCTGCACCCGCTCAATCGACCAGCGCTGGATG
>Ga0247737_1000680_pt1 | contig 13989 bp, 11 predicted proteins | sample UWRJL028104C2_FD_180937 | JGI IMG/M metagenome (GOLD analysis project Ga0247737, IMG submission 180937) | Plant litter microbial communities from Arlington Agricultural Research Station in Wisconsin, United States - UWRJ-L028-104C-2 | ecosystem: Environmental > Terrestrial > Plant litter >...
TTCCCAGATGACTCAGAGCTCGATATCAGTATCTGGCGACAGACGGATGATCGAAAAGTATGGTAGTAAGCACTCCCTAGCCCCGATGTCCTGTTATCCAACAGGTTCTAATATCATACGCAGTGAATGGGTAGTCGACGCATTTGTTGTGATGGGACCTACCAAGAGAATGCGACTCGGTACTAGTGAGGTAGGAAGCAGTCGAAAGGTCGGTTGTTTGATGTAGATAGTTTTCGGCTGCGGCACAAGGTCGTACGAAATCAATTTGAGCGCTTCGTGACCGTACATGTTGTGACAATATAGCCATTCCTGTTCTGGGAAGCGTCTGGCGGCATAGCAAGTTCAATATTTTCAAAAGCTTAGAACCTTTAATAGTAAAAGGGCCTGACTTTAAATGGCACGCTATATACCATCAGTACATTATCAGTATCGCTTTGTGGCTGTCATATGCATTTGGAACTCAATACATTGGAGTTCGTCTGGGTGAGGGAAGTCTAAAACAGCAAAATATTTAAAGCAGTTGAGAAGGTGCTTCACAAACAAATAGTCGATTCATGAAGCAAGAATCATCTCGCCACCTTCATAACAGGCTTGCGATCAATACACACCTTAAGTATTTATCACCAAAATCAACTCTAGAATCTTCCTCACTCGTGTAGAAATATGGCCCAACAATATCGGATTTTACTTCTTTTTCATCCATACGTCGGCAAGACTGTCTTGCGCTTACAGCAGAAGCGTCCTACCAGTGAACTTTTTCAGACCAAAGATTTTGCGCCATCATTCCCCCTCAAACCCCAACTTTCCTTAAGGTAACCCAAACCAAAGCCACCATTACTTGTTGTACCTCGCTCCCATAATTTGGTATCATAATAAGGTCTATCTGTCCATCACCCATCCATATTCGTGTCTCCACCTTGGTCCGCAGCTTGTATCCAGAGAACGTTATTGCACCTATACGCAATTAGCCACGTGCTTTGTCTTATATATTGAATCCTTTAAAATTAGATTAAGACCAACATACCGAATCAACACAGAGCCCAAGACACTTGATAGCTTTTGATCAAGATATTCCTCCGCGTCGCTCAACTGGATGTTCATGTAACTATCGATGCTAACAAGGCGACCTTTGTATTCGGTTTGGCCCCACTTGAGACGGATGACGACTGATTCGTTGACACTATACACATGTTGTATTAGTTTACGATCTAATGCTTGCCTTCCATACAGCTTGTGAAAAGGATCTCATCGGCGTTGTGTGGACGTACAGATTTTGCAGCATAGGCCGCGGGTTGATTGGCACGAACTGAGAGGAGAAGTTAGATCTTGAACTGGAGCGTAGGCTATAAGGGGTTACTCACACTCATTCTGCAATTTGTGAAGTGTATGTGGGAGGGGGAGGTTTGTAGTTTGGCTATCTTGTAGCTTTCGTAGGTATTGATGCAGCCGATTTCAATAAGGCTAGCCGTGTTTGGTTAGAACGAGGCTGAAAGACAAGGCTACCATACCTACGTTTTGCTCGCTGGGTTAAAATAAAGGCAGCTAGAAGGGAACTTCAGCTAGCGAAACTTCATACTCTGTATGCTATCTTTCGAGATTGGAGTTTGGTTTAATGGCTAATATGACTGATCTAAGAAGGTTCGTGGAATAGAAAGCTACCTCCCGATAACTCACAACTATATTGTTGTTTTAGGCAACCAAGAATAGACCAAAAGTTATTTGAAATGCTACTATTCAGTCATTATGATATATGTAGTGGATTACTCTAGATCAAAAGTTGTGTAATAACGTACGTTATATTGAATAGACTGAGACTAAGTAGATCAACATCTTCCAGAACCACAAAGATATTTGATGATATGAAGTTTCAGCAGCTACAACAATCAAAATTTAAAGCTGCAAGTCAGAATTTAGCAGACAAGCTTGCTTATAACTTTGGATACAACATGATGGATTACTTGTGAGTTCATCTGATCAAGGCTTATTGGGGATGTTCAAGACGTCCTAAATTGTACTGGCTTTTGAAAAGAAATCACATTTCACAAGATTTGCCGTCTCAGTTGTGAAGGACATCAATTTCGTCTAATTTCCCATTTTAAATCCTTGATACTAACCTCGTCTCCAGCCTTTTCGTCATAGTCAAACCATTCCCCCTCTGTAAGATCAATAGCAATGAATTTACTGCCAGAGTCAAGTCCAGTAGCTAGCCAATCTCCCTATAAGGTGGAACATTAGTAAATGACTGAACATATTGAACGCAGGCTCTTACCTCTGATTTGAACTCAGTGAACTCAAGTCCCCTGCAATCAAACTCAATAACCTTCTGACGAGTCGGTGGCGAAGCTTGTTGATATGCAATTGGGGGTGCCTTAATCGTTGCTGAAGACTCTCTCTGAAACAAATTAGTACAAAACGTTTGAGACAGATTTGTCAGATGGTAAGGAAGATAAAGCACTCACTTTGCAAGATTTGCATTTCCAGACAAAATTGGCTTCACCTCGACTTCCACTCATATCGTTGGCTTCCTATGTAAAAGTTAGTTTACTAACGCAACATATGAATAGATTTGATCTTTTGAGTATCAAGTAAAGAAGTACTAACGAAGCGGCTGACACTGACAAAGTTTGGATGAATCTCTCGACAAGAAGTGCACTGAACTTTGAAAGTATACCAGAATGGGTTTTCGGGCGTGTCATCTGGACGGAGCTCAGTAACACTGTATTGATGTTAGTGAAATTTACCAGATAGCTACTGAATTGCAAACCCAGTCAAGTCCGCGGTAAGTGTCAATGTCAACATGATTGCGTTTCTTCAATAGCTGCTATTGACAAGTAAAGTTGGCTATGTAGAAAATGATATCTCACGACCAAGGAGAGGAAGTTTGGTGGGGCAGAGTGAAAGACTTGGCACAAGCTTCTGGATTGAACCTCCAAGCGTTGTTCGACCACAACTACCACAATATCTCAGCACTCAGCGCAACACGATTTCTGCCCATTGCGCACATCTATCATGCCGATGCGATAGCTAAAGCTCAAGGCTACATTCCTACATACAACATGATAGGATAATGTTAGCACTCTGGTCTCTCGCAACGAAGACCCAATCGTCTTGTGGCTGTCATTCATGCCTCAATACCGCAACTAAACTCGCCCGCCGAACTACAATTGCAACTGGCAGAAAAAGGCTGAAAGTGTCAGACTGTTTCACGGCATGCTATTCAACGATACTAGGATCGGCTGTACTCCTGGATGCTGCCGTCAAAGAAAACCGAAATAAAGAATGGGATCGGCGTATTGCGGAAGTGAAAAGCTCGATTCCAGGCAAAGCTTCACAGATTTCCGACCCATCGCCTTCACTATATAAACTTGAATCAGGAAATGGGAAATTACAGGATGTACCTACAGGTACTGAGCGCGAACTAGGCTCTCAAAGGCCTTACACTCCTAGAACGGACAGTCGCTCGTCGATTGAGTCAACGAACCAGTCGATAGAAAAGACAGGGCGTCGGGTACTGAGACAACCAAGAGTTCGGCTTGTCTTGAACGAAAAGGTGCCCTGGCATGAAAAAATAGATCGAACTTCACAAAAGACAAGAGTCTCACAGTCGAATCTCACAACCGGACCTCGAATTCGGCAGGTATACCATGTACCAAATGATCCTTGGTTAGAACCGGTGGATCGTTCTGCTCGAATGAGACCAGAGTCCTTCCAATTACGGCGCGATTCCCGCATGTCAACAAAATTGAGTGTGCTGGATGTCCACCTAAAGCAATCAATCATGGCTGCGTCGACACTTAGACACGCTCCTCGCATGGAGAAGACTTTCAAGGTGCCACCTAACGATGATCAATCTGATGAACGCTACCCACATCGCGAGCCTACTAAAGACCTTCATTTAGAGAAGTTAGAAGGAATGATTGCAAGGCTTGTTGCTCGACTCCTCATCACTGTCAAAACTAGCCCAGCGGTAACAGGCACAGACGAGCACACTCCACAGATTCAAAAGATGCAAGCAAGAATAGAGGCTCTTCAATGCCGTCATACGCAGCTACCAGAATACTCGTGGATCAACGATGAAGTTGTTCGGGAAGAGCGTCAAGGATTATATGGTGCCCTGGTAAAGCTCAACAATGGCTGGTGTCCGGAGTCTAATCTGGAGCTTATGGTTGCTAAAATTTGCTATAACCTCCTCATTTGCAATGCTCCACCGGATATAGCCGTGTACAACCTTCTATTAGAAATGTTCACAAACAGAAAGTTACCAGAGTTGGGACAGGTTATTGTTGATTCTTTTCTCTATGAGAGCCGATTTAAGCCTAGTTCAAATACTGTGCGTCTAATGTATCTCCACTATACAGAAAAGGGAGATTCGAAAGGATTCGAAGCTCTCCAAAAGCGTATGAATGCTGTCGATGGCAAAGATTTACGCATTAAGAGGCGACCGGTATGGCTGACACACAAGAATGTTGTTGCGAAATGGATTGCTTCAAAGAATGTCATGTGGAGAGGATCTTTTATTCACGAAATATTTGAACCAAGTCCTGCCATCCACGACACTATGATGAAAGGCTTCATAAAACTCAGGGCGATCCAAAAGAGCGTTGGCATCGCTAACAAACAGATCTCTGATGGTAACTATATCAGCCCAGATACTCTTGATGAGATTGCGACGGCGTGCGTGAATACTGGCTTCAGGGGTAGCAAAACCAAGCATTTTGGCTCGCCGCATATTCTTGTCAACATCTTAGACCAGATTATGTCCAACAAAGTTTCACCGAATGTTATGTATGAAACCGCTGATGGCAGAAAGGCGATGTACACGCTACGTCAAATGGCAGTTTCTTCAAATTTCTACAAGAAGTGGCAACAATGGACAGAAGTGGCTTGGGAGATTTTGACGCGTCGTATGGGTATCTCTTATGTGACAGATGCGCTTTGCGACTATACTAAAGGAATCGATTGTATAAAGGATGACGTCGATGCATTGGGTAGGAAATATACGAATTCCGAAAAACTTGACAAGTGTATTCCGACTCCGACTCCAGAGAAAGATGTGTTTCAGCTATTTGACCAAGCTGCTAATTTTGATGCACCGGGAAATGTTGAGCATATTCTGACTCAATTTGATCCTGAGTTCATTCCTGAAAGTGCCGAATTGCTGATGGCAAGAATCGCCACCAAGGTCGCTGATTTGGAACTTCAACTCATTAGACTACAAGAGAGCATGATTCATATGTCTGTGACATATGTTCCTCGTAACGTTGCCGTTCACCGCTTTATACGATACCAGAAACAAAACCGCTCTTTAGGATGTTTTGCTTCCAACAAGGTTGAAGGTCTGACCAAGGAACTTGCTGTTCTCTCTTGGATACATGCCAGCCCAAGAGCCGAGCACTATTACAGAATAACGTTTGAACAAGCTAGAAGTATCAGGAGTCAAGCGGTCGAAACTATAGCCCAATATAGATGGCGAAAGAAAATTTCCCAGTCATACGCTCACAACTCACCCAAAGATTTGTATACGCATAATGAAATTTGTACTACATCCTTCAGGCGCTCAAGCCAGAAATTTGTCAAAGGTGCCCCCAATAGCATCGACGGTGCTTTTGGAGCTGATCTGAAGAGGAGCGCCAGGGCGACAGGTAGGACTGGCAATGGAATTCCGCCCCCCACCACAACGAAATTTGATGTACGGCAGAAAGGTCTCATAGAATGTCTAGGGCGGACAAGCAAGAGTGTCAGAAATGGAGATCCCCTGTTAATGAAGGTCGAAGTTCGGAGGAGAGGCGTCATGGGCAGAGGAGGCAGAATCAAGAAAGAAATAAGGATGAAGGCGTTGCAATCGTTACCCACGTCAGAGAGCACAAGTTCACCAAAACCCGAGGTACCAGTCGCAGTTTCGATTCCTCGTTACACAGGATCCGATCCACTTTTGCTTCCATCACCGAGCAATTCTCACGATTCGGGAGCTGCTTTCCACAACTTTTAGAGTGGTTACACATAACTTGATTCGATGCAATCCCCAGGCATATTCTGTATATAAAGTCCTGGGGGAAAGTACACATGAATCTTTATCACGAGCTTAGAGAAGTTCAAATATGTAAATTAGTAGAGCATCATTGATGGCGCATTTAGGGTAGACTTAGGCGGCGGAAAAGTGTGGAGAAAGAGTATAATTGAAACAAATTCAAGGACTGTCTTGATGCCTCTATTTCCATGTGCATGTACATCAGCCCTACCCCCATCCCGGAAGATCCCATCCCCTTCGATACGTAAGATGCTCGATTTACTCTCCCTATCCATCCATATATCAGTTCTCCTCTCCTTCAATATCTCGCATGTGGGTTTTGTTGCACGTCGCAGTCAACAATGAAAAACAGGTTTTCTATTCCTCAGCTCGTATCTTCCTCACAATTTTCATGGTTCGGGATGCTGGAGGAGATTAAAATCTGCCACAGCCCAGTTGGCAGCTTGCTTGCGCGTAACACAGCCAGGTTTTTTGGGCGAGATCTGGCCCGCTCTAGGAAGTATTGATTGTGCATCAACCCCCGACCGCCGATCGGCCTTCTAATTCGCGTAGGACCTACGGTAGATCGGATCTGCGGCCGCTGCCGTGCCTTGAATTGGGATTCTGGGGACTGGGAATGAGGTTTCAGGAAAAGCCCGCGAAGGCTTGCGCTGCGTTGCTCGTTGACATGTGACGTTTGGTGCTGGTCTGGAGCTGGAGCTGGGTTGGGCAGGTGAGGTTGTGCCTTGATTTGAGAGCTTCCGCATGCATGTGGTCTAGCTTTTGCTGGTAGGAAATATTGAAAAAGCTGATTTGGCTCAAATAGTGGATATGAGGAGTTGAGAAATTCATTGTCAATATTGGAAGAAACTTTAAATCGTCATTGAAATTACGTATGGATCTTCTTCTCTTTTTATTAATAGTTACAGTGTATCCACGTCCGTGATGTATCGTGAGACCCCTGTTCTTAACCGAGCATCCTATCTAGAGGTGTCGACAACATATCGACCAGCGATCTTTCCCTCGTGCATCAAATCGTAAATACTTTGGAGTTCACTCAAACCACAGGACTTGTAAGGAGCTTTAATAAGTCCACGTCTAAAGAACTCAATTGCTTCGGCTGAATCACGTCTGTTGCCAACGTATGAACCCTTGATTGTGATCATCTTGATGACACTTTCGAAGACAGGTGCACGAAGGTATGCATTGGCCGGCAGGCCGATAGCTACGACTGTACCTCGTGGTCGGACGTACTATTTAGTATCAGTTTATCCTTAACACTTCAGGAGATAGAGAGTCAAACCTCTGCGGCTTGTTGGAATGGTTTCTCATTCACAGCAACTAAAATAACGGCGTGTGGTCCAAGCCCGTCTTCAGTGGCGGCTTTGACGTCGCTAACAACATCCTTGGATGTCGTGAAGTCTACAAACGCTCTGGCTCCTAGGTGCATAATTAGCTCAGTTCTGACATATCTGAAAAGCCCTAGCATATCCAACACCAAGAATCACAGAATATATGAGCTTACCAAGCTTAGCAGTCATTTCCTTCTTATCTGATCCGCCGTCTATAGCGATGATATCGAAACCCATAGCCTTTGCATATTGGCACGCAAGAGATCCAAGACCACCTCCAGCTCCTACAATTGCAACAGTTTGGCCAGCCCGTAGTCCGGACTCTTTTAGTCCTTTGTATACAGTGCTGGATTTCAAAGTTAGTATTGTAAATTCGATGAGGTGAGCAAAGATCTCGCGAATCATTTAAATATGCATTCTACTCAATAGATATGTTTCATGCATAGAAAGCTCTCAAAATAATCTAAAAAAGGACAGTATAGCTCTTGGGAAAAATCGAACTTACATTCCTGCACATAGAACAGGTGCAATTGCCTCAAGGTCGCATTCTTTTGGAATTCGTGCAACATGAGCTGCTTTCGCAACACAGTATTGTTGGAAGGTTCCGTCCACGGTATAGCCGGACAGTGATGCTTTTTGACAAAGAGGCTCATCTGATTGTTGACAGAATGAACATTGTAAGCAGGACCCATTGATCCACTGTATTAGTGTGAGTCCTACATGTCCAATGATCCACGGGGATAAGGAATTAAACATACCTTAACACCAGCATGTTCACCAATTTCGATATCTTGAACTAATGATCCGAGAGCGACAACCACGCCGGCTCCTTCGTGTCCACCAACGAGAGGCATTTTGGTTGCCAATGGCCAATCTCCATTCACAGCATGAAGATCCGTGTGACAGACACCGGAATACTTAATGTTGATGAGAACCTCATCTGGACCAGGCTTTGGGACTGGGATCTTCTTGTACACGACGGCTAAGCAAGAAGATAGATTAGTATGGTTAGGAAAAGCTGTCATGACCATAGTGCTGCTCACATCCTCCAGTCTTCTCGAGAACTTGCGCCCATTGCTCGGATGGAATCTCTATCGCCATGATGTCGAGTAAGTCAAGGGTTTATGGTAGACAATTGTAGTATTGGTAGATTATTATGTCGAAGAACTTTCTATCTATTGTGAGGTGAGGATGAAGTGAGAACAGAAACAGAGTCAAAACAAGAAAGTCTTATTATACTTGTAGCCAACAACATGCGACTTTCTCAAGAAGGTTTCTTACCCCTCGAACCCACTTACTAGCAGTATATCACCAGATAGAGTAGCGCCGTAGTCCGCCTTTAGGGGTTCCGAGCTCGAACGGAAACTTTACGAGCCTCCATCAGTCCGGTCTCCGCCCTTCTCAGGAGGGGGTTGCAGTAGTTAATCGAATGATTTACATGCTCATGATTGTGGTAAACGAAACATACGTATTTACGACAAGGCCTTGGAAAGGCTTAAGCGTAGATCAGTATAAAAAGTGGAGTGATTTGGAAATAGCGACTAGACCAAACCCTTTTGGTACTCAGCTACCTCCTTTTCCCCGCGATAGCACTGGGAGGAATACTTGTTATGTTTGAGAGTTAGATACAGGTACGAGTCATGTATATATGATGCTTTCTTTTGCAGTATTTCTCCGCACTTGATCAACTTTCCTGGGGAAACGACAGGGCTAGTACTCCGGTACTTGAGATGTATCCGGAATCCGAGCCGGTCTAACACAAGTCTCAATCCTAGATTTATATTTACTACCCAAAAAGGCAAATACGGTAAATACACTAATCACGCCACCAGCTCTAGCTTTTCCATTTTCCATAAAATAACAGCCCATTTCTTTGCAGCGTTGCATGGCCATACCAAGCTAAAGCATTGACCAAATGGCCTGACTTTGTGCCAAGCCCCAGTCATAGATAGATCTGGGGATTTCCCGAACCGAGTAGCTCGTTTTCCTCCAAGTAAGAGCGGCGTCCATGTTTTATTACACTGTAGGAGGACTATAGTTAGATGCATCTATTTCTCTTGAAAACATTCGACGCATTCGATTTGGAAGATCGTGGTCTTGAATTTGTCAGGTTTAAAAATACAACTATTGTGGTCCAAGCTACACATCTCTTCGCAGATTTACATATGCATGTAGTCTTTCTCACTGTATATGAGATGTTCTTTTAGTTGTTAATTGGCTATTTCTCTGTAATTAAATGATACTGAATATCTACAGTGAATTGGCACTCTATATGCTAAATCTGATACGAGGCTCAAACATAGCAGCTTTTACTACTTATGCTGAACACAGAATAAGACATCAGACTAACTAGTAAATCGTACATTGTCTAAGGAGATATCAGAAACTGTAAGCGCTTGAAAGACCATTCCAAGTGCTTCGTCACCCTAACAGGAGCCGTAGCCGTACCCCCATGGCTTCCTGATGGTACAATCTGTTCAGATCTAGAATGGCGACAAATGGTCAATTTGATTTCAGCTAGCACTGTAACCCTCGCTCTTCAGGCCATGTCTGGTCAATCATTGGCATCGAGGCTATACCTAGGATATCAGTTTTCTTAATTGGTACTGGGGTGAGAGAACTTTAGGCTCCTGGTGTTTCTAAGGGGGGAAGCTAACAAGGGAATGATCTGTAGCCAAAGCGGTAAAACCAAAACATATACGTCAAGAAGTTATGGTAACACTGTACTACGAAAGCAAGACGATCTTCATTGAATTCTACCAGAAACCGTATCTATGTCTCATACGCTTGCTCTATGATCTTTTCGTCGATATGCCATCATGTGTACCATTTCAGTCTCTAAGATGAAAGCAAAATAATCTATCCATAGGCTTTGTTTGAGGAGAAGCCAGTTCGTTCTTCTTAAGTAGAGACTGTGACAGTTGCGCTAGTCGCTGCCGACGTAGCAGATGAAGCATCAGGTTTAATTTCAACGGGAATGGCTTCACCCGCACCTGTAGCGGCTGGGGGTTCCACCCATGAACCACGAATCTTGGATGACTTAGTCAGACCGTTACGAATCTTTAAGACGCTATCCACGATAACCGCATCTATACCTTCATCGACTTGTTGCTAGAATAGCTGTTAGCAACTCTAACTTTTGTATGTGGAGGAAGTACAAACCTGAACCTTATCTGAGTCATTATTGAGCGCACCATAGCTCACACACACAAGACCGCTATCTTTCACCACCTTGACGAGCCTGGGACTGTTGCATAAAGGTTCCGCGGCACTGACAACTCCTAGTAGGTTCCACCGACTGGCAAATCTAATTGCTTCTTGAAGACTGCTAGCTCGGATATCGCCAACAGGACTAGTACCTGCGTCTGTCAAAAACAAGATTGGAATACTTGGCTGCTTGAAACTCAACAGTAGACAGATGTCAGGGTTAAAGCTGCTGAATATTATTTTGCGCTTTTTACTCAAATCGTACACTTTATTGAGGACGGTGTCAACAAAGCTATTGAGTTCAACTGCATAAGCATCCATTTCTTGTTCTTCTGACTCGTGTAGCATAGGATATTTCATCTCGATATTGAAGCCGACATCTTCAGGAAGTTTGATCAACATCTCTTCAAGGGTCGTAAAAGGTGCTTGGATAAAGTTTCCTCGTGAATTTGCTTTGTAACCCTTCTCTTTGAAGTCCTTGGTGTGTCTCATCCTATCTGCCATGCCAAAATCAGGTAGTCCTTGACCCATAGAAAGTGAGCGCTGGCGGTCTTCTCCACGAATTACTCGATGAACACTCTTATTCTCATGTGAAGTGTTTGAGTCTATTGAACTAGGCGAAGGGGTGCGAGACCTTCGAGGATTATTGACATGTAGGAATTGCTCTAGTGTCAAGGTATGGACAGGAGCATCGATTCCTGTTTCGCTAACGAGGAAATCGTGATATATGACAGGTACAAGATCCTTCGTAAGCTGTACATCGAACTCAACATAGTTCGCGCCGAGATTTGCCGCCGCAATAAACGATTGTAATGTGTTCTCTCCCAATTGAAGAGATTTGCTAGATGCTAGATTTTTCCCAAGTCCCCGATGACCGATGACCATTGTTGAAGATACCTCCTTCCAGTAAGTATGCTTTGTGGTAATGCCCATATTCGGGTGTGAGAAAGGTGTGATGATCAGGAAGTTGAAGTTGACACTGCCCATAATCTCAAGGTCATTGCCCATTATAGGAACGCTGACATCACCCTGAAGATTCATCCGTTTTGTGCCTATAGTTTGTTTAATGGTAGAAAGAATGGCTATACCGCGTCCGATCTTCCGGTCGTCATTTCCAGAGTATGTCGGGACAATGTCAAAATATAGTCTAACTTTCGAAGCGTCTAGCGCAGTGAAAACAATTGGATCCGTAGAGATAGTCTCCTGGACCGGAAGATCAATTGTAGTTGGCTCACCAAGCATTATTGGCCTACCCTGAGCAGAGCGACCATCTGTCGCTGTAACGACGACGGAAAGAGCCGTGTCAAGCTGAGTAGAATGAGCCTTGGCGATGGGAATCTGGTCCAATACCACAGCTGGAACTTCTTTTCTCATATCCATTGACCCCAAGCTAACTAAAATCATAGTTTCGTTTGTCAAGTAACGATGGCCAAATGTTTTCACAGGTTTGACAGGCTCCACTATCTGAGGACTGCCAGTGGCAATCCGAGAACGAAGTGCCTCCATCGAGGATACTCCTGGTGGTGACGAGGACTTGGAAGTACTAGCAGTGGCAACTGTATGCGGTGAAGGCGATCTTGACTTTAGAATTGCTGGGATGGCTGACGCGAGTCTGTTGGCAATGTCCAAGTGCCCTCTCAGAGCTGCATGTTCTCGAGGTAACCAACCAGAAGCATCAGGCTTGTTCAAATTTGCGCCGGCTGAGATAAGTAGTTCGACTATCGAAAGATGGCCATCTACACACGCAACATGTAGAGGTGTCCAGTCAAAGGAGTTCTCGGCAAGTTCACAGTCGGCTTTCTGGTCATCAGTCCCAGATAAGAGAATCTGGGCACACTCGTGGTGGCCAAATCTTGCTGCAACATGTAAAGCAGTTTCACCTGTTCCATCTTGCCAATTGATATCGACTCCAGCATCGACAAGTAGCTTCACTATGAGAGTAAAGTTAGATTTTGTTGCAAGAGCAAGAACAGCACTAGACTTCGAGATATCTCTGCGCATTGCTGCTTTCTGGTCATTTTGACCTTTCCAATTTTCTCCTTTCAGAAGAGCCTGTGTCGTCAATGCATGACCTCCAATAACACTGAGATGCAAAGGAGCCATGCCTTCATTGTCTTGCCACTCGGACGCGTCTATCCCATGTTCGACAATGAATTGACCCCAATCTTGCATATACTTCATAACCAATTCACAGACAACCACAAATCCGAACTGTGCAGCATAGTGCAGGGGAATTCGTCCAAAACTATCTGTTGATACGAGAGCTCCACGCTGGCTTTGTGTTAATTTGGACAGAACATAAGCCAATATCTTAACATGCTCGTCATCAAGACTCAGTAATACTGACTCCGTAAGCTTACTTTGAGGAGGTCCAGCTGGAGGACTTCGTGCCGGTGTGATATACTGCATTTGACTATTATCGACTTGTGTCACTGCCGTTAACTGCTGGACATTTGGATTGGCTGTCTTAGCACGACCAATAGAAATAACCAGTCGGTGAATACAATTCCGGTGGTTTATGTCGTCAGTTTCATCAAGCGACTTGATATCTCGTAGAAGGTAGCTTATACACTGAAGTGATTTACAAGAGATCGAGCGTTGAAGCAAATTCAAAAGCAATCTTTGCATAGCTAGATCAGCCGGTTCGACATTGGCTTCCAAAAGGGTCTCTTGTAAGGTTGGCACATCGTCACTCCGGATAGCCCTATCGACGGTATCTAGTAGGCCAGCTGGTAGATTCAGAATCGATCTGGATGACACGCGCTTCATTGAGTGCACGGAATGAGCAGGCTCGGCGTCATCTTTCGCCTTTGTTTCGCCGAGGACTCCCAGCCAGTCATTCACAAGATCCAGTTCATCTTTGAGAACTTTGTTGGTCGCAAAAGGCAGTTGGTCGACCTTGGCTTTCATATATCTTTCCTGCGCGCAGATGTTGGAAACCTTTTTGTCTATCTTTTTGGTGATCTTGACAAAGCCTTTGCGGTTGACCTCTCCAAACCATTGTATCTTTCTTAACTGACTCCTCAGTTCGAGTAAAGCTCCCATAAGCTCTTCGACATCATTTCGATCAAACGAGTCCAATGACTCCTTCGATGTACCATAACGATCCTGTAAGAGTTTTAGACGTCTGGAAGCATCTGCGAATTTCTTATTATAGAATGCGTTGACATCTTCAAGATTACGATCCAGGGAGAAGAAGAATTCTACACAGATTAGATCATTAGCTCAAAATGAGGGGATGAAAATTATTCTACCTGCGAGATCTACATATTCCCCAGCTTTTACGAGCACAGCAGCTGCCTTGATGAGTTTCTTCAAGCCTTTGTAGTTTATGTACGAGGCCGACCATTCGGGAACCTGGTTGCGCGATAAGCTGAAGTGAGGTCAGCTTGATTGAAGGCCAGGCAGTGCAAGAAGAAGATT
>Ga0247737_1000682_pt1 | contig 13983 bp, 10 predicted proteins | sample UWRJL028104C2_FD_180937 | JGI IMG/M metagenome (GOLD analysis project Ga0247737, IMG submission 180937) | Plant litter microbial communities from Arlington Agricultural Research Station in Wisconsin, United States - UWRJ-L028-104C-2 | ecosystem: Environmental > Terrestrial > Plant litter >...
CAGGTCTACGGTGGCCATTACCAGGGCACGCACTCTAAAGGTAGTGGGAGACAAAAGACATTGTGGCCATGCTTATGAAGTCTTCAGATTACGTTCGCTATTAGCGTGGTCAGCATCCGATGCCAGACGCCCGGCATATGAGAGAACCACCGATACTAGTGATTGGGAGTCTTCATTTATTCTGAGGACGATCACGATCTTGAGGGTTGAAAGATTATTACCTATTACCGGAAGGAGGAGAGTCTTCGATGTGCTCTGCTCTGAGCTTCTGCAAGAGACCTCTGGTTGAGTTAACAATGAAAGACGAGCCAGCTTCTGCAGCTTCTTCTCTTCCTCCTGTGGCGCAAGCACTATCATACGAGACGACTGCGGCTCAACCTCTCCTAGATGATAGCTCATCTCAATCATCCATCGGGCATATCTTAAAAAATAGGTTGTGGGTCACTAGCAAGGCTTGATGTTGGAACTGTCTCCGGAACCACCACTTGGTATACGATGATGATATAACCCGTAGCCACTGACTTGCCATCAGTCAAAGTCTCACGAGCGCAGCTCGTCATGCTACAGTTCAATATGCGATAGCGTCTATCATCTAGTTTCCAACTGGCGGCACCCTGGGTTGGAGGAAGGCTTAGCACAATATCTCTGCGCATTCATCATAAGAGGTTATCGTCACTTATCATACTCCCAGTCAAAACTAAGCGTGCTCATGCTCGCCCCGACTTTGAAAGCTCACCTGTCCAAGGAACAAGCAAAGCGGTATCCAGTGAATGATAGTAACATGGGATCGCCTTCAACTTTGTTATCCGTTCGCCTTGAATCATACGTAGCGCAGCCCCTTCGAAGATTGAATCTCCCCTCATTACCACTACGATATATCGTGAGTTGTGATACTGGTGATTCCATTGGCATTGCCCATGCCCATAATGCCATGATGATGGGGATAGCTGGGCGAGGTCCCAGCTCTGTCAAGACTGCGCCGAGAACAAATATTGCAAAACTTCGTAAAGCTGGGCGGGTCAGTGCTGTCACCTCTGCTCCCTCGAGTATATCTTAGAGCGATAGTCCTCCGTTTCTACATAGGAGAATCCAATATCAGCAAATCGGCAACCGTACCAGAAGCTCAAATAACTCTCCAATCCTCTCCCACGACTGTCAGACTCATCCAGCTACCTGATCCCCAAAGTGAGAGCACTAGCACATATATCCTCCTTTGCGAAGCCATAAACCTTCTCGCTTTACTTCTCTACCCAAAGTAAAAGGAAAAGGTAATGTTAGCTTTCGCATAATGAACTTAAGAATATTGACTGATGAGCAATATCACTAGAACTACAATGTCTTATACATGTGCAGCTGCAGCACCTCTGGCTGGCTGGTGGAGCTGTTGCCAATGTCTGCGTGAGGTCAACCCGACTCCTTGGGGGGATAGCTGCCCAGACTGCAGCCACGGAAGATGTGTCAACTGTGGAACTTTTTAAATCTGAACAATGTTTGTTGCCATTTTTAATTGCACTGGCGAATGAACGACGCCTTTGCGGAGGGCTAAAACGACTAGCATGGCTAATAATTGACACAGGGACACCAAGAAGATGTTCACTATGACTGCCTGTGTTATAAGGATATTTGTTCACGCAGAAATTGTTCGCTGGATTGGGAAACTTTTTACTTATTTTAGACTGATGTTACATTCCTATATTTCTTATTCTCAAGTTATTTGTTGGTGATCTTGTACTTTATGACAAGCTTTGTACTGATCGAGTTGTGGAAATTTCCTTGAATGTGGGTTCTCGAGTTATGCGCTGTATTTGGACTTTAGTTTTTCGGTTTGGTAGTTTTTTCAGTTTTGGAATCTGTCGTTATACCTTTCTATATGAACCATCTTTACCCGAGGCAGCTTTTCTATCTAAGTGTCAGGTTTTGGTTCAGCTCCCTTAATTCTTAACATTTATGCAAGCAAATTCTCTTAACTTTAGTGGCAGAGAAAGCTCTCTGCTCATATCTGAAAATAGTAATAGGTGGTTGATAAAACTAAGTTAGTAACGAAGTTCAGACTTCCCCCTTTGAAGCGTATCCATATATCAGCATATGTTTACTAGATCTCATGTTGATTTGCGGGCCGAGTGTTCATTTATTTTCATCCGGAAATTATTCGGATTATCTACCTCGAGTATGAAGTTTTTTCGCTATTTCACTCCATCCTCTGATTGACTAATATGTTCCTAAATCATAAATAAACACCAGCAAAAGGAACAACCCGGTATCCCTACTACTGGTGAGTAAAGTGGTTAATTTCTGTTCTTTGAGACTATTGCGAGCAGCAGTATTTTTCAATGAGTCTACTAGGCTAAAGCAAATAAGACGAAGTTCAAACAGCCCAGCTCTTCCTCGTAGTGAACTCGCTAAACATAGCGATCTCCAGACCGAGGTCCGTATGTTCTGTGAACCTTCTTGATGATAAGAACATATAGTGTAATTTGTCGCTGATGTCTAATGCCGACTAGACAATTCCTTGGTTAATGGATAGACATTCCATTGTCGTATCTTGTGCACTGGTATGAAACCAGACCCATGGCTAGATGAAATTAAAAGAAATGAGCTAATAGGAAGGAGCTTCGAATTTATCATTGCATTAAAATTATTCTAATTTATTTGGGTATATATGTACTCATCCAAGGATCATGAATCGTGGTCCATCAGCAATACCCGAGCCAAGTATTTGTGAACTACGCAGCTGCTAAAGCGCCATTGGTCCACCTTCCACCAGTGCGGCTTTGTCCTCAAGGCAATTTTTGGCACACTTTGACCCTGGTAGGTAATCCATGGCCCATCTTTAGATATCCAGATGTACTCTTTACTTCAAGATCCTACATAACTAAGACCGCGACGGAAGATTCTTCATCGGGTGGGAATTATGTAGACCATTTTCCACGTCCGATATTCTTCTCTTCTGTCTCCTATTTACTCCATACTTTTCCGTCCTGCGTAGTCGAAGCCCTGTCAAATAATCCCGCATCGCTTGAGGGTATGTGTTCCAGTCAAGATCTGGGTCAGAAGCTTCTTTAAAATAAAGACTTGCAATGATTAGATCAACTGAAGGGCCAAGAGTAAATTGACTTTGTGAATCCTCATGCATACAACAAGGAGATCGCTTAAATGGTAGAAACCAGTCAATGATGCTTGTCCCCATTACAGTCTGAACATTTCGATACTTCGATCCTAAGTCCCAAGGGTTATCTCCTGCCTTCATCTGGAGGATGGAAAAAGTGCGTTTGGCTAGCTGGTCTCTTCCGGATATCCCTTTCTGATTCGCATCCCCATCTTGAGTAGAAGCTGAATTGTGTGATGATTTATTGGCAATATGAGCAAGTGGCGAGACCGACGTCTCAGTTCCTTGTTCCCGCTCGTCAGGTGTATTCCGCAGAGCAACTTTCCTCGATGAATCAAGCTCAGCATTTGATGCTAGCGGGTATGATAACGGGTACGTAATCTCAGGGTATCGGAAGGATGGATTTGCCTCCCAGTTCGGATTTACGCGGATAACCTCTTCATAATTTGGTTTCAGTACTGCTAAGGTATATACTTTAGGATTTGGCTGTGCGTTCAGACTTTCCACCTGCGTCAGGTTCCTCATGACTCCATAGAGTGTGACACCGAACATTCCACCAGTGAAGAATGCAAACAGGCAAGCACTGGTAGAGGTTAGTAAAATCAAGGGATCACTAGGTGCTGACTTACAGAGCTAGTATCACAATGATTTGCGGATTTGTACTTGCCTATAAAAATGGAGGTCAGAAAAATCAATCTACCACACCAACTCTAGAGCGGAATAGATAGGAAGTGAGATCCGACCCTGGGTACATACTTCGGAGCGTTGTTGTTTCAGATAAATGGCCATTATAACAATAATTTGTGCACAATACAGCGCTGTATAACCATTAAACTGTATGAAGTACTTGATATTGCTCTCTCCTAACGGTCCTCCAATCCATGGGCAGAAATGATCCATTTTCAATATACAACGATTATTCATGCTGCAATGATGAGTTCGGTCAAACTTCCAATTTGCACATTGCGAACAGAACTTTGGTTTACCGTCCAGCTGGCATACAAATATATCCTTTGTGTAGAACATTTCCAATCCTGGGGAGTCTGGATCATCATTCTCGGAGATGCCCTCTGTTGAAGTACCTCCAGAACCGCTATCCGTCTTATATTCACTTCCAGCTACCTCATCCTTCGAAAGTTTCTTGCTTTTTCTTTTGGATGACTGCCTTTCCTGCACAGCTATAGGTCCTAGTGGTAACACAGGTGGGTCGAAAAAGGTTATATATACAAGTCGAAAGAACGAAGAGAGCATAAGGACTAGAAGTATGAGGTGTATGATAAGGATTGGGATAACGGCTCGAGAATCATGATGCTTCACCAAAAGGTAGGTTACTACAGAGCGAGTCAGTTTAGGAGGCTTTGTAGTCCAGCACAACCTACCAGATAAAGGACCGACAGTAACGTAAGTAGCATAGGAAATAATCCCCAGCAAGACCAGTGGTATCACACGCGCGCTCCATACGTTACCTGCAACATGTCGACGGTCTTCCTTAGACTGCATTTCTGTTATTCATTCCCCGCACTCGTCCCAGACGAGCTAGCAGCGAAAGACGATATTATATAAGAATCAAAAACATTCGGCGCAAGCAGCGTAAACAGATGGTCGCAAAGCAAGAAGGATGCAACCAATGTGTACCTAGGCTCGGAGATTCAATGCGGTGCACCCGCCGCTCACCGCATGTGGTCTAGTGCAGTCTCAGAGTCAGCCAGGACAGACTCCGTCTGCAAAACATTTGCAGGTGTATGGAATGCCTATCAGACACGATTAATCTCATTACAAGATGCTGCAAGTGCGATACTCATGCGGTGGAAATCGAAAAGTGCCCTTTCTTGCGTCAGGCTCGGATCTTTTTCAGCTTCCTGCCTGCGTCTCCTTACTATTTTGTTTGCCTTGATCCATTTATTTGTGCAATAGTCCTGTTTCGGTACACCAACAAGTGGTTGAGACAATGCTTGCGGCTGGTGTTGTTGGACTGGCGAGGAATGTCTGCTGGTTCGCGCTTCACGGGATTTTGCCCTTGAATAAGTAGATTCTGGTATATATCGCCTGTTCATCCGGTGTATCACGTCTTGTGCTGCAACAGGATTTACGATGGCTTTCACTTATCGAATAACCCGAATATCTGCTTGCTCATGCGTTACACTGGCTGGGCTCTTTGCGCCTTTTTATCGTTTTATGACACAAGCGTTGGTTCATCATGTTTTAGAATTTCCATGTTGATCATCGGACAGTCTCTAGACAGTTCTGGAGAGGTCAGGATCTGATGGAGGGCTTAATCGCCTTGCTTACGCAGACATACTTTATGTTGCCGGTTGCACCAAAAAAAGCCCAGCTCTGCAGAAGTAGAAAGTTGGAACATGTATTTCCACTTGATCCTAACTCTAGCAAGGGGGATAATTTCACCTTAGTTACTATATCTGAATACTTCTATCTCTCCTACTTTTAATACCGGTAGACGTTGACATAGATTGAGGATTTATACTTTCAGCTCGTCACATGTAGCTAATTAAGAGAATCAATTCCAAATATTTGAGATAATTTTACAATATCGCAAATAGACAACAGTTAGCAAGAGGCATAGCACTGCCTGATTAGTTACTGTTAACACTCCCATTTTTGACAAAGGACTACTCGTCTGCAGTTCATGTATAGATGAAAAGCAAAGGTCCGTTGCCTGTTCAAACCAATTTTGAGCCTCCAAGCTCCAGATTTGATGACCCAGGAGGCACTCTAGGGATTCGCCCGAAATTATAACAGTCTCAACCGAGTATAATTCTTGTTAGTGGCATCATCATGTGGCCACTTTGCCTTGTCTTGAATTCCGGGCTGTTTTGATGAGTCGAAGGTAGGTGTTGTATAAAGTTAATCTCACTTCCCAGCTGTACTCTGTGCTCTACGGGATCTATATACAGCATCAGCTATTCACCAAACGAAATAATCATCGAAGTATCAGAAAAATATCGGTTCATCAAAGCCTCAGGCTTTTATCATTATTATTGAGAGCAAATAAGCTCTTAGGTAACAAGCTCATAAGTAAGAAGCTCATAAGTTTTTAGCGTTATACACAATACATCCATGTACCAGGTATTGTGGTACCATTATGGGCTGGACTCCTTTTTGGTATGTCACCCAAAGTCATAGAATACATATTGCAACCTTTCCTCGCAGTTCCCTTGTGTATATATGACATTGAGTCATGATGAGACTTCTTTTTAGTCTACAGTTTACGTAACACGTTTCTCGTTTGTGTAGCCCGCCTTACTGAGATATCTCAACAGACTCTATGGCCACCATGCAGGCTACCTATTGGCCACTGTGCGGTTGGCTATTGCCAACGGGTTCCAATTACTACCATAGAGTCTCGAAATGGTCTCTTTACACTAGACCGTTGCATATGGCAAGAGAAAATCAGTCCCTACAAAAATACCATAACGAAAATTTGGTGCTTCCGTATCGTTCGAGTCGCGAAAGATTTGTAAGTGCAACCTGCCCTTCAACCCTTGAAAAAAATGTCTCCTAACATTCGCAAGTTCGCCTAATTTTGATCATTAGAGGTTTTGGTTTACGAAACATCTATATTCCGAAAGCTCTACCAATACTGTTCGGACCAGCTGCAGTTTCAGGCACAAATAGTGAGGCCAGTTCTCATCTTGACAACGATCACGTGATGTTATAATTTGACTACTGTTGCAGTTTCGACCTTTGTGTGAGCGAGCGATCGAGACAGCGCAGAGACCCCATGTCTACTCAATTGCCGAAGATGCATAGTCCAGGCTTCTGCTCAAGATGTCCTGCAGTTGAACTTGGGTGACCAGGTATCTGGTCAAACAAGTTAAATATCTACGAGGGGGCCAAGTTCACGAGGCTCTACCAAAGCTCAATTTCACATGTGCTGGTAGGGATTAGTATGATACCAATTTCATCTTGTACGACCGAGTGTGCAATATCCTCAGGGCTGAGGATCGAATATGCTATGCACGACCGATGTAGCCTTGCCACCTCTGCCCGAAAGCGTAGGCAAACGCTGCGCAGCGACTTCGCTCCAACCGACACGGTGGTAGTCAATCGATACCAGAGTCTAATCACCTGGAAAGCTGCCACAAATGAATTGCCCTGGAGGAGTAGGCTCAGATGTACCAATTTCATAGCCCTCTCTGATATGTCGCTGCGGATAGATCCACTGATAAGTTTCAGCTGTGCCCTGAAAGTTTGCAAACAAACCACCTTGTCTTTACCGGAAATACAGATTCGGAACTAATGTCATTTCTTACCGCACAACGGGGATATTTTTTTTAGCCGATGGCTGACGGTTTCTTACATTTTATTAAAGAAATCATCCGTGGTCTCCTACTACCCCCAACTCATCCAACAGCCTTGCATTACCCATGAATCGTATTTACACAGTATGATCAAAATCCACAAGCAGAAGAAAACCCACCAGCTTAGCCACCTTGCTGCATCACGTTTGTGCGTTATGGTCAATCAAGATGTTCATCACAGGATGAGTTAGCCCTTCAAAGTGAGGCAACGAGGCGCGAGCTGAATGCGACGCCCAAGTCTGTTACCTTTACCACTTGTAATGTTGAGAAGTATGTCATTAGAGCTGTGCAGACGACAGGAAAGGGAGAAAATAGTATGGGCAGGAAATCGATAAAGAGTGCTCTTGCCCATCATCATGAATCACAAGCATCACCAACTTCCATCGTTTTTAACAGCTTTCCACTATAAATCTTCGACACTACAAGCTTCCCTGAGACTTCGCAACCAATTTCTCTCATCTGTCCTCTGTATCAACACAAATCAATATCGTCGTAATTCCAACATGGCTTCAGGAAGAGGATCTTCAAGTAGCTCTAAGTACACAATTACTTACTTGTGGACCTGTTGCCAATGCGGTCACGGATCTATGGACTGTACAGGAACTCCTTGTTGCCCAAGTCCACATGGATGTGGCCACTATCGATGTGAATACTGCCATGTGGATGCAGTCAAAATCAGAACCGGAAGATAGAAGTATGTGTAGTAGTTCTGCCAATTTAGGTATGCGATAATAACTCTAACTGTGATTTCTAGTCAACTACTTCGTTAAAACGGCCATTAAACCAGTACTTTTGACATTATATATACTCGGTGTCACTCATATGGAGAGATATAAGGAGGATTTCATTTTATCTGTCGTCTTGGGAATGTTTTTCTTTTTGTAATTTGACGGAATTCTTGATTTGATGGGTTTTATTTTTCAGCAGATGAAAATCTCAACAACTGCCTCTTACTTCTCTTCGATTATGTATTAGGATGCTCTTTCTGTTCATCAGCACTTTCAACTCTTCAGATCGGCTATTATATCTTAGATCGCAATCTTTTAAATTGTAATTTTTGCTATCAATTGACTTTATACCAATATAAATTAAGTCGAATGACGACACTAACTTAGGTTTCTTATCACTAGATAAGTTCGACTGTCTCACACCTATGAAGCCTTTATTATGTACTTTATCATTAAGAGTTCATGGGTTATTCATTCTCAAGTCTATACAACGAAAACAGAACATGATTTCTTCCTCTACTTGTGTAGGTCTTGACATCAGTAAGATGCTTCATTTTTCGTTTCTCAGTTCCTTGAGAAGATTTGCATGTTTAACGTCTTTTCATCTCGTATATCTTATGGGCAAGGCGACCCTCTCATTCAACTAATTCCTGTCGCTGCTGTGCATCTGCTGTGTACCCAGCCTCCTTATGGTGTGCCTCTAGCTCCTGTCGCCCGTGGCTACACAGTAATTGGCCCCGGTGAAGAAAACATGACAGTGAGTGTGCTGGCAATAAGAATAAGGCTATTACACCGCCACTGTGCCTTCGGCAATATGTATTGATTTGAAGGATTTTGAAGGATTAATATACTGAAGAGAAGCCGTAATCGCCACGCGATTGCATATATCTGGGCGAACTTTATGGGCACAGATGGTCAGAGTATGATTTCCCGGTTGATGATCTCAATTCGGGGTTCGGTGAGTTCAGTATTAGAAGAAATGAAAACATACACAGGACTTGAGGTATATATAGTCACTCTAATTCCAGTTATTGTGCTGAAGAGTCACAATTTAACACATCTTCACATGACAACCTACTGAAGTCCTCAAATCACAAGCTTTCCGCTTCCAAAGCAGCTTTTCTACGCATCTTTCCAACTATCTCGAGTTTGTATTTATAAAGTCAAGCTAAAACCAAGTCCAGACCCTCAAAAGTCGACTTCAATATGGCATCTTCTAAATACTCCAGTCACCACTCTAGCCACAAGTCCAAAGGACATAAGTCTGGTAGTGGTTCTTCAAGGTCCCAACCTATATATGTTTGGATATGGACCTGCGATAATTGCATAGGCACCGATAATGTGCCTCGATCTGGCGGTATGACTACCGATATCGAGCAGTGTCCAGAGTGTTTCCATACTCGATGTGAGACCTGTTATGTTCAGCGAGTCAGCTAGTTTGTGGCCCTTGAAGAACGTGAGTATTCCTTATCCCTGATGGGGGCTACGCCGTCACATCCCACACAGACCATGGATAATGATTCTCCTTATAGGATGGGTTCCCAATTTAGCACAAGGATGCAGTTCTGATATGATATTAGCGAAAGTTATGAAAGTTGGTTTCTTGTCATTGATCTGGCGTTATATGATTTAGTTTTTTCAGTCCCTCTATTATACCGTTTGATTCATATAGAGAACCTGAATACACACACTCTCCGCTGAAATCTCTCTGTCTTGATCCAACGAAACGGAAATTACAAAATCCTAGCTTCCCGGTGCTTACTGTACAGTTTGACATCCCTATTGCCGAAACTAGCGTCTTTCTGCCTCTCCATTGAATGATCGCTTTAATGCTTGTCTCCGGCTCGCTATTCTATAGGTTATGCTCTCTTTTTCCGATATTGCCTATCTATTTGTGTAAAGCTGCAGTCCTATAACAGCGAAAGGGCAGTGTCTCTTACACATAAATCTGTCGGCGAATCGAACTTGTTATCCGATTACCACATGGTGAATCATCTCTTGCCGTCATTACACAGCCTCTGACCGATGCCACGGTTCATAAATCCCTCAGTTTGTTTCCCCAGTAAGCGGACTCGTTATTATGTGTGTGCCTTTGAAGCATGATCAACTGCCACCCGCAGCCAAGCGAGTCGTTATGTTGAGCTTGTATTAACCACTCGTCGCTCGATATCAGAATTGCCTAACGACAGCAAGGTAGTTCTGAGACGAGTCGTTGCTCGAGTTGAAAGTCGTTGAATCCTAGGCTTTTCTATGGGCGCACGGTGCTAAGATGAGCATTCGGCGTATCATCAGAAATGTATATATTGACCGTCTTAAGTTTTTCAATCGTCGTTCCCTTATTGTCATCTATACCTGTAAAATCACAAGGCACATCCATTGCAACATTACTGTCGCGCAAACCTTAGTGCTACTTTACTGAACTCCGCCAGAACGATGCCAGTGTACGAATACAGCTGGACTTGGACCTGTCACGTCTGTCATCCCAGCGGGCCACCCAATTACTTCTCAGCAGCATCCGGAATGTTGACCGACATCACAAAACATTGTGTAGAATGCAGCCACCAGCGATGTTCAAGTTGTGAATTAACTCAACACAAACGTAGTAAGTCGACTTACAATCACCAATTGTACCTGATCTAACGTCTTGTCAGAAGTGTCAAGGTCATCGAGATGATTTGTAGATTGGTACAGGCGTTGTAAAACCGGAGATACCCTAGTTTTAATTATTGGGCATTATGTCTGTCTTCGAGAAGTGGTTAAGATACAGTGTTGATCAGAGATTTTGCTGCAAATAGTTATGATGGTTCAGGAGCATTATCGCAAATATACTCCTACCAGATTTTATCTGCCCCAACCACTTCATTTATCCATGATAGATCTTTTCATGACTACAAACTTTCTAAACATCCCACCACCTCAGAGAAAAATAAAGCTTCACCTTAACAGAGCATCTAAGAAGTAACGAGATGAAAAGTGAGACAAGCAACAAACATGAAAGATCAAACCAGCCCAAGCAACTAATTGGTCAATATACCAGTGGCACCGCCCCTCGATTAGTAGGTCATGCAAGCTCTTCCCACGTTTCCTGAAGCCGATGACACTGGCTTCTACAAGAGTTCTGCCGCCTTTCTATCGTCTATGATGACCATGACTAGGTGCATGGTGTAAGGCAGACGGGAAATAAAAGCCGTAAGGACACAGCATCCTGGATCACTGTAACCATGTGGGAACCAGGGGAACCGGCTACGGCCCGGATAGAGATTGCCATTACAGAATCGTACATTGCAGGTGATATATATGAGACTTACTGAGATCTCAATTCGATATCTAGATCGTGGACAGCCTGCCTTGTGGTTTGCCCGGCACAAGGCTGGGACCGAATTTTGCGTCCTTCAGCGTCACATACATCCTCAGTTCCACAAGATTTCGCCCCCTCTAGCCACCTCATTCGTAGCATTGCCTATTGAATGGACTGCGGAAAGGTGTGATGATAATCCGGTAAGCCCGTGATAGGTTTCCAGGACTCTGGATGAAACCCGCTACTTCGACTCATGAATGTTCATTTGCCGTTACTATGCATCAACCCTATGTTCATCACATCGTTTGATATAAGCCAAATCTTATAGGAAGGCGCTCCGAATTGTCGCAGAAGAGATTTTCAATGGTCAGCGATACAAGGCAACGAGCACTAAGAAATAAGGCAGACGAGACTTAGGCAACAGCAGTAATTCAGCCCCAACGGGCGTAAATTTGGAAAGTGTCACAAAGTAGCGGTGAACGACGTGATGCCTCAGTCATTCCAAGGCCCGAGAGCTCGATCACAGTTTGAGGCAAAGGAAGCAAGATAAATTGATTCCATTTGATGTGTGTCGTTAATTGTTGTCGAACGTTGAGAATAGGGGCTGGATTTAAGCGAAGACTTTAGCGTATAGCCTTCTGCTCTTTCGAGACTAGCTTCCATCAAGTCTCACATAAGAACTCAATCCTCAGCCTCAATTTCGTAAATTACTCAAGATTGGGTATGGAATGTGGTATGATACCGATTAAAATATGAGAATTATCAATAGAGGCACTGCAACTGAGAAAAGGAAGTACCTCACGTCGTCTTTAGGAAACTATCAGGGATAATTTGGCCCCAATGTCAACATGCCCTTATTTCACCCTACATTTGAATTTTATTTTGCGGATCAGATATCAAATCTGCATGCGACAAGGAGCACTAGCTGGAATAAACGATCGCTGCCTGCTACTTTTAAGATGATTAATTTTGCGTAAAATTAAGCGTCGTACTAGATGGGTTCTTGTGAAGAATCTGCTGTGAAGACTCGCGCCGGCCACGGCGGCGTCTAGTAGAGCCATAAGTCTTATGAAATTTCCTTTGACTGAGTCTCCAATGTGTTCATTTTTACAGCCTGTTTTATGCTTATCAAACATCCATAATAGTCTCCTCTTGGTCAGCCTACAGTATCTGAAGTCGATGCTCTGTCGCCGTCTACTTCTCAACACTAGGTTATAGCTTTTTAGAGAATTTAAGTTAATAGCGATTACAAGAAAGGTTAGACAAAATCAGCAAATGTACTAAGTTTACAACCTTCCTACGCTAAACCTCTTAATACATTGGCAATGTTTATGCGCGAATGTTCTTTGTTCCCTGCTGATTCCATTTGATACAATTGATTACGACATTTTGAATTTCGCATGTGGTTCAGCTAAGGCTTTTGTTAATCAGATATTATGTTGGTGTGTAGCGATAATGGAATGTCTCACGGACTTCTCCATGATTGATTGACCTGATCGGCGAGCTGCAGCAATGAAGCGAATCGGTGCGGTTATAAACGGATGTATCCCATGTTTATTGGTATGTACATTTCATTTACAAGTCCTCATATGTTTAAGATGAGGACTTGATATATAAATCTTTTTGTTTTTGGCTGAGCTAGTGCTTCCTCCAAGCCTGGCCAATGGTAAGCAAAAAGGTGGAATTGATTAATTCACAACTCTAGGAGTTGTATTAACTATTCTCTGTGTTGCAGCGCTTTATATCGTTCTATTGAGACCATAACACCCTCCTGATCCGCTGGGTTCACGGATCATATCTTTGTGATTAGTAATATTGTTGGCCTTGTCGTCCAAGGCAAGCCCCAAGCTACCAAGACGGTCAAATGTCAACTACATGCAGTGAGTGTTGGTTTGACTGGCCATCTCAGTACCAGTTGAAAGCTTGTGCTGACATGTTTTGTCTATGTTTTGTTGTTCATTTGAACTTGTGACCTCTCTTTTCGCGTCCTGGTTCGTACTACGCACTTGTATGGCTGACACGTTCTGTTGATGGTGGTTAATATCTATACCTAGTCGGCAGACTGCATCAATCTGTTCAACGTCGAATGCATCTTGTCTTTTTTACTTTTACTGCATAAATGCATCCATGAATCTGGGAATACAGCTCCCAAGCTCTCCTCAAATGGGTTACACCCGTAGAGAGTTCTTATCTCCTTCAAAGATAAAGTTGGGGTTGAACCATTGAGGCGTCTTCTGTCCCTGCTCTTGATCTCCAGTCTCAACAAGAAAATTTGTTTTTTCCGTTAGCAAAGACGGCATTGGCTGAGCTTCAAAATGCAACAGTGGTACACTGAGCTGTCATTTCCCCTATTGGATGATGCATAATTGCGTTTGCATTGACCGGCCAGTCCTCTTACGCGGAGCCGGCCAGTGCTATCCGAGCCTCTTCCCTCCTCCCGATTGCTCGCCTTTCTTTTATTTACACGTGACTTAGATCTACTGAGCAAGTCTTGAGTTCACGCTCGCAGCTTCTTCATCAACTTATTCTTCA
>Ga0247737_1000683_pt1 | contig 13981 bp, 17 predicted proteins | sample UWRJL028104C2_FD_180937 | JGI IMG/M metagenome (GOLD analysis project Ga0247737, IMG submission 180937) | Plant litter microbial communities from Arlington Agricultural Research Station in Wisconsin, United States - UWRJ-L028-104C-2 | ecosystem: Environmental > Terrestrial > Plant litter >...
CGGGGCGACGGATCTGCACCGTCGTACCTGGCTGCACGCGGCGAGCCCCGTCGACGGGCAGGCGGGTGCCCAGCCGGACGTAGGATTGCTGCAGCATGGATGAAGACGAGTTCGAAGACTACGACCGCGAGGTCGAACTGGCGCTGTACCGGGAGTACCGGGATGTCGTCTCGCAGTTCCGCTACGTGGTCGAGACCGAGCGGCGCTTCTACCTCGCCAACGAGGTGGAGCTGCTGCGGCAGGACACCGAGCACGACTTCTATTTCGAGCTGACGATGAACGATGTCTGGGTGTGGGACGTGTACCGTTCCGACCGATTCGTGAAGTCGGTGCGGGTGCTCACGTTCAAAGACGTGAACGTCGAGGAGCTGTCGGCGAAAGAGCTGGAGCTGCCCAAGGAACTGGCGCTCGACGAGTAGCGCTCGCAACCCGCCGGTCGAGTAGCGTCCGAGGCGCGAGGACGCGTGTCGAGGCCTCTCGCCCGTCCTCCACAGCGCGTTCCCCCGCACCCTTTCCCACCGATGTTCTCGGCGCAACCCGTGAGCTCACTCCGCTCGCCAGACTCCTGGCATGGCTGCGAAAGACATACTCGGAACCCGGGGCGAAGACCTCGCCGCGACGGCCCTGACCGAGGCGGGGATGCTCGTCATCGACCGCAACTGGCGCTGCTCTCAGGGTGAGATCGACATCGTCGCCACCGACGGAGCGGAAACCGTCTTCGTCGAGGTCAAGACGCGCTCGAGCACCACCTTCGGGCATCCGCTCGAGGCGATCACCGCACGGAAACTCGCGCGGCTGCGGCGTCTCGCCGCCGCCTGGTGTGAGGCGCACGATGGGCACTACCGCATCCGCATCGACGCCATCGGCGTGATCGCGCCCACGGTAGGCGCCCCGACGATCGAACACCTGCGGCGGGTGTTCTGATGGCCGTCGGTCACACCTCAGCGGTCGCCTTGCTCGGGCTCACCAGCTCGCTCGTGCAGGTAGAGGCCGACATCTCGAGCAATCTGCCGGGGTTCGCCATCATCGGGCTTCCGGATGCGGCGCTCGGCGAGGCGAGGGACCGGGTGCGCGCCGCCGCGACCAACTCGGGATGCGGATTTCCCACCCGCAAGATCACCGTCAACCTCTCGCCGGCCGCGCTGCCCAAGCACGGCTCCGGCTTCGACCTGGCCATCGCGATGGCGGTGCTGGCGGCCGAGGGAACGGTATCGGGCGAGTCGGTGCAACGGGTGGTGCATCTCGGCGAGCTCGGGCTCGACGGGCGCCTTCGACCGACCACGGGCGTCCTGCCGGCGGTGCTCGCTGCCGCGCGGGCGGGGGCCGAGATCGTGATGGTGCCGACCGGAAACGCGGATGAGGCGGCACTCGTTCCCGGCATCCGGATCGTCGGCGTCGCCTCGGTGCGTGACGCGGCGATCTGGCACGGCGCGGAACTGGAGCCGGTCCCCGTCGACCCGATCCTCGCCCCAGCCCGTAGCGCGGCGGACGACGACGGCGAATCGCTCGACCTCGCCGACATCGTGGGCAACGAGGACGCCATCGAGGCGATGCTCGTCGCGGCGGCGGGCGGACATCACGCCTTCCTGCTCGGTCCGCCCGGAGCGGGCAAGACGATGCTGGCGGCCCGCCTTCCCGGTCTGCTGCCCGATCTCGAGCCCGAGGAGGCGCTCGAGGTCAGCTCGCTCCGCTCGCTCGCCGGCCTTCCCGTCGGCACCCAACTCACCTCGCGCCCGCCGCTGGAGGCGCCCCACCACACCGCGACCGCAGCCTCGCTGGTCGGCGGCGGCAGCGGCGCCATCCGCCCGGGTGCGGCGGCGCGGGCATCCCACGGAGTGCTCTTCATGGATGAGGCTCCCGAATTCTCGCCCGTCGTGCTCGATGCCCTGAGGCAGCCACTGGAATCGGGGGTGATCAGCATCCATCGTGCAAACGCCGTCGCCCACTTCCCCGCACGGTTCCAGCTGGTGCTTGCCGCCAACCCCTGTCCGTGCGGGCAGTACGGCGCCCCCGACTCGGAGTGCGTCTGTCCGCCGACGAGCAGGCGCCGGTATCTCGCCCGGCTGTCGGGTCCGCTGCTCGACCGCATCGACATCCAGCTCAGGGTGGCTCGGGTCACCGCAGCCCGGCTCCGCCTCGCCGACGAGGCGCCGCGACTCAGTTCGGCGGATGCCCGAGCCCGCGTCGTGCAGGCCCGCGGCGCCGCGCGGGAGCGTCTCGCCGCCACCCCGTGGAAGCTCAACTCGCAGGTTCCGGGCTCCTGGCTCCGTGAGCCATCCCGGCGACTCGCCCCCGCGACGACCTCGGCCATCGATCGCGCTCTGGAACGCGGTGGCCTGACCATGCGCGGCTACGACCGCGTGCTCCGCCTGCGTTACACGCACTATCCGCATAGGTTGACGCGGGTGATGACAGGCCATTCACCTGACGTCTCGCGGACGCCCATGCGTCCACTGGTCGCCGTCCTTCGGACTGGCCACAGGCGGGCGCGGGATCGGATACCTCACCAGGTTGTCTGCACCGCCGAGAGTGGCACTGCGACCGATCAGGAGCCTGTTCTCGGGCTCGAGGTCCCACGACACGGCCCGGAAGTATTCGAGCCCCTCTGCGGTCTTCTGGCGGGTGATGATCGCGGCCGGCAGGACAGGGTCGTTCCGCATGACCAGCCATGTGTCGTGGTCGTACCTGATCGGCTTCGGGCGGTCTGAGTTCGGCCGGGCCAACAGCTGCTCCTTTCGGGGAAGCAGGCCGGCCCTCTGCGAAGAGATCAGGCTATGGCAGGCGTGGGACTTTCGCACGCAACTGAGTTGGTACGAGACAGTTTTGCTTTCTCGCGTGTCAGTGGTATGCGATTAGCTGGTATGTTCAAGGATTTCGAAGAGTAAACCCGTAAACTCGGCGTAACGAAGGGAGGCTGCAATGACTACTGCAATGAAGGTTTCACAGTACCTAAATCACCAGAAGATTGTTTTTGGGGAGATGCAGCTTCAGAAGCTTCTCTACTACTCGCAGGCATGGTCTCTTGCATGGACGGGCAAGCCGCTCTTCGGCGATGAAATCGAGGCTTGGAAGGGTGGTCCAGTGGTTCGCTCGGTTTGGGCCGCGAATCGCTACAACGACTACGTCGTGGCGGACGACGGTTCGCAGCTGTCGGACGACGACAAAGCCGTAATCGACGCCGTCTATGCTCACTACGGCAAAAACGGTGGTGGAGTCTTGAGCGCCATGACTCACGTTGAGTTGCCATGGACTGAAGCGCGCGGCGACTTGCCTCCCGGCGCGGGATCTACAGCACCTGTGTCTCAGGCGACCATGAGGCGTTACTACACAAAGGTGCTGATCGAGGGGGGCGACGCCCCGACTGCTCCTGTGCAGAGCAAACCTGCAGATCCTGACGAGACGGCCCTGGCTCGCCAACGACAAAGTAAGCGTTGGCGTGGAGCGCTAGACGCGCTTGCTCTTCGGTGACCGCATTTCTCACGGTCGAGGAAGTCATAGACATCCACGACTCAGAGAAGCTATGCGCGCTGATTGAACGAGGGAAGCTCGAGGGCGCAGTTGGACAACCCTCAGCAACGTGGGGTGGAGAGTATCTCTACCCCACGTTGCTCCAGCAAGCCGGGGCACTTCTTTTCTGCCTCTGTGAGGCCCATGCGTTCGAGGACGCGAACAAGCGCACCGCTTGGCTCTCTTGCGTTACATTCCTCGACATAAATGGGGTCGAGCTCATCGATGTGCCGCAGCCCGAGGTGGAAGAGTTCATGGTTGCGGTGGCTGACACACCTCACCTCAGCATGGAAGCGATCACCTTGTGGCTTACGGACCGCGTCTAGCCGCTAGGTAAGTCTGGCTAGTTGGCACAAGGGGCACCACCAGTAGGGGTTCTCGTCGGAGCCGGCGAGCTCGAGCGGGGTGAGACACTCGCCACAGTTCGGCACGCCCAGTGCTTCCACACCCACCTCACCCACCGAAAACCCCAGCTTCGGCGTCTTCTGCGAGGATTCGCAGTTCCGCGGCGGCGGCGATTCGCGCCGCTGCGGCGATGCATTCCTCGTAGGTCGGTGTGCTGCGTTGTGGCTGGTCAGTTTGCGCGCTCATCGTCCAACAATGGCGCTGTTCGCCGCGAATGGCGAGAGCCCCGGTACGAGAGTCACTCGCACCAGGGCTCTCCTGCTCATCACCCAGTGACAGGGACATCCCTGGCGTCATTCAGCTTGCCGCACATCACTGCCGCCCGCTGAAGGTCAGAAGCGAAGCTGGCAGCGGCCGCACCATCGATGAAGCACTCGTCCGTCTCGACGTACACAGTCCATCCCGCGCCCATGCGGTCAGGTTCGACGTCGTCAGCCCAGCGTTCGACCTCCACGGCCCAACTGTTTCCGACGATCCGTTCCGCGGTGTGCTTGTAGAACACGTCCTCAGGATCGATCTCGTGCACCGACTCGATGCATGCCGGCTCAGTGCACGGCGTCAAGATGTCGGCGTCGATCTCGCCCGTCGGGAGGTCGGCATGGACTGATCGTGCGAAGCTGAGCGCGAAGTAGAGCTCGCCCATTGCCGTGCGGCGTTCCGTCCACGGCATCTGCCCCTTCATGCCGCGCTTCACTTCGTCGATCACACGCTGATGGCTGTCGAGATCTGCGCGAGTGGCACCCTGTCGAAGGTTGATCTTGAACTGGTGGCGGTCCGGGTAGATCCGCACGTGGCCAGTCCAGCGGTGCAGGAGGTCTCGGTCACCGCTCCAGTGTTTGCTGAAGCTGACGTCGACGTCTTTCAGCCACCCGATGGCAGTGCTGTAGTCGTCATACTTCGCGGCGTCGGCGACCTCCATGATCGTAGGCTCGCGATCTGGCCGGTAAGTGACACCCTCGAAGGGGAGGATTCCCGCGGTAGGGGTGGTGTCGGTAGCGTTACTCATTGTTCGTTTCTCCTCTGATTCAGGTGATACGGATCGCCCTCGGCCTGTTGACGCAGGTCGGGGGCTTCATTGTTCCTCCGGCGGTTAGACCTCCGGGGGAGCGGCGAGGGGGTTCGCCGGGTCTGTGGTGGATGCAATCCACATGGTGCCGTCCCAGGCCAGCTTCATGCGCTGGCCGTGGGGGATCCCGTTGTCGACGATAAAGGCCTTGCTCGTGATCGTTCCCTGGCTGGGAGAGATCGTGAGCCTGACCGCATTGGGGTCGTCTGCGGTAGTCGGCTGAATGCCCATGCGCTTCGTGGCCGCATCCCACAGCAGCAGGACGTGAGTGGCGTCGCCAAGGAGCCGAATGGCTGCGGCGTTGAGCACGAGTCTGCCGGCGCTGAGTGGTCGTACGGTGGGGACGCCGCGCCCCTCGCTGGTGGAGCGAGCTCGCTCAAACACTTCAAAGTTCATTTCAAAACAGTAACACAACAAATCATGGGCGGGCGAGTTTCGAAGGCGTCCACCTGATTCTGGTGCCGCGCATAGAGCAACCATGATGGTTACTTCCGACGCCCTATCCGCCCACATCGCCGCGCTCGTCGCTGCAGCACCTCCGCTGAACTCGGAACAGCGGGCACTGCTCGCGGTCCTGCTCGACGAGTAGCTAGGGTGAAAGCATGAGCGATCACACTGATCACGCCGACCAGGCCGCGTCCGATTGGGCCGGTCCCTCGCCTGAGGCCTGGCGACGGTTCGGTGAGATCGCCTTCATTTCGCTGACACGCCTCGCCGAGAGGGACGCTGACGAAGCTGATCGATTGGGCCGGACGCCGACTCGATAGAGTCGCAGGATGGCAACACTCATTGGTGCGATCGCGGGGCTGGTCGTAGCCCTAACTGGGATCATCGCCACTCTGGGGGCGTTAGCTAGAGACCGCGAACAGCTTAGGACACTGGAGCGCATCACGGCGCTGATGCCTCTGCTCGCGGACGGCAAAGATCGAGGTCGATTTCACCTGATTCAGAACGATCTCGTCGAATCCGTGTTCCTGCGCCACCTGCGACGGGAGTCTGGTTGGGGCTGGGCCGCCGCAACAGTACCTGCAGCGATCGCCGGTGGAGGGCTAGGTTTCGTTGCTCTCGCTTTGACCTCTGACAATCCTTACTTTCCTCTCATCGAAATTGGATCCTGGGTTGCAAGCGGGGCAGCGATTGTATTCATGATCATGGGTCGAGTTCGTCTCAACAAGGCTCGGAGAAGGAGCACAGCGCAGCTATCCGAGGTGTCTCCAGAAGATCAGCGCGCGGATAAATCGCCGGCAGGCGCAAAGTCCACATCACTGGCTGAACCGAGATAGTCTCCCTGCCATGGTGACAATGGAGGGCGCGTCGCTGATGGCGACGGTCATCCCAATCGGCATCCTGGTTGTTGCGTTCGAGAGTCGCGAGCTTCCACAGATGGTTCCGACGGGGCGCATTGGGAGTTGGTTGCTCCGAATCACAGCCGCAATTCAGATTGTCGGGTCGCTCTCGGGGATCGTTGCCGTCTACGGGGCCGTAAGGGCCGTATCTAGAGGTGAACCGCTCCACGGGATTGAGCTCGTAGAGGCGTCGATCTCGGGGTGGTGCCTTATGGCTGCCGGGTCAGTCGTGATCATCTTGTCCATTGCGAAGAACTGGGGATGGCTGGAAGCGATGTCAGCACGAGCACTACGGCAAGGTGCTTCCCGTTCTTTGACAGCTGAACAGCATCGAAGGTACGTGGAGGAGAGATTCGGCCACGAGACTGCTGAAGAGTTATTCGGTTCAAGGCCGCGCGATCCAGAGTGAAGCCCAGGAGTTCCTTGCTTCTCGGCCTATTGGAGATTAATCTCCGGGCATGAAGATCACTCGCAACCCGCTCGCGAAGAACGGGACGCCCGACCCCGTCCGGATCGGGATTGCCGCCTTCGTGCTGGCCGGGCTCGCCTTCGGTGGGCTGTTCGCGGCGAACGGGATCCAGTCTGCTCAGGCTGACGAGCGCGCCCGCACCGTGGCCGCCGCGGAGGCGTCCGCGGAGCAGAAGGCCACCGAGAAGGCCATGTACGACGCGGCGGCGGAGGCAAAGACAGCGCAGGAAGCTGCCGACGCTGCCGCGTATCAGCAGTTCCTCGCCGACAAGACCGCCGCCGAAGCGAAAGCCGCAGCAGATGCGAAAGCGGCGGCCGACGCACAGGCTGCGGCGGAAGCCCAGGCTGCTGCCAATGCAGCAGCGAAAGCCGCCAAGGCGCCGGTCAAGAAGGCGGCGGGCTCGAGCGCTGGCGGTGCCGCGTCAGGTACTCCGTTGCCGATGAAGCTCGAGACCGACCCGAACAACGGTCAGTACGGCGAGATGGTCATCGCAGTGGATCCTGGATCATGGTGTGCCTCACACTCCGGGTCGACGATAAACGGCGTTCCCACCTGCGACTAGAGGCCGGCTGCGTCTAACCGACGCTCAACCTCGGTGATGCGTCGGTCATCGTCCTGCACCACCGGGAGGATGGCGAGAGCGAGTTTCTCGAGCTTGAGGCCGAATGGCAGCCCGTTGTCGTCGTAGTCGACCAGCCAGAAGAGCCCGAGGGCATGGACTTCCTCCGCGATCAGCCCCCACTCGATGGCAGCATCGTCGCCGAACTCTTCGACGGCGGCGATGTAGCGGAACGTGACAAGTTGTAGGCGCCTCACCAGTGCGGGATCGAGTAGCGCGGGGGCTTCGTCCCGCTTGAACAGTCGGGAGGACGGCACGTAGCCGTACTCCCCGGTTGGTGTGCGTACCCACATTCCGCGGTACCCGCTCGTGAGCAGGTTGTTGTAGACGCCGATGCTATTCATCCCAGCATTGGCGGTCACGGTGCCACTTGCGCCGACCGAGCCGCCGACACTGACGTTGCCGTTGACGGTCTCGGATCCGTCGACTTGGCTGTTTCCCGTCGAATGGATCGACCCGCCGGTGATATCACCGCCGGCGGTGATGTCGTCCCCGGCCGAGATGTCATCTGCCGCCGAGATGGAGCCAGCCGAGTTGAGCGCACCAGTTCCGACGTTCAGCGCACCGGTGCCCTCGATCGTGATCGAGCCACCGTCCTTCACGGTGAGGCCACCATTGCCGATTGTGGATGCTGCGAGGGACCGCGCTGAAAGCCCTTCTCGTAGCTGTCGCTGCAGGTCGGTGCCTTGACGTGCGAGAGCATCCCGTCTGTGGGCGACCTGATCTCCTGGGTTGGCCACGTGATCTCCTAGATGGCCGGCCCGGCAAGCACCGGGGTGATGAACGGGTTATTGCCGAGCTCGATCTCCCAGCCGATGACGCGGGCCACTCCCACTCGACCGCCGGGAAAGGCGGGCACAGTGTCCTTGCCTGAGCTGTCGAGACCACCGAGTTGGAAGCCGACATCGTCGCCGAGATTCCAGTCGACGCCCAGCTGGGGAGCGTCAGGTATGAACGCGGCAAGAGACACCGTGGTGGTGCCTCCCGCGAGTTGAGCCAACTTGCCTTGCGCGTGGCCGGTGAGGGTGTCGATGTCGGTGATGCTCGATGACGGAGAAAAGCGATACTCGAATGTCGGTCGACGCGGGTCTGTCGACGTGAGCTTTGGCGACTGCGGTCGAGTATCACCCTGGCCCGACGAATACGCCATTACGCTGGTGGCTCCTGCTGCCGATGTGAAGTCCTCGAAGAGCTCTGCTGCCGTTAGGTGCCCGGGCATCTCGAAGGTAGCTAATGGCATGAGGCCGGCGGGCAGTGAGGCGCCTAGCCGATCGCCTACGTACAGCACTGGTGTGTACCGTTCCGGGTTGGTGAGGTGCTCCCACCCGATAGTCCACTCCGGCCCGTTGATGACACCGGCGATGTCCTGCAGCGCCGAGTACAGGGTCTTGTCGTCTTTGTCGTAGTAGGTGCGGTCGCGGAGCTTCCCGGCACCGCCGTTGACAATCTGGACCCGAATCGGGATACCCCCGTTGGGTCCGGCCGCCGCGTACGAGTTCACCAGCGACTGGACGATGCTGTTCTGCCCGACCTGGGTGAAGGTGACGTCGCCGAGGTACCGACGATCGAAGTACGCCTCGTAGGTCGCAAGCGTCAGCGAGATGGTGTCACCGACGCCTCGCGTGCGGCGGTTCACGAAACCGCCCCAGATGGGGATGTCGTCCTGCAGTAGGACTAGAGCGGCCGCGCCGGCGGTCGTGGCGTAGTCCCAGTTCTCCGGCGCGGTGGGGAGTGGAAGCATCGCGTTAGCGGTTTCGTACCGCCCCATGGTCTGGAGGATGGTGATCGGGCTTGAGCCTTCACCATCGAGATCGGGGAGATCGGCGATCACCTCACCCGTGCGCATATCCGTGGCGATCCACTCGAGTCGCGGGCTGTTGTACGTCATGGGTTTAGGTCATTCCGCTCTGCTGGTAGAACCGGAGAAGTCTCAAGGCTTCCGCGGCAACCCGCTCGGGGTCGGGGCCGTTGACGTTCAACGTGGTGTTGTTGGTGTTTCCGGCCCTGACTGTGACCGTGGGTGCGTCCTGGCTTGCGTTGGAAGCACCGACGGTGAACGTTTGCCCGGCGTTGATGGCTTTCAGCAGCGCACGGTTCCGGTCGGCCTGCCCAAACTTGTTCGAGGTGACCTCCTCACCATTGGCGAGGCGGTACAGACCAGCCGTGTCCGAGAACGCGGTGCCGGGGCCTTTGACTGTTCCCCCACCGGTGCCACCGTCGGCGAGCGCGCCGATCGTGCCACCGTTCGCCACCCCTGGACGCCCAGACCCGGAGCCCGAGCCGTTCAGGTCGGGAAGGTCAGCACGAACGTTGATGCTCACCACTCGCGCCCGTAGGTTGGCAACGAACGCGTCGACCTGCGCGAGCGCTTTCGAGGTGTCCACCTCGATCGGTGTTAGCTGCACCTCTTTCGGGATCTTGTAGATCTGATCGATGTAGGCCTGCACTTCGGCGCGGTTCTCGCCATGAGCGACGGCGTTCTCGACGATCTGGGCTTTCATGTCGATCAGCTTCTGCCGCGCCTCGTCGGAGGACGCCCCGTTGTCGCGGAAGGCTTGGGCGTTGGTCTGGGCTGCCTCAGCGAGACCGATGAGCTCTCCGCGGTTCTTCACGGCGGCCGCAGAATTACCGTCTAGGAGCGTGTTCGCTCGATCGATCTGTTTCCCGGCTGCGTCCATGTGGTCGGACATGTTCGCGAGCTGCGAGTCGAACTGGTTCTGAGCCTGTGCGGCACTAAGCGCTTTCCCGTTGAGCTTGTCGAGTTGCATCTTCAGCAGCCCCGCAGCGTCGTTCTGCAGGTACATCAGCGCGGTGGTCTGCCGGGTCTGCTCGCCGCTCTTCCGCTGCTGTGCCTCCAACTGCATGTACGTGGAGAGCGACACGCCGGCCATGTCGGCTGCGGCTTGTCGGGCAGCGAGTTCACCTCTTGTGGCGATCGTTGTGCCGCCAGTGGCGGAGGCGAGGTCGTTGTAAGCGCCAATCGCTTTCTTGACGGCGCTCGCCTGGTCATTCACCGCGGCGCGGGTGTCATCGACCGCCTTCTTCGTCTTGCCCTGCTTGTCGGTCAGTCCCAACTGCTCTGCCCCGAACGCCGAGGTGGTGCTGGTGAGTTTCTTGTATGCGCCGTCCTGATCGGTGAGTGAGCCGTACAGGGGCTTGAGCTTCCCGTCGTACGTCCGCGCGCCATCAATTACCGACTGGTAGGAGCTGGCCTGCTTGTCGAGTGTGGCATTCACCGAGGCGAGCGCCGACTTGTTGCCGAGAGCGGCCTTCACGAGCGTGTCCGTGGCAATGCCGAGGTCTTTAGCCGTCTTCAGGGACCCGCCCTCCTGCAGGTTCTTCGCTGCTTGCAGGCGAACGTTCTCGCCGATGACGCCGTTATCCTCCTGCACTGCCGCGGTGTAGGTGTCGACGGCATCCGTTGCCGTGTTCAGCGCAGCCGATGACACGGCCAGAATGCCGACGAGAGCGCCGATGCCGGCCGATATCCATCCGATGGGGCCGGTAGCGATGGTGGTGGCTACCCCCATCGCGCCCATCGCTTCGGCGGTGGCGATGAGCATCGGCGCTACGAACCCCCAGGCCTTGAACGCGACGCCGCCCCAGACGACCGCGGTTATCAGGTCGGTGAGGACTTGCACGGGCATTCCGGCGATGAGCGTCGCCACGGCGGTGAGGATGTTCAGCCCCACGGAACCGATCGGGGCCAGCGCCTCGAGTACGCGCACGACAGCCTGCGCGACAGCGGACAGCACACGTTCCACGGTGGGGAGCGTCGACATTGCGTAGCTGCCGAAGCGCTGCAAGCCGCCGTCGGAAGTCCAGCGGGAGAACTTCAGGGTGAGGCCGTCGATGTATTGACCGACTGTCAGGAGCAGCGGGGAGAGGATCCGCACCCCGTTCACGGCCCCGGTGAGGAGGTTGTTGCCGGACTGCCCAGCTATCGCTGCGAACAGTCCGATGTTCCGATTCAGCATGGGCATGTTCTGGTTGATCAGGCCGACGGTGCTGTTGAAGTTCGCGAGCATCTTGGTCGCGGCGGTCTGCGCCAGCTCGGCCATATTGCCTTTGATGCTGGAGATTCCTGCCGCGTACTGGTTGCCGGTTGCGGTTCCGGCAGCCATTTCGTTGCGGATGCCGACGACTGCGAGGACTCCGGCGACTCCCATCATCGTTAGGGCACCTGCACCTCCGACGGCGAACGCTGCGAGGGGCACAAGCATGGGCACCAGCACTCCGACTGCGGTGGCGATCATCCCGAGGCGGGAGACATTGGTGCTGTTCGCCTCGTTCGCCTTGATCGTCTGCCGCTCCACGGTCTCCTGTGCGGCTGCTTCCTGCAGGGCGGTCTGTGCCGCTTTCTGCTGTGCTGCGGCCAGGCCCATCTCGGCGAGCGTGGCTTTCTCGGCTGCCGCTTCCGACCGCTTGATCGCTTCCGACGCGGTGAGCTCTGCAGCGGCGATCTGAGCGGCGGTGCGTCCGTGCTTCGCCCGTGACTCCTCGAGACGCATCTCCGCGACGATGGCGCGGGCCGTGGCCGATTCGGAGGCGGACTCCGCAGCCGCTAGGCGCCTCGCGGCGGCTGTGACCGCATCCGTGCCAGCAGTGGACCCGGAGCGGGTGGCTGGGGCTGCAGCGAGGGCAGGAGTGGCGCGGGAGGTGATTGTGGAGCTGTCCGATGCGCCCGCGTACGCGGCTTTCAGTTCCGCGAGTTTCGCCAACGCGTCGGTGATATTCGCGTCGACTTTGATCGTCGGCGACATCTCGCCGAGCTCGCGCGCCTCCTGCTTCGTCTTCTGATAGTCCGCCATCCATTCGTCGCGCTCCATGCGGAGCTTGGCGACGATGCTGCCAGCGGTGGTGGGTCCGGTGTCGCTCAATGAGAGCTGCCTGACTGGGGATGTGAGGCGGGAGGTGGGGTGGTGCAGTTAGCGCTGGACGCCGCGGAGGTCGGTGAGGCGATTGCCTGCCTGGTTGCGGGGGATGCCCATGATGTCGTCGAGCTCGCCTGCCTCGAAGGCATTGTCGATCTGCTCAGGTGTTGCGGACTCCAGCCACGATTCCGGTTTCTGATCGACCATTACGCAGCCTTCCCTGTCGAGCGGAGCGTCTTGTACGCGGCCTGGACGGTGTCGAAGTCGTCCGGAAGGGGATTGAGCCGGGCGTCGGACGGGACTCCGCCGAAGATGAGTCGGAGGTAGTTGCCCGGGTCGACGTTGGGGAGCTCGATGCCGTCGACGAGAAGTATCCCGACCCCGTTTAGGCCGATGCCCTGCTCGCGCTGCTGATTCTTGATCCCGTGGCTTTCGATCTGCGTGCGCCACCGTGAGAGATTCGCGTCGTGCTCGTCGGCGAGAGCCACGAAATGCTTCGCCGCGGCGTGCACTGCTTCGAGCGCCTCCACCAGGTACTGGCCAGACGCTGGGGCGGTCGTCAGCACATCCTTCTTGATGTCGGCGATGGCCTGGTCACGGGCGTCGATGCGCCGCTGACGGGCCTTGGTGCGGGCGCCCTCGACCTGCAGGCGGAGGAAGCTGACCAGCGACTTCTGTTCGGTGAGCTTGTCGTGGGTAACTTCGGCGTCTCCGGCGCGGATCGCGTCCTCGAGGCTGTTGGCCAGGGCTTCTGCCTCGCTGGCTTGAGCGTTCGCGGCGATCACTTCCGGATCCCGGTCGAGTGCGCTCTGTTCGACCCACTCCTCACGTGCAGGGCCGTTCGATGGAATGTCGGTCATGCTGCCCTCCGTGGGACGTTGGTCAAGCTGTCGGGGTCGATCTGCCAATCCCGCCCCAGCCGTTGGGCCCGGATGGCCCGGAGCCGAGCGAGCCGCCTAACGTACGACTCGCTCAGCCCGGTTTGGGCGGCTGCCTCATGCACCGAAATCCAGGAGGTTGATACCACTGTCGCAATAAGGGTTCCGCTAGCGGTCCTCGAGTCGGGTGCACGCTCACCCGCTGCGGCAGCCAACGCCTCCAGCACGTCCTGTGCGAACGGCGGGGGCACCTTCCCGTTCGATCGCAGTTCCCGCGTCATATCCCGGAGCAGACAGCGCATCGCCCAATTCGCGGCCTCACCGCGCAGAACCCATTCGACGGCGTCAGGCATGGTGCCTCGCCCGCGCGTTTAGACGTTGACCGAGACATCTCGCGCAGAAGCCCGTGTTTCTCGCCCGCGCGTTTGGGGGTGTACCGGTACTTACCCCGCCCATTTGCACACAGGCGCGTGACGCGTGCGCGAGACTGCAGATCGACTGGTCGATGGGGTGGTCATGATCGGTATCACTGTGCAGCGGAATAGCGCTGCAGGGTGAGAGCCTCCCTCTATTCCGCCTGCGCGCGTTTCTTGTCGAACGTCCCACAACCCGCCATTTGCATACAGGCGCGTGACGCGTGCGCGCGCGATCGAGGCGGTGAACGTTCTCTTGCGCTCGCGTTTGCTGGTCAATGTTGACCACGCTGCGGCTTAGGGCCCTCGCGCGCGTTTTGTCATCGACTGGTCGATCGGCCACTAGATGACCTCTCCCGCGGCGGGTTTGGTCTCGGCGAAGAACTTCCCTAGCCACTCGATGG
>Ga0247737_1000686_pt1 | contig 13970 bp, 11 predicted proteins | sample UWRJL028104C2_FD_180937 | JGI IMG/M metagenome (GOLD analysis project Ga0247737, IMG submission 180937) | Plant litter microbial communities from Arlington Agricultural Research Station in Wisconsin, United States - UWRJ-L028-104C-2 | ecosystem: Environmental > Terrestrial > Plant litter >...
CGGTTTGGGGCCCTCTAACAAAGGGTGAAGACCCGTATGCTCCTCCAGCATCAGGATGCAACTGCGTGGTCATGTAGAGCACGTACTCTATGCATCCATTCTTCTTTCGCCAACTTCATAGACGGGTCGAATTGACTTGAGCCCCTGAACTTTCTTCCTTGGGATTCGTCGATTTGCGCGTTATTTCTCCGCAGTCGACCGAGTTAAATGCAAATACCTACACCTATGCTCCAACCACGCTCTTTACCCCAAAATCCGGCCATCTTCGCGTAGCAATTTGGATGCTACAGTCCCGCTTTACACCCAGGAGGCACACCAAGCAAATTTATTTCTATGCTATGGACTTCGCTTGTTTTGGTCTTTATCATTCTCTGTCTCAAGCTACAGCACAAACATTACATTAGTGCACCCCCTATCTTATTCCCCGCCCCGTACCATAGTTTTTCGGTAGCGTCGACGACGTGCCTGCACAATGTATTTATTGGACGCACGCGGATGTTATTGAGTGTCCATTCTCGTTTGATGCCGCGTGAGCTTGAGAAAAGTCTGATGGGGAGTGTCCGGTTCTGGAGGCTGTTCACATGGTCCCCTTCCTGTCTTGCACCGTAAAAATATCAGGACCCGACTACTACCACCTCTTTCCACACGCTCACGCCTTCGTCAAAGACCACCGTCAACCAAATCTTTCCTCGTCCTCGAACGACCTTAACACCCCAAATGTGAGCCTGGCACTCGAAAAATGACACCTCGGCGGTACCTGAGCTGACCATTTCCCACCCAGCTCTATCAAACCACCTCTATCGCATATTCATCATGAGCTCTCGCACTGGAGGCAGGCAGTCCATGTCAGAGCTGAAGCTGAGGCGTCTAATAGAGCACAACCAACGTCTACGAGAAGATCTTGCGAGACCACGAGTGAGAGTCAGCGAAGCCAGCGCCAGGTGAGTGACGGACTGCCTTCTGTCATTTCCATGGGCGGTGACTGACTGATGGTTACTCCCTGTGCCCAGCCTTATCCGATACTGCAAGACGACGAAAGACCATCTCGTTCGTTCTCCATTCTCTTGTTGGGAGGGATAGTGCGATTTCACTAACACGAGCGCCCTTGTCTCACAGGTACCTTCGGTCTGGGGGCCAGTAGGACGAACAGAGGATCCATACGGCCAGCAAACTACGGGGAAATGCTGCAGCATTCAGTGATACTGTTGCTCATACGTGCTCAGCCCCCCGCATACCCCTCCTCACCTCGATCGCCGCCATGTCCTTGGGGCACTTACCGCGGCGCAACGGAATTCTAGACGTTTCCGCCCTAAAATCACTCTCCATCCGCCGTCTCATTCTGTCACTCGCATACAGCCACTGTATCCATATGCATATCAGCAGCACCCTCCCTCCCTACATCTCTCGCCTTTGTTATCAGACACGCTTTGAGGTCATATCCGAGTCAATGGTTTTTATCCGAATTTCTGTCTATTCTATATGATATCTTCCTCTTGCCTCTGTATTCAGCAGTTGGACATTGGGAATCTGGATTACATTCTGTCTCTTTCACTTTCTCGCTCTCATTATTCGCTTGTCGTGTAAGTAAGTGTAATCTTGTGCTCTCGGCATATTTAACAAAAGTCCCAACACCGCATACTGAGGGTGTGCACCTCAAGATAAGTCGGGTCCTGGATATCGCCTGTTCATGATTATGGTAGCAGCCGTCGACTCTGGTAACGGTTTACTGCAAGTGATCGAGGAAGTGTTTCACAGCCGATTCAGGGATCGAGCCCTTGAATTGGCTCAGCGGCACTCTATCTCGGAATGCAATTACAGTTGGTAATGCGGAGACCTACCAAGGGGATATATTAGTCACTATCTGTCACAGGAGATGGTCTTCATACGTACCTTGTACTTTTGGCTCAGGTACTGGCCATCATCGGTGTCGACATTGATTTTCACCATGTCGAAGGGCAGGCCGTCCTCCGTCTTATGGGGGTCATTCGTCCATTTTTCGAGGATTGGGGAAAGCTGTCGACAAGGTGCACACCAGCTTTGATAGATGAGATAGATTGTATGAGGCACAGACCACCGAGGGCAGTTAAGCAGGACATACTCGGCATAGAAATCTACGACAGTTATTCTGTCCTTTTGGGAAATTGTGGTCTTGAATGTCTAAATTTTGACACCAGCATCCAACTATCGTCAATACTGAGTGGTCCGAATCAACACATGAACCCACCTCTTTGTCTGCGTCACTATAGAGCACTCCCCGAGGTACCGTGCTGTGGAAAGACCGTGACAGGGACGAGGTTCCAGCCCTAAAAGAAGCAAATGTTGCTGTAGAGGACTTTATGGGGTGACGGGCGACATTTAGAGACATAATGAGGTGGCTCTAGCACTGCCAAAAGTCAAGGTATATGTCGCGGTGAGAGGTGGAAGACGGCGTGTCGGAAAGTGCCGGACCGTCAGAAACTGGAATGCTGTCATCACAACCTTGACCGCAACCACCACCGTCGGCTATCCTTCGCGACTGTCCTACTTGACTGCATGCTCTCCTGCTCATGTCTAAGCCCTTCATTGACCCCTAAAGCTGGGCTTACCCGTAACCCCTAGGTTTCACTGATTTGTCTCTCTTGATTGGTATTTTTGCCTCGTACTTACGTCCAATTCTCTACTGGGCTATCAGGATGCCCACATCGCGGCCACGTTGTAGATTTGGACAGCGGCATTGATAATGATATCAATATCACTCAATTGGATGGTTAACTGGCTCCCATGGTCTGGCGCTCATAGGAGTGGCGTGTGTCCTCCCATCGTACTGCGCAGAATAAGAAATCGACTTCGAAGATTAGAAGAGCGCATCTTAATTATACACAACTCTCAGCTCCCAAGGAAACGAGATTGACGATGTCTTCTCTTACGGCCCTAACCATTGCCTTGATCTTTTGTGTTAGAGCAATCTGCGTGAGTTCCCATCTATCATCTAAAGTTAGATCGAGCTAAATTTACTTACGACATGCGTTGTTATAGAAATCCCCTTTGCGCTATTTTTCAGAGTAGATAAAGGAGCAAAATGGGGCACTTTTGGACCCCATTCGTTTTCTCTCTCGCTTCTGCCAGTCAGTCTTGTTGCATTTTTCGAGCAGCGTAAGTGCTTTCCAGGCCCTCCTGATGTTGAAATGGTTTCTGACCTGCACATTGCTCCCTCAACAGGCTCTCCACTTATTTAGCCACCACTTGCTTGGACAAGGTCGTACTTCACCACTCTACACGTTCATTCTCGAAGGATCAAAATGCGTTTCTCCGTCGCCGTCGCCGCTCTTGTCTCTGTTGTGTCTGTCTCTGCTGTTGATCATGTCATCAAAGTTGGCGCTGGCGGGGTAGATTTACATTCCTCATCAATCGAAATGCGCCTGACCATATCACTAGCTCGCCTTTGACCCTACTGAAGTCACCGCTGCAGCTGGAGACACTCTTTCCTTCCAATTGTAAGTTGTCTACCCTTTCGGTGATTGTTCCTTGCTCATGAAATCCATCGTAGCCAAGGCAAGAACCATGTTGGTGCCATTCCACCATTAGTGTTGGAAAACCCTCATGAGATTATTTTTAGACGGTTACTCAGTCCACGTTTGCCGCACCTTGCCAGCGCATGACTACACCAGTACAGGGAGTTGATTCCGGCTTCATGCCTGTTGCTGCCGGAGCTACATCCCTGCCACAATGGACGATCACCGTGCAGAACGCCAGCGCACCCCTGTGGTTCTTCTGTGCTCAGACAGGGTACGTTATCATCATCAGCCGCCTCGTTTTTGCAGCTCTAACCGATAGCTGTGTTGTCCAGTCACTGTGCAGCTGGGATGGTGTTCGCTGTTAACGCGACACCAGAAAAGTCATTCGCCATGTTCCAGGCATGTCTGGCTACTTTGAATTTTAATGATAATCATCGCTGACCTGCTCGAATATTAGGCTGCTGCTAAGGCCGGAGGCAATTCTACTACTGGTTCCTCCACGAGCTCAACCGCCACCAGCACTGGTGCGGGTACCGGAGGCGCTGCAGGGACGACAGGGACTGGTGCCTCGACGTCAACAGCCCCTTCTGCAACCAACTCAAGTGGTGCAATGATGATTGGCGGCACTGCTGCTGGTGTGATGACGGCTGCTGCGATTTTCGTCAGCTTGGTTCTGTAGACAAATCTCTTCGAAGCGAGTCTTTGATGATACTTTTGTTTCGACACTCCACGATGTCTAGTACGATACATTCTATGCAACACGTTTTGACTGCACGTTACTTGTGGATAATTGCGCAAAGTACGACATCAACTTGAAAGCATCTAGATCCTACCCACCGGCTCCAGGGAAGCGTGCCTTCCTACAGAGAGCACTGAACCCATACATAGTATCAGTGATTATCCGACTATCAAGCAGCGGACTAGCCTCTCATTAGTATGTATTGTGCTGCGTAGTGCACAGTAAGAGCTACTGGTAGTGACATTCTCCTCGATTAGATAAACACGAACAAAGGTCAACGCAAGCAACCCGGCTTGACCTCTACTTTTGCGGTTAGCTGAGCATATCATCATTTCTTTGCTGAAGTGCTGCGTACAGTGCAAGCGATACTTGTTCCTTACCTCCGGCCACCATGGACGCGATCCGAGTCTCCAAGGTAAGCGTGAGGTTCACAATGGCGGAAGCGATGCTCATAAACCAACACTCAGGTCGAGAACGTCCTCTTCTCGAAATCTGGCTCGGACTCAAAAGGAACAATACATTTGACCGCTCATCATATTATATTTCGATATGACGATGCTAGAGAGAAGGAAATGTGGGTGAGTGATGTCTTGACTGCTTGCATGGTGATGCTGAACATGTTGCTCTCGATAGATGCCTTACCCATTGATATCCCTAGTCAATCGCCGACCTCAGAATTTGCAAGGTCAATCACAACTGAACTTTCAAACAAGGACGTTTGAGTCGTTTTCGCTTACATTTGAGAAGCTTTCTGAGTCGAGCGATGTTTTCGAGAGCGTTAAGGAGTTGACTGTTGCTCGTGAGTGCACCTTGTCTTGCCTCGAAATTCATTCCTGACTCCAGTATAGCATCTGTCACTCAGTTGTATGCCTTCTTTTATACCCCAAACCCGCCCTTTCAAACTAGTAATGGATGGACGTTGTATTCACCTCGCGACGAATATGGCAGAATGGGGGTTGGAACACGGTCGAAAGCATGGCGTTTCACTGATATTAACAAGGACTATTCTGTGAGTACTTTATCTATGCATCACCTGGCTATTTTTGACGAATCATATATCTAGTTCTGCCCAACGTATCCTGCGCGCTTGGTCATACCCACACGAATTAGCGACACCACACTGCAGTACGCTTCAAAATACCGGAGTAAATGTCGAATACCGGCGTTGAGCTACCTTCACTGGGCTAACTACGTGGGATTCTCTTTAACTTCATCTTTATATTCCCTGACAATCGTCTATGTCGTTTAGGGAAGCATAACGCGCTCGAGTCAACCCATGGTTGGGATTACACAGAGTAGATCTGTTCAAGACGAGAAGCTCATCGAAGCGATCTTTCAATCACATTGGGCGCCCGAATCTCGTGTGGCGAACGCTGCTGTATATGGTGCAACCCCCACAAATCTGATCGTTGATGCTCGGCCGACGGTCAACGCTGTGGCTAACACTGCCAAAGGCGCCGGGACGGAGAACATGGAGTATTACAAGGAAGGCAAGAAAGTCTACCTGGGCATTGATCACATCCACACGATGCGGGAATCTCTGGCCAAAGTGGTCGACGCACTCAAAGATGCAGATCAGCTGCTTGCCTCAATCAATAGCGACCTACCTGATTATGTTCCTGGATTAGCTGTTCTCGACAGACAAGCTTTGAGACGGTCAGGGTGGCTGCACCACATACGTGCGATCATGGAGGGTACTCTGATCATCGTGAAAAACATTCACGTCAACTCTTCTCATGTTCTCATTCACTGCTCGGATGGATGGGATCGTACCTCACAGCTCTCGGCCTTGGCGCAACTTTGTTTGGACCCATACTACCGCACCATTCGGGGATTCGAGGTCTTAATCGAGAAGGACTGGCTATCCTTTGGTCACAAGTTTTTGGACCGTTGCGGACATCTGTCTTCTGATAAATTCTTTCTTTCACCCACTGTAGATGCAAGCTCGGGAAGTGGAGCTGACGCTGCGCAGGCTTTTCTCGCCTCCGTGCAGAACAGGTTCGCATCACAACACCACATAAAGGAGACAAGTCCCGTCTTTCACCAATTTCTAGAATCTGTGCGCCAAGTCCAGCGCCAATATCCCGACCGTTTCGAGTTCAACGAACGCTTCCTCCGCCAACTTTACTATCACCTATATTCATGTCAGTTCGGGACATTCCTCTACAATTGCGAACGGGACCGAAGGGTGGGAGATGGTGGTTCTCCTCCTTGGGAACGCACAGTTAGCGTCTGGGACTTTTTCAACTCCCCTTCAGAACTGCAGCAAAACACGAACCCAACATACGATTCATCGCTGGATGACCCCTCGCGGCGTGGTTCTGATGCAGACATGGGCGTTCTTCTTGTGAATCCCAAGGACATACGGTTCTGGCACGAACTTTACGGAAAGACAGACGAAGAGATGAATGGCAGGACAATTTTGGCACAAGCACGGGATCCGGAGCTTGTTGGCCCTATCGAAAGCGCAGAGGACGATCCAGTCATTCAACGGACAAACCCATCTAACCTCGCCCATGCATCTACCAGCACATCGAGACCAACAACGCCCTCCCAACCACTATCGCAGTCACTGAACACACCTCTTCAGGCAACGAGGAGCAGTTCGCCTGGCATTTCCAGCAACCTTCGAGACCTTGCGACCTCGTTGCCGGACCTGGGCAGTCGCTCTGGTTCAAGCAGAACGCCGACTCCATTGAGTGCCGCTTCCCCGCGGTCTCAACCGAATACCTCACCGCCCTCAAACTCGGCGAACTCCCCCATTTGGGCCCGCGCTAAGCAGCCGGAATTCTTGTCCGGAGGAGGCGTCAAATCTGTATGGGGCAAGTTCTCATCGAATGCCTCTGCAGCTTTCTCAGTTGTTCAAGATGCATACGCTGGGGTGGCCAAAGACCTCATGAACACTGGACCAGGAGAAGCAGAATCAGCAGAAAAGACATCAGAATTACGTGCAAGAGATGCACTGAATGGATGGGGTCAAGACAGGCCTTCAGCTCATCAATCCTCCTCTAGGCCCACGCCTATGGCCACGAGTAACCCATGGTCAACTTCGACTTCTTCATCCACACAGCCTCTCAGCATTTATGACGAGAACCCCTGGGGTATATCGTCCGACCCTCCGCCAGAGACAGCCACGAGCTCAAGATTATCGGCAGTTGCGCCGACTAGTTCCCTTCCTTTAGACCCTACAATTCCGACTATCTCAACGCCAGTTCGGAGGTCGACGGCACCTTCAAGTCGTGGCTCGCCACATGCAACACCAAAACGTAATTCCCAAGCTAGTTCGCCACCACCGAGTACTACCAAAAACGGCAAGGATAGTAATACCGACCCTCTCGGAGTGGGACTGCTGTAGTTCAAGTTTGTATTCATATTTTAGAAAGTAGTGTATCCCATTTCAATCTCATTGCCATTTTGAGTGTGCTTCGCCTCGGTTTCGCGACTGCTACGACAGATGGAGTTTCTTTGGGATATATTATCTGCCTTCGGGCGCTCCTGCCAGCCTGGCAGCATCAATCGCGTGCTATTCAGGGCTCAAGCCAATCAAATTATTTGTCGAACCAGTTGTGGTCGATTCATATAAAAAAACGCGACGGGCAAAGATGGCGTGATATGGAACGATCGATGACATAAGCTGCGCACTTCAATAAATTTGAAAGGTGGTTGGGCCGTGAACTTCACTATTCTTTCCTCCTTCCCCTCCATTCCCTTCACCTATTTCCCTTTGCAAGTTGCAAGTTTCAAGAATGGGAGAAGCTGTTCACTCCGTACTCGCCCCTGGTCACTTCCTGTTCACCTCAGAGTCTGTCGGTGAGGGACACCCAGGTATGTTGAACGCGTCGCGCTGCTGTGTTCAAAACTAATTTTTTCGATCAGATAAAATTTGTGACCAAATCTCCGATGCCATTGTGAGTGTCGACACCGCTCCTGCGCGAGACTTTAGCTGTAGTGCTTACCATTGACGTGTCTAGCTTGATGCTTGCCTTGCCGAAGATCCATCCTCCAAGGTTGCCTGCGAGACCGCCGCGAAGACGGGAATGATCATGGTTTTCGGCGAGATCACCACCAAGGCCCACGTTGACTACCAAAAAGTCATTCGCGAGACGATCAAGGCAATTGGATACGACGACTCGTCGAAGGGTTTCGACTACAAGACTTGCAACATCCTCGTCGCAATTGAGCAACAATCTCCAGATATTGCCCAAGGCTTGGACCATGGTTCTCTTGAAAACCACGGTGCTGGTGATCAGGGTATCATGTTTGGGTATGCTACTGATGAGACTGAGGAGTATATGCCTCTGACCATCATGCTGGCCCACAAGCTCAACGCGGCCATGGCCGTTGCTCGTCGTTCTGGAGCATTGGGCTGGCTCCGCCCTGACAGCAAGACCCAGGTTACCGTAGAGTACAAGAAGGAGGGTGGCGCCACCATCCCTCTACGTGTCGACACTGTTGTCATCTCCACCCAACACGCTGAAGAGATCTCGACCCCAGACCTTCGCAGGGAAATTCTTGAGAAGATTGTCAAGAAAGTGATCCCTGCCAATCTGCTTGATGAGAGGACTATCTACCACGTATGTTGACCTTGTTTTATCTTCTTGGAAGCTTCCTGACGTACAAACACCACAGATCCAACCCTCTGGTCGCTTTGTCATTGGTGGTCCTCAGGGTGATGCTGGTTTGACTGGTCGTAAGATCATTGTCGATACCTACGGAGGATGGGGCGCCCATGGAGGAGGTGCTTTCTCAGGAAAGGACTTCTCGAAAGTCGATCGTTCTGCTGCCTACACTGCTCGTTGGATTGGTGAGTAATGGTTTCTGGTGTATTCGGCAATTTCTGATTCGATGCAATCTATAGCTAAGTCTCTCGTCGCTGCTGACTTGCTCGTCGTGCCCTTGTCCAACTCTCGTATGCTATTGGTGTCGCTGAACCTCTATCCATCTATGTTGATACCTATGGAACGAGCAAGAAGACCGATGAGGAGCTCGTTCAGATCGTCCGCAAGAACTGGGATCTCCGACCAGGTGTTATCGGTATGAAATGTTAACATACCCATCACAGCCATCTACTTACACTTTGTCTTCAGTCCGCGAACTTGACCTTCAGAAACCCCAATACCTCAAAACCGCTTCATATGGTCACTTCGGCAACCCTTCGTACACATGGGAGAAGGTTAAACAACTCAAACTTTGATTTCTTCATCCCGGTTGGATTGCTTTATTTTTGATTGGTTATCATGTTGTCTGCTTGCATTGCATTGGAAGTTCATCCTTCCCCCCTTCATTTTATGCACTCTATTATTCTAGATACCATACTCATGACACTCCTCATTAACTCATGACCACACCCGTTATCCGCCATCTCATAGATCATGGTGTTACCATACCCTCCATACGCCATAGTATTAAAAGTAATATGTAGTACTGCCTGTGAATCAAATGGCGCTCAACCGCCGTTTCTCGATCATAATGACCATCTGAGCTGAATGCATATATGGATTGAGTAATTCTACATGATTGGTATAAATTTGAAAATTCACGCACGTGCGTTCGGAGGAGTATGCGGATCTCTAAGATTACCCGTTGCGGAAATCGATCCCAAAAATTTCGGTTATGCTCCTGCGTCCATCTTGCGAGCGCTTCGCCACTGAGTCTCGATCGCGATACCAACTCCCTCTAGAGTGAAAGTGAGACGAATATTTTAATCTATTGACCATCTATTTACGTTTGACAGTGTGTGGCATTCTCGGTCTACTGCTCAACGACCCATCCATTGACGCCGCACCAGAGATATGCGAAGGACTATCTCTCCTCCAGCATCGCGGACAGGACGCGTGCGGTGTCATTACTTGTGGGCCTAAAGGTCGCTTCTTCCAATGCAAAGCCAATGGAATGGTCCGTGATATCTTCGACGCCAATGCTATATCACGTCTGATTGGAGGAATGGGGGTTGGTCATGGTGAGATCTGGAAGTTTTTGAGGTTTATATTAAACTTATTCGTCTACTAGTGCGCTATCCTACTGCTGGAAGCTTCAATAATGCTGAAGCCCAACCGTTCTACGTCAACTCGCCTTATGGGATCTGTTTTGCACATGTAGGTCTTCCCCTGGATCGGTGCTACCTTTCAGCTATTCTAACGATGGTACAGAACGGTAACCTGATTAATACAGCGGACCTCATGGAGTTTATGGACCACGAAGCACATCGCCACATTAACACCGCTTCAGATTCTGAGCTACTGCTGAACATCTTTGCCAATAACCTACAACAGACGGGCAAATTTCGTATCAATGAGGAGGATATCTTTACGGCCATCGGAGGGATGATGACCCAGGTCAAGGGAGCTTATGCGTGTGTCGCCATGCTGGCAGGCTTTGGAATAATTGCTTTCCGAGATCCTAATGGTATCCGGCCTGTTGGAATGGCCCAGAGGAAGTCTGGAACTGGAACGGACTACATTATCTCGAGTGAAAGCGTTGTGGCAGACGCTGGTGGATTTACTGACTGGGAGGACGTCAAGCCTGGTAATGTTACCCTTAGTTGTTCGATGTCGATAACCCTCTGATGATCGCGTCAACCACAGGTGAAGCGGTTATAATTACTAGGAATAGCGTTTCTCGCAGGCAGATTTCTCCACCAGCGACATTTGCTCCTGACATCTTCGAGTTCGTCTACTTCGCTCGGCCGGACTCTGTCATCGACGGTATTAGTGTATACCGAAGCCGAATGGCTATGGGAGACGCTCTAGCTGAGAAAGTCAAGAGTGTTCTGGACGAAGCTAACATCAAGGTTGACGTCGTAATTCCGGTACGAGTATTTTCCCTCCGAAATGTGTATATACTCACTCGTTGGTGATAGGTGCCGGACACTTCAAGGGTTGCCGCACTGAACCTCGCGCAGAAACTTTGTCTTCCCTATCGTGAAGGTTTCATCAAGAACAGATACGTGGGTCGGACGTTTATTATGCCAGGACAGCAAATGAGGTAGTTTATGCGCCACCTTTGACAATGAAGTACTGACTTGATGTGCTCAGGAAGAAGAATGTTCGAAAGAAGCTTAATGCGATGGCCCTAGAGTTTGCAGATAAAAATGTTCTACTAGTCGACGGTCAGTTCTTAACCAGTCTGCAATAATTACTTGTGGGCCTGACTAATCCGGTAGACTCTATCGTCCGTGGAACTACTTCTAAAGAAATAGTGCAAATGGCGAAGGACGTCGGCGCAAAAAAAGTCATTGTGGCTAGTTGCGCGCCTCCCATCCGGTCAGTGAAAAGACAGATTCACGGCAGCGGGAACCTGATACTTTCTTAGCTTCCCTAACGTCTACGGGATCGACATGCCTTCCCGCAAGGAGCTTGTGGCATACGGTCGAGACGACGACGCCATCGCTTCAGCCATTGGGGCCGACCTTGTCATCTTCCAGACTCTTCCGGACCTGATTGAATCAGTTCGCCACCTGAACACGACAATCAGTGACTTTGACTGCTCCGTATTTACGGGTGAATATGTGACTGGTGGGGTAGATGAAGCCTATCTGCAGCATATCGAAGGATTACGCGCAGACAATACACGGGCCAAGACTCTGCAACTAAACCTTGGAGAGCTAGAAGGAAAGGGTGACGGCGTTACTCTGAACGGTAGAGCCACCCCTCACGATCACCACGAGCTACAGACGGGCGCCAGCACTCCCGTCCACGGGTCAGACGATACTGTTGGCCTTCATAATTCTTTCAAGAGTCACCACTCCTGATTTACATGTATGAACTGTTCACGTTGAGTAGATCGTTACATTATCGTTTAACTATCTTGTTGTCTTTGTAGAGTATTGTATAATGTGAAATTTGTACTTGAGTGGAAGTTTGTACCGAATTCTAAGCGTCGCAAATTGAGCAATCCGTGCCAAATAGCACTACTTAGCATCTTGCCACCACCGCGGGTCTTCTCCCTCTCGTCCGTGATGTTGGCTCTTCCCGCCTTTTTTGGTCTCGTCCTTCCCGGGCTTGTAGGTGCTAGAGAGTCTGCTTGGAATGGCCACACAACGCCAGAGTCTATTAGGTTGGCGCCATTCACACCATACTACGTTCCGCCTGGGGCGAAAAGCTATGACTCAACATCTCCTCTTATCTCCTACACCGGGGCATGGACTGACAAATACTCAGTTGGATATGTGGGGAAATCTATGCGCTCGACGAGTCAACCGGGCGCAGCGGCTTCGTTCACCTTCAACGGGACGAGTATCGAATGCTTTGGGACACTTGGCAGAGACCATGGGCTTTTTGTTGCAAGCATCGACGGCAAACCTATGCAAGAGGTTGACTCTTATGCTGATGTGGATACCCCTCTCAAACAGCAGCGGCTCCTCTGGGACTACAAACTTTCACCTGGGACCCACACCATCAAGTTGGTGAACATGGGGACTCGGCCTAGGTCAAAGAAGAACACAGTCATGGATCTTGATGCTTGTGTCGTAACTAGAAACACTCCTGCCGTTAACTCGCGGACTCTCGACACTGGTGGTCTTCCTGGGAAACGTGCTGAAGGTGCTTGGACACTGACGCAAAAGGGTGCTACTGGTGTTCACGCGATGCAGCTGGCTATCATCTCCGAGTCTCATGCCCTGATTGTGGACAAGGTTGAACACAACCCTCTCACTGTCGATGGGCACCCTGCGTGGGCGGCGTTATATAACCTCAACACGCACTCAGTGAAGCCTCTGAGGATGCAATCCAACTCGTTCTGTGCTGGAGGGACGTTCTTGAGCAATGGAACACTGATCAACGTCGGTGGAAACCCAGTCGTCGAGTCGCACACCTCCTCCGCAGACTTCGGGGATGTTAATGGATTACAGGCGGTTCGTCACCTCTCACCATGTGAACCGTCAACGGCAGAAGGATGCGAGATGTTCGAGAACCACTCCAGGATACGGATGGCCAGTCCTCGGTGGTATACCACTGTTATTAGAATCGACGACGGTAGTGCCATGATCATCGGGGGAGCGAAAAAGGGAGGTTGGATCAACAACGCCACTGTCAACAATCCGACAATCGAATATTATCCTCCAAAGAACCTGCATGGAAAGAACGGTCTGCCAATTGAGCTTCCATTTCTCGTAAAAACCTTGCCCTCAAACCTCTTCCCGATCGCATTCTCACTCCCTAATGGCAATGTCTTCATGGCTGCTAACCGCGACGCGATAATCTACGATTGGAAAACGAATACGGAAATGGAGCTGCCTCAAATTCCGCATGGGGTCAGAGTCACCTATCCAATGACCAGCACTGCATTGTTGCTTCCTCTGTCTCCGGAAAATAGTTACAAGCCTGAGGTTCTCATCTGCGGAGGTTCGACCGTAGATGACACGAAAGCTGGCTACCAAATTTCTTCACAAGATGCTGCGTCTGCCCAATGCTCTCGCCTGGTCCTAACAGAGGACGGCATCAAGGCTGGATGGAAGGTGGAGACAATGCCACAAGCACGCATTATGCCTGATGCCGTCCTCTTACCAACAGGGAAGGTCCTCATAGTCAACGGCGGAGGTAGTGGAATCTCTGGCTACGGAAACGTCCGCAATCAGGTCGGCGCCTCCAATGCCGATCATCCAGTGCTGACTCCCATGCTGTACGACCCCAATGGACCAGAGGGCAACAGATTCTCGTCAGACGGGATGCCCTCGAGCTCGATTCCACGGCTGTACCACAGTGTCGCTACGCTTACCCCTGCTGGCGGTGTCATGATAG
>Ga0247737_1000687_pt1 | contig 13960 bp, 13 predicted proteins | sample UWRJL028104C2_FD_180937 | JGI IMG/M metagenome (GOLD analysis project Ga0247737, IMG submission 180937) | Plant litter microbial communities from Arlington Agricultural Research Station in Wisconsin, United States - UWRJ-L028-104C-2 | ecosystem: Environmental > Terrestrial > Plant litter >...
TGAGCTCTGGGCGTCATTATGGGCGGTATGCGAGACACTACAGACCTTTCCTTTATTCTATTTCATGGTCAGCGACAAATCCACAGAAATATGGTGATCGAGCGTACCTTGGGCATATTGTCCGATCTAGGAGCTTATCTCTGCTAATCTGGGGCAGAGGTTCGTCGTGGAGGTTCTAATGAGAGCTGGATCGATGGTACGTTATCAAATCCTTTTGTTGACTCAAGCCAGATCCTGCTGACAAATCCATTTGATCTGGCTCGCTGACGCTGGCGCACCGCCGCCGCTTCAACGCTTTTTCACTTCGTTCCATACCTCTGGGATATAAGGTGTTCAGATTCCAAGAACTCGGGGTTATGTTTTTCTTGCTGAAATCTGGAGCAGTAGTCACTCTCTCCAATCCCGACAGTCCGAAAGGTCGTTGATCCGACGAAATCTAATCATAATTGAGATAACCGCATCAGTGGGAGATTACTAGTGGTTCCATCGTTCTCGAAAAATGTCGAACACAATCATTTCACTCCTGATTCTAAACCCAAACTCATCTCAGTCAGTCACAGATGGATTGAAGCAGGTTCTAGTTGCTCCTCCTGGCGTCAAATTGGACTTCTATACAGCCCCGAAGGATGCACCAACCCAAATCATGGACCTCACCACAGGAGTGCAAAGTGGTGCTGTGTGTTTCTCAAACCTTCAAGGCGATGGCACTATTGAAGCGTATGATGGGTTCCTGGTCTGTTGTTGTAAGGTGGATTATTGCTCGGATTTTGATATTGTCGGTTGATTTTGTTGGCAATCAGTCTCGGATCACCCTTTAACACATATGCTCCGTGAGCATACCAAGAAGCCCGTCATGAACATCCTGGAAGCTGCAGTTACACACTCGCTTTTCGTTGGCGAACGTTTTGGGATCATTACCACCGGTACTGGATACAAGTACATATACCACACAGATGTGCGAAACTTCCTCGGAGCAAAATCAGATCGTTTTGCGGGATTGGTAACAACGGGCCTAGGAGTTCTGGAGTTAAAGGAAGGGAAGAAAGAAGAGGTAGAAAAGAAGGTGAAGGACGGAGCGAGGAGGATAGCAGAGATGGGGGCAGATGCTATCATTCTTGGATGTGCAGGTGCGACTTGCTTTGTTGAAAACGTGGTTGAATGTTAACGATGTTGCGTAGGCATGGCTGGCATGGAAGAGCTCGTGAAAGAAGGAGTTGTAGAGGCACATTTACCACCCGTGCGTGTCGTAGATGGAGCAAAAGCTGGAGTTCAGATTCTTGCTGGGTTGGCAAGGCTAATGACCTGAGATGCAAAAAACTGTACAAATTGCACCAGTCTCAAATTCCATTGTGAACAGATAATTGAAGTGTACATTGAAGGAAAATAGAATGCGAATGGGGAGCTTAGGCCACGACTGGCTTCGGTTTTTTCTGTCCCCAAGTATATGTCAGCATGACGATGTCGAAGACGTAAATGAAACTACGCACATAAGCAGCCGCGTCGAAATCATACTTGATCCCGGCTTCCGCCAATTTCAGTTTCCGTTGTTGTTGTCTCTTCAGTAGTCTCTTCGCAGCACGATTCTGCTCATCATCTGTCCGCAGCTAGATGAAAGAAAACAGAATCTTTAATATATTGCTCTGAAGAGCTAATAGACTTCTGCTGACCTTGTTATGCTCGGCTTTAGCAACCCTCTCACGCGGTACGACCCTCCACTTTCGATTCGCTCCAACCCACAACTCTGGATGCACATCCTCCTTAGGAATCACTTTGCATCGGAGGATGTGGCCTGTGAGAAGGTAGTTGTCCATAGTTTCGGCTACGATCCGTGCAACAGGAAGTGAATCGAATTCGAGGAAGGCGTAATGTTTGGAGGCTCCGGTCTGCGATTCGAATGGGATAAGTCCGTTGGCAAGTGCAGAACGACAAGGAAAAAGTAACCTTTTTATTTCGCGACACGCGCACACGTGTCACGGTTCCAAACTGGGAGAAGTATCCCTTCAGCTGGTCTTCGTAGAACCCATGTGGGAGGCGGCCGAGATATAAGACTCCTCTGTCTTCCGTCTAGATGTCGTGGTCAGATACCATTTCACGGTACAAGAACGGGCTTGAGATAAATCACGTACCGGTTGACGCTTCGCCTTCTCGAGCTTCCTTTTCACCGTCTCGTCGTCCTTTGCAATCGTAGGTAGCTTTCCCATATCAAAGTCAGTGGGCTCGTCGTCCATGGCGTCGTCGTCTGAAGAGTCCTCCTCATCCGTTGAAAATCCATGTAAATGCACAGAAGCATCCGAATCAGATCTGACCTCCCCTTCTGCCTCGTCCTCATCTCCCATTTCTTCATCCTCGTCCTCGTCAGCGGCAGGCTCGGGTTCGGGTGTAGGTCCTTTAGACTTCTTCGATTTTGACTTGGACGCCGTAGATTCTCCCTTCCGTGGTCTGGAGATGGACGTTGGCATATCCTCCTTCGAAGCTGGCTTTTTAGATTTCGATGCTGCTGGTCTCTTGGTGGATTTATCTCCTGAGATAGACAAGGGAGCCAAGGTGACGTCCCCAACCAGCTTGGACGAAGGTTTTGTGTTGGTGTTTTTTCGCTTCTCCGAAGTAGGCTCTGGAATCACAGCGGCCAGGGATGCGGCCTTCGTCTTTTTGGTCTCCAAGTTTGATTTGACCGTTTTAACTGGCGGCTCCTCCTTCCGCGATACAGCATCCTCAACCCTCGAGTTTTTGGAGGCTTTGGTAGGTTTCGAAGGCTTCACTGAGCCCTCATCAGATTTCTTGGCCTTCTTCGCTGCCTTTTCCGTTTTTTCAAGGGCAGAAGATGGTTTTCCGTCGTCCTCCAAAAACATGTCTTTCTTTCGTTTCAGAGGTTTCGGAGTGGACGATCCTGCAGGAGCAGATTTCGTTGTTGCCTTAACGAGGTCATCAGAAATTTTTTTGGGCTCTTTGGATGATAGAGTAGGTGCCATGGTTCCTATGAGCATATGACAAGGAACCAAAGTGAAGGAAAAGGCGAATAGAAGCGATGAAAAATATTGGGAGCTGGAAAGCGATCTCTGAAAAAGTACAAGCCTTTGCCAAACAAGTCACAACTTCTCTTCATCCAATGCAGCGATGCTCGATGAGCTCGCGACCTCGTTTCGCCAACCCTCATCTCTTGCCTCAACAATCTGAGGCTGTCTCTAGAGAAGATTTATATCGAGATGATAAGAATGACTTTTCTGAAGATTTGGTCAAGGTTGAGCAATTAAACCTTTTGGTGGAACAAACCCTTCCTTCCCTGAAGCATTATGTTGATCGCGGAGGCGACGTTGAAAGTTCAAGGAAAAGGAAACGTAGAAAGCTAGAGGAAATCGGTGATGATAAGCATACAACGGAGGGCGACACTATGCGTATGATCCCTGAATCTATCATCTTGACTGCATGTTGCTAACACGAACGTTGAATTTTAGTTTTCCGATTAATCTCGTCGACGCTACCTCCGTTGCCGGTTTGTCTCCTCCCACCTCCGCCTCCACCATCTGTGTAAGTATTTTTGAAACCTATATGCATGCATACTAATACTTGGGGCTATTAGAACGCGCGAACCTGATGTTGAAGACACAGAAATGCGGGGATCGCTTCGCAAACGGCAAGCTGACGCTGCTGCTATAAACGGCGAAATAATTCTCCAGGAAGCTGGGGTGTTTCAGGTCCTTACTTGTCTCTTCCTCCATAAGTTTAAGCTGATCCCAAATCTAGGATATACCGCCTTTGGGCACCGTTATGGATGTTCGTGGAGTTATTCCAACCCCAGATCCAATGCTAATGGTCATGGAAATGCTACAAACACAACGAAAAACGCGACCACCAGTCCCCTCAGTCGATCTTTTATGTTTCCCCTATTTCTCTGATCCTTCGGCGGTCCACCCCATTCGATCAAAGACGAAGGCCTCTTTGTGCCCTGTTGTCCCTGTTGTTGCCCAACTTGCCCACACGCCATCCGACGCAGATGCTCCAAACCTCGATCTCAATCCCCTCACTGTTCGGAAAGCCCGAAGACGGAGAAATCCGAAAGCCAAGGCTAACCCACGACCTCCGGCTCAGTTCTGGCGCCCCGAACCATCGTGGACAGGCCCATGTCGTGGGTACGCATACGGCTACCCCAGCTATTTGGCTGTTGGTGAGGGTGTGAGGCGAGCTGAAAACTGGCGGTACCAGCGCGATAAGATCAAAGAGGCGACTGTCGATGGCCGTTGACTCCAGTCGGTAATATCCCCGGATATCTGCTCCTTTGTATGGCATCGTTAAACACAAAAGCAAACGAAACCATGTATCTGTGCATTAATCTTATCTGTTCTTATCATTCGGTGTACATTTCCCGACACTGCATGCTCACCGTTCCCGCGCCATCGGTGAACACCGACCGTGAACCTTACAGCGGGTAATTAGATTGGCCAGGCAGTGTGTGGACATTCCCGTCGACCACAATTTATCAAGATCGTGGCGGTCAGTATCGTCATCGTATCGTATCGCGGTCTGCGATATCAATATACCACGACGGGGGTGACACTCAGGCTTTGGCCGCGCTCAGCCACTCCTAGACCTCTTCCATTTCGAATACAGACAATACACAAGTATATCGAATATACCAGCACAGGATGAAACAACTTGTCAATGCAGAACGACAGCAACCAATGTTCAATTTCTTTTCGAACTACACGACGGTCTGAAAACGCAACAGGACAGAGGTTCCAAAGTTCAGACACGCAGCAGACGCATGCACAGGTTATCCAATCACCAACTTGCTCAGGCCCTACTGGTCATCATGATCAATATATCCCCAGGAAGTCCGGAGATGAATTGGCGCCACATTTTCACACAAAGGATATAGACATTCAAACCGGCCTCTAGACGGGATTGGCTGTTGTGTGACGGCGGGTCCTATCGTTCAACACAGGAGACTGATTATTTGACCACCTAATTCTCAAGCACTCCGATGAGCATTGCACAAAACGAGGACGGTGAACAGCGGTTTACCGTGCATGATGCGAATGAATGAATAGGTGCTCAATCCCACAGTGCGCCGACCGTCTTTTACCTCCTGTCTCAAGAGTGCTGTATCGGTGACTATATATCCACTGAGCTCCTGTAAAGGCATCGATGTAGTATATAAAAACCAGCCTTAGATGTCTGATCAACCTGCTTAAAGATGTCTCCAAATATCAACCCAATCTACCCAGGACTCTTAATGTTGGCCAAGCCCAAGCACTTCGAACCTCGTCCAAAATACACGGTGGGTGATCTGCTGGTCGGGATCACTTTTGTGTGTCAGTCATTGACTCCAGCAGCAGAGCAGAATCGGGAGGCATCCAGTCATTATCCTAACTCTTCCTGATGCGGATGGAATAGTCAAGGTTGCGGCCATGTCGCATCACCATCCAGTAGGTGGGCGTCAGCAGCCCACCTCGCAGTACAACCTCCCCACCGACCCAGTCAAGGGAGAAGGCGCCATCAACGTCGGTGAAATACATGACATCCAGCGCGAAAACCTCAAGGAAGCCAGCCCGCTGTGGGAAATGAGCGCGGAGGATCTTGCAAGGTTGCTCGCTGATATCTCTGTGAGTACCCAATCAACTGTTGCTTCGGGATGAGAAGTCGGAACTGAAGGGTAGGATAGATTAAAGGGCCATAGCTCAGCGGGAATTTCTTTCCCGAGGGTCAGCGTTGTGCCATAGCGGTTTGCACGAGTGGCAGATGAAGAGACATACGATGGTGTCAACCGTCCTGTCTCCAGTATGTAGGGACGATGGAGGCTTCGGAGGATGCTCCCCAAAAAACTTCATTTTTCCTACTGTGCCGATTCATGTAATGGTGATTTGTGTGTTTGGACAACTGAAGCTGAAGTTCCATATACACTCGCAAACAACTTCCTAAAATGGAGAAACATGTTATCATGCCTCAGAATCACGTATCGGCAAATTGTGTGAATCTCGATATACATCGTGTAAAAACTCGTGTTTATAGTTCCATCTGAAACATTCCCAACCCATCGCGGCATCGCGAGTGCTTGCAGACTTCTATATATCGCTGATCATGATAAGATTCATGCCGATGGTTTGTATCCAGCCCTTCACTTAATCCGATTCTATTCAGAGTATTTCCCAGTATCGCCGACTTAAGTTGGTTCGCGCTTTAAATATTCAGCTATGTAGGCAGGACTCTTAACCACCCCGGGGGACTATCAACTTATCCTTTTCAGGCAGGTCGGCGATCTGCTATGGACTTGGCGACTTGCCAAAGCGCGCATTGTCGCGCTCAAGCTGTAGATTGAAACCTACTTCAGTTTTACAAGTAAAACCGTACCAATCCTTACCATATATCTGTTACTGATGTTCTGCTAGTCAAGTAAGAAAAGGGTCTCCGAGCTACGCTCGGGATTTGTTGTACATAGGGCACGGCCGCTTATATGGACATGAGACGAGAGGTTTGTAGCTACAAGACTCTGGGCTTGCATACCACAACAGCGGCTCTACAGATTATGATAAATTTACAGCCGTTCCCGATGATAATGACATTTGCTCCTTTATTTTTCGCAAGCCGTTGCCCCACCGTTTCCTTTTCGGGAAGCCGTTTCAAAAACGGCCAACCGGTCCACAGCTCATCCATTGTAAAAACTTGAAGCAAGCCGTTCCGCACTGGCAAATGGGTGAAGATGACCTCCTTGGGCTGTTGGCTGACATCGACGTAAGTACCCATATCGTGAACGAGACGCGGCTTCTGAGCAATTTTGAAGGAGATAGTGGGATAGGAAGCGCTGTTGAAGCGGACATTTAGTTCTGAGCAACTACAAACGTATTAACATCCATCCTTCCATCTGGGGGAATTATTTAAATAAAGCTGTTTGGGAGTCGTGGGGCGAGTGTCGAGAGCCTGCTGCACTTTTCAGATGTCAGAACTCAATCAAATTGCGCTGAATAAACTTCGTTTACTTCTTCCGGTGAGCCGGAGATATTTCATCTACAGAACGGAGAACTTGGCTATGGGAACAGCCTCATAAAAAAAGTTAGGACCCTTCATCGCAGCTACTTCGGACGGCAGCTATCTCTGTGTCTTTGATATCAAGAGCACGAAAGAGCACGAGATGAGTTCCTATCTTTTCTTATTATCATCACTTTCCAACGACAGCAATGGCCAACAGCAACGGCCTGTGCTCAATTACTCGATTTCCGCTGGTAGTACCCACGAAAGGAGACCGAGAAGCATGAAACGTATATTGTTGCATTCCTTGCTCATGTCGACGTGCGCATCAATCTTCGGGTTCATGCCATTTGCTATGCGTGGCAATCACAGTAACTTTTAATCTGTCATATTCACGTCTCGAAGCATACATTTTACTGGATCTTTGGATATGCCCGTTGGTAATGAGATCTATAATACTGTCTCCGAGTCCTCATCTTGCGGTAAATTCACCTCCCATAATTCTTTGGATATCATCTACTGAGTCTTATTCCTTGATAGGCCAAGGGGGATTAGAAGAAATGTAAACAAGTAATATTTAATGCTATATTTAAAGGTGGGGTCGCAGGTATATTATTCAGGCAATTTTTATCACTAAATTTAGCGGCCAGACCAAAAGGCGCTAGACATCGTTTTAATAGCGGTGCGTTTTGGATCTTAATTGGATGAATACTTGAACCAGCCAGAGATGGCATATTATCTATTGCATAATTATTTATCTAAGCGCCCTTGAAAACCCAGCATTAAATATGTGGACAAAATAATTAGGTAGCCCCGATGTCAACGGTGTGGAGCTAGGTATCATAAAGCGTAACCGACGGCTGCGAACTACAATATGAAAGCAACACATGTAGAGCACCGATAACCCTCCCATTTTATGTGGGCTTTGCGGAGTTTGGACGTGGGACAGGGGAAAGAGGAGCTATTTAGAGGAGGCAAATAAGCCCAGTACAATTTGGCATGGGAGAAAGTAGAAGATGAAAGGCAGACAGGACTTGGTTCTGTGATTAGCTATCAGTGGTGGTGATATTGGCGACAAGGCAACGGACTCCCAAATCTGCTGATTCACAGTTGGTAGAAAAGGTGTGACTATCATCCGCGAGTAAGAGATTGCTATGAAAGGTAACAATTGCTTTTATATCAGGAATACAAACGCACTCTCCAAACTCCGAGGAGAGTTAGAAGACGATTGGACGTGAGAGAAGTTGTGAATTGCACTGCAATGGAAACCCTGCAGTATGATTTTACGATTTATTGGTCATTTATACTGCATTCGAAAAAAAAAAAACTCTATTCAACAAAAGTTAGTCGCCGCAAAGGCTTGAGCGCACGCATTGGGCGGGATTTGATTTTGGCGCCGGAGGTGTGGCTGTACAACGCAGGGCAACTTGAATGTGAATCGTGAATCTGATGCACCTTGCCGTCCGGCCGGAATATCACGTGATTTCGCTTCACTCTCTATCTTCCATCTCAATGATTCTGAACCTCGATATCACCACGCGGCCAACCGCCGACTTGGATCTCCTATGCTGCAACCGAGTACTACCATCGCGCACCCAGAATCCAAGATATCGGTGGCGACCTGGCTGGCGCATCTCCATCCAATTGAGAGGTGTATGGAAAGAGTGTGCCGATGGGCACGATCGGGACGAGTCGGGTGGTGCGGTACAGCTGATGAAAACGACTATGAGCATTTTCCCCCTGTTCTATGGGACCCAAAATTTGGACGATTGCTCGAGTGTCAGTCACCTCGTCCCATTCACTTCCTTCGCCACTAATTTCCTTAATTATCTGCATCCTATGGATGGCATTTTCAAAGCAACCACATCGGTGAGCCACACTGTAACCTGCACTCGTGTCAAGCTGCGATGGTTAAACTTGACGAATACCATTGAATAGGTCAGTGCCGTTCATAATCTAGGCTCGGTGTTCCAGTGTCAACGCGTTAGGCCCCTTCGCGTTGCCAAAACGGAGATGCCCTGGATCCTGCAAGCCGAAATCACTTGGGGAATACGCCTCCAGCTCTTTTGAACATCGCTTTTGCCTTTGCGTACGCCCTCGCGTTGTTGTGGTACAGATGATTACTCGGGCTGTGGTACCTCGTGCTTAGGGTTCTCTTGAAATCACTGGGCTGACCTTCTTGCGTCTCCTTCCCGTATTGAATTCTAGCGCCCATTCAGACAGTCTTAAGTCCGACGACGTCTCTCGTCCCCACGTTTCCACGCAACTGGCAACATACAGATGGGAGAACTTTCTGCAATGATCGTCGACCATGCCCCTTCTTGAAATCTTCTGTGCAGTATCCCTCGTATTCTTTGCGTCATTATTTCCTTGATATGCATCGACCTATCCCTTTTAGTGCATCCTTCCACATTCAAATTCTTATCATACCATCTTCCAATTCGTTCATTTTTGGCGTCACATAAAATTATTGCACAGGAAGGTCGAAAAATCCAGATTCAGAGGAGCTGACCTATCCCAGCAGTATTTTAACACATGTAATGATATCCTAGGCATGGGATAAGGGCATACCGACTTTCTTCTCTCCATCGACACTCAGATTCAAAATCAACCAGCCGCTATCCCTGCCACTAACGACGCAAGACGGAGTCTACAGTGTCTCACACCCCGGCAGATCTAAAGGACATGTGGAATCTTGTGATATATGACTTCGAGATGTTCAAACGCGTGTGGGTTCGCTTCCTGGATATCGAAGTATAATAGATAGAAGTAGAACGTATAAATACCTCACACCAATATAATTTTTGAACATAATATGTTATAATGCACGATTGACAGTATGCCGACAACCGTTGATACTGATTGAGATGTGCGGCCTTAAGTAATACGTAATCAGTAAATTGGGCGCTTAAACCCACGCCAGCGCGGAGAGACAGAGACTACAGGCTGTTTTCGTCTGACATTCGATCAGATGGGCCAAGGGTCATGAGATTTCTCTCGAACTTACCAATATCTGCAAGAAGCAGCGCAAAGTATTCGTGACTCATCCTTGCGGGTGGGCTCGCTGGCTTGAGCTGGTGGTAATGAATGACTTTGGGCTTGCCGACACTAATTGTTCCTTCTCCCGTGATTGGGTGTTCTGGCAGCCCATACCACGATGTTGGACGCTGCGGTGTGCTTTCAGGGTGCTTGTGAGATATGGTTGTGACCTTGACTTTGCCCTCTGCGTCGGGTTCTGTCAAGATAATCACAGGGTGCCTTCCGATGTCGCTCTGGCAGTAGTGTCAGAAATTGTGAGAGTCATAAATTCGTTGAGAATACTCACAGAGCAGCTAGGACGAGGCTGAAAGTGTTTCGGCTTTGCGAGCATCATGTCACCAGGTCGGATGTCACCAGGGTGAGGTACCATTGGTGCTGAGGACTACAATGATTTGTTGTCAAATGAGTACCCTCTTTTATAAAGTTCAACTGTATGCATTTATTGACGCTTTGAGAGCTCAATGACGCCGGAGGTACACATTCGCAACGAAGATTAATCAATTACACGGTCGTCCGACTTTGAAACCGCCCTACATCCCGGCGCAGGGCAAGAACACGTTATGCCGATGATCGAACCCGGATAATATCCAGCATGATTGTAATCTGGCAATAGCAACGCGAGATTCAGACTCAGAATTACCCACATTTAAATCGGCCTGTGTTCTTTTCTGCGGTTATTCGCGAACCTTTTGCCTCGAACGTAGTACAACTACAAGGAGCTCCTGGTTTGTGTACGTTAAACCTCTGAGAGAAGGAGGCCGAGGTTTGTTTGAACTTAGAGTTCATATTTCGATGTCTTCCTCCGATTCTACCTCCGGTCGCTGAGAAATCGGAAACACCTGGAAATGTGATTGGAAGATTACCGTTTTAAGTCGGACTTTGTGCCTATCTCAGGGCTGGTACCTCCATTTGAATAGGCGCTTTTTGATCAGGCACGGCTACTCCAGCGACCCTCAACTCAACTGATTTCCATTTAGGAACTTGATCACCATGCCTATAAACTCCGCGAGCTTGTTATGCGTCCATCATTGACAGTATGTGCACACTTGCTACACTTGTTGATATACTGTGACATAGCTTCTCTGGATCAGCACGAGCTATCTATTATCAGGTTTCCGACAATTCTCCAAAGCACGACTCAAGCTTCATCAGACTCGTGTTCATATTGAAACACGAATGGGCTCATCGTCAAGTTTCAAAATATCACGGAGGTAATCTTAATGTACTCAATTCTCCCAGTCGTCTCGGACCCATATTATTCAGAGTTACAAGGTATCTTAGGCAACTCCATTTGACCGTTGCCCAGGGGCTATAGGGTTACGTAGTAGTGCGCTTATATTATCCATGAAGGCCAGTTTGTCTCATGGTGCTAGATTAGGGACATTCCTATCTGTGACTACTCGAGTACAAACTCTGCGACCCTGATATTGCTCCACAGAATTTCGACGAGCAGCGCGCCATGCGCTCACCTGCAATCCTCACGGATGTTCACACCCGCGAAAAAAGTGTGAACTCCAAGTATTCCATGTTTAAATTATGAGATTGGATCTCCAGACTTCCTCACAGCACAACTTGCTCGTGTTCACATGAAACGTGAAGGCTTGGTACTTTACCGCTGAGGGCGCGAGATCCCTTCGCGGTAAGTAGTTCCATTAAGCGTCAATGGTCTCCACCTTCCCAGGATACTGTATACGCGCTGCGTAATAAGGTGGGATCTGCAGCTGACCTGGATTCAGCCGATCTTCGCACGTATGGGCGCTCCAAATGGCCTGTCAGGTTACGGCCCAGATCAATATACTTGAATCCCGTCCACATCGTTTGCTGTACTTTTAGGACCTCTCGCACGACGCAATAGGTCCCACCAACTGGGAGAACCTGGTTTGATTAGTGATGTTGGTTCACACGCCGTACAGTACTGCATGCCAGTGGCCAAAGGAATTTGTCATTTTAGAATCCGAGATGGCCCGCTTTAACCATGGATGTGGGGCTTATCATCGATATCGATATGCCGTTCCCAATGGAGTTCTTCGTATCAATCAGGTGCCTATTTTTAGGGGGAATCAATTAATTGGTTGGATTTTTTTTCCCGGCGCATTATTTATTGCGGAATTCAGAATGTGCTTTATGGCCAAAGGGGAAAATTCTCTACCGGTTACGGTCCTATCAGAAGTCTCCACACGAGGGAAGACGCGCTCAGACTATGACGTATTGTAAGAGTTAAATGCACACTTTTACGGCACACAATCTTACGACTATCCACTTGTATTCAATTCACCCCCTCCGAGTCGCTTCTCGTCTACTGTCCTGGTTGGCTTCATGCCCAGCTGATCATTATTGTATCGTACGAGAATTCTGATTAACTACTGTGCATGGATCATGTGCGAAACCATGCTACTTTCCCAGGTCGTATCGGGTTTAAGTAGTTGTAGTCGTCGAAGAGAGCCAGGATGACCGGGTAGTTCCGGTAACCAATGATGACTAAGCTGCTATTTAGGCGCTCGAGCCTATAGCCCAAAACCCATTGCTACATTGCTGCTACATCCTTGGCGTCGAACTAGGAGTTCAGAGGAGTCATACTTTGATGAGTATTCAAACACACAAAATATAAAATTATTGCATATCAATGTCTGAGTGGTTAGCTCTACGGCGTATCTCACTCAATCGAGGGAAACGCCGGACTGGGGTGCCGGTGAGGGATTTGTCAGGTGCGGTAGGGGAGATCGGTCTCTGGTAAAGTACCGCTAAGAAAGCTGGTACTCTGTAACGGGGTCGCAAGGCAGGGTCTCTCGTCTGCTTACACATATCAAGGCTCCCAAGTGCCGATTGTTATATAAATCACGAGAATTTATCGCCTAGGATGCACTGTCCGTTGTCCCATTGCTAGATACCTAACAATCGTGTAACGAACGTTTACCGTTTGCTATTTGTGATGAATGGAGAAAGAGAACTTGGAGGAAGAACAGAGGCCCGCTATGATGTTTATGAGAATCAAGCATCTCTTCTTCCACACGATTCTACGCTGGGATAGATTACGCGCTGGAACTGCCAGTTGCCCCAGCGGTCCAGTTACTACAACAACGAAAAATTTTAATCTTTCTCTTTTTCTCCGCACTATGTATATATATTTGGAATCGCCTATACATACGCTTATACCTGAAACAAGTATATCTCACGAGTACCTCCTTTCTTCTATATTCTAGTATCTGCCTTCTTACTTCTTGCTATGACAGCTTGTGGCAGTGAGCAAACGTTCCTCCTCCGCCCACGCGATTGCTGATCATTTCCCACCCGTCGCTACCCGTCACCGTGTATTTCCGTTCCGTCTTTCATCCAAATTAGTCGTAATGAAAGAAGCTCCTTCGAAATTCGAGACTGTTCCCTCTCGGGAGTCGAGACTCTAATTCGTCGCTTTCACAATGACAATTGCGGTTACGGGGCATCAAGATCTCAAATTTTATCCGTTGAACTGACCGATCGGGGATGTTGTTGAAACTTGGTTCGGAGGATGTCGAACGGGGGTCACGGATGAAAGATATGACAATGCTAAGGGTCGAAGTTGTAGGGTGGGTACATGGACAACTGGGTGATAATTATACATGTGAGGAATCGAGATCGAAAGCGAGCAAGTGTCCGATAATATTAATACATTTGATTCCGTCGCTGGGCGTAGCTTGAGTTGTCTTGATCATCAGCAAGTCTTGGCAATCCTGCCACTCTGTCATAGTCATCGTCGACGGCCTGCGACGACTCATCCGCGGCCAGACTTTGACTCTATAGCGGGTCCATAATCGAGGTCGGTGGATACATCCGCTTGAGATGACGATACTTCCTCAACGAGTATAATGCGAGGGTTTCTAGAAGGAGATGTGTATCAGTACTGTAAAAATCCGAAAGCCGAATCCAAGTCCGAATCCAAGTCCAAAACCGAACGCAAAACCAGGAACAGATAGGACTATAAGCT
>Ga0247737_1000688_pt1 | contig 13953 bp, 15 predicted proteins | sample UWRJL028104C2_FD_180937 | JGI IMG/M metagenome (GOLD analysis project Ga0247737, IMG submission 180937) | Plant litter microbial communities from Arlington Agricultural Research Station in Wisconsin, United States - UWRJ-L028-104C-2 | ecosystem: Environmental > Terrestrial > Plant litter >...
CGGCGATCGCATCCGGCTTGTGGTCGGCCGATCGGAGGCATGTCATGACGCGCTACGAAGCACGTGATCTCACCGAGATCCGGGCCACCGACATCGTGGTCGGCGTCGACGGCTCGCCATCGTCAACAAGCGCTCTGCGCTGGGCTGTCGGACAGGCCAAGCTCGCCGGTGGACGGGTGCAGGCGATGACGGCGTGGGAGTACCCGACCTACTGCGGTTGGGCCGGTCCCGTTCCGTACGAGGACCTGGCCGTCAGCACCGGAAAGGCGCTCGACGAGGCAGTTCACGGAGTGCTCGGCGCCGCCACACTCGACGTGGACGTGCTGCAGAGCGTCGTGGCCGGGAATCCGTCCCAGGTGCTCATCGACGCGTCGGCACACGCCGCGCTGCTCGTGGTCGGTTCGCGAGGCCACGGTGCCTTCGCCGGCGCGCTGCTCGGATCGGTGAGCCAGCACTGCGTTCATCACGCCCATTGCCCGGTGGTCGTGGTGCGCGGCAAACACAGATGAGCCGACAGTACAAAGGGAGTGCGGTCGGGTAAACCGCACTCCCTTTGTTGCGTCGCGCTCACCCCTTCGGGCCGGTTGGGCTGTGGTGCTCGATTTCGGCTTCCTCACCGGGGAAGATGAGCGACTTGCGACCATCGTCCAGCCAGCGCACCTCGTAGGGCGGAGCGCCGTCGGCGTGCCGCACGGCGGTGACGACACCGGCGCGGCGGTCGCCTTCGTGGTGGATGCCGTCGACGACGATCCGGTCACCGACCTGAGCGAACATGATGAACCTCCAACCGCGCAGTTCGACGCGCCTGACGGGGCGTCAGCATCCAGAATCCCCGGTGGCCGGTGAGACCGTCAGAGGCTTATGGCCTCACGCTTCAGGGGACCGAAGGCCCTGTGTGCCCGTCGGCGAGGAGGACATCGGTGACGGCGCGCCTCGGCGTGACGCTTCTCGGCGTGCCGTAGCCGATGCGGAGAGTCAGTTGTGGACAGCCGGACCGGCCCAGTGCGCGGCGCAGCTGGTCGCGGGCCGTCGGGACCTCGATCGGCTGCGAGATCATCGACGCCGACAGGCCGGCATCGGTGGCGGTCAGCAGCACCTTCTGTAGGGCCTGGCCGGCGGCGATCTGGTCGATCGGCCGGTCGCCGGAGACGCGATGAGGCGGACGCGGGCGTCGGCCGGCACCGGGTCGGGCCAGAACGGCGCGCGGTTGCTGTGCCGGCGCGGGATGGCGGCGTGCAGATCTGTCTCCGCGTACGTCGGTGGCCGTTCGCGTCCGGGCGTGAGCCGGGCGATGAGAGTCGGTTCCCCGGAGTCGGGGCGCAGGCTCACTTCGGCGGGCCGGCCGTGGATGGCCAGGGCGAAGCGGACGTTGTAGGTGGCCGCGCCGCAGGCGAGCCGGGCGGCCCAGCCGGACCAGTCGGCGACGGCGAGTTGCCGGGCCGGGTCGGCGAGCATTCGATGGCCCCATCCCGCAGCCGGAACTGCCAGGGCTGGCTGTTGTGCATGGAGGGGGCGCGGACGCCGGCCTCCGCGGCCGCCCGAAGCTCCGCCTCGCCGTAGCCGTTCACAGCAGGTCTCCTTCGTCATGATCCTCCGGGACGACCGCAACCGGACAGGCGGCTTCGGTGGCCACCGTCAGCGGAACGTCGCCGGTGCGGGCACGCCCGATCACCCCACGGCGTTTGTCGCCGACGACCACCAGCCGAGCGCCGGCGGCGGCCTGGATCAGGGCCTCGTCCACCGGACCGTGCAGAACGGCTCGCCGGACAGGTACGTCGGGGTACTTCAAGCTCCACGGCTCCGTCTCGGCGGCCAGCAGCTCGAGCGCCGCCGGCTCGACGGCGAAGTGCGTTGACAGGGTCACGTCGTCGTAGAAGTAATCGTCTTGCTCGGCCGTGGATGCGTGCGCGGCTGCCAACGGCAGCTGGTGTTCGGCTGCGTAGGCGAAAGCGAACTCGACTGCCGCCCGGCCCGCCGGGCTGCCGTCCACGCCGACCACCACATGTCCGGCGAAGGGCGCGTGTGCCGGCAGCCTCGTCGGCCGGACCACGACGACCGGGCTGTGCGTGTGCCGGATGATTCGGCGTACGGTCCGGCCGCCCTCACCGGCGCCGATCACCAGAAGGTGGGCGCCGGCCGACGCATGGACCAGCTCAGCGGCTGGATCGCCGCTGCGGATCTCCAAAGCCACTCGGTGTCCGCCGAGGCAAGTCTGTGCCTTGGCGTAGACGCGGGCGAGCGGAGGATCGAGCAACTCGAGTCTGGCATGCGTCGCGCCGGTCAGCGGCGAGCCCGGCACACAGACGTGCACGATGGTCAGCCGTGCACCACTTCGCTCGGCTTGCTCGGTCGCCCACGCCAGCGCCTCGGACCCGCCCACGCCGCCGAAGCCCACAGCGATGGAGCCGCCCATGATGGCCACCTACCTCGTCGTGGTGATGACGTCCGCGGTGTCGCGGCGCGGCGCGGCCGGCACCGGCTGCCGATCGTGGCGGTAGCCGATTCGGACGAGGAGGTACGGCTCGCCGATGTCCGCGATCAGGCCGCGTACCAGGTGGCGAGGCCACTCCACCTCGACGGCGTCACTCAGCGGGGCGGTGGCCAACCCGTCGGCGGTGGCCAGCAGCAGCAGTGCGGACAGCGCCTCGCCGCCACGGAGAAGGTTTCCGGGCGCGTCGTCCAGCCCGAACAGCACGACGTACGCGGCGCCCTGGTCGTGGGCAGCGCCGGCCTCCAGCTCGCCGGTGGCGTCCGGGAAGAAGTTCCGGACCGGCACGCGGCGCAGTTCCGGCTTGACCGCGGTTCCCGGCGGTACGCCGTCGCCGGCCTGGCTGGGCCGGGTGGTCCATTGATGCAGATCCTGCTGGTAGGCGGGGTCGTCCAGCTCGGCGCCGGCGGCGATCTCGGTCGAGATGGCCAGCATGGCGACCTGGTCGGGTCGTACGGTGTGCAGGTAGGCGCCCTCGGACTCGACGAAGCGGCGAAGCTTGGTCAGCTCGGACTCGGTCACCGGCCGGTCGTCGAAGGCGCGCCGGTCGGTGCGACGGCGGGCGATCGCGGCGGCCATGCGGGTCGCCTCAGGGTCGGGTGGGATCGGGTGGCCGAGGGTCACACGGGCCAGCAGCTGCGGCCGTTCCGGATCGGGCATGCGCTCGACAGCCGCCGACCACCCGGCAGCGGCCAGATACGTACGGGCGTGGTGCAGGGCGGCGCCGCAGCTGAGCAGCAGCAGCCGGCCGTCGCGGTCGATGCTGTCGACGCGGCGTCCCGGATCGGCGAACAGCTCGAGGACGTTGCCGGTGATCTGCCAGTTCCACGGCTGGGTGTTGAAGACCGACGGCGCGTGCTGTGCTGCGCGGGCGGCCTGCTCGAGCGGTGTCATAGTGGGAACCTCCGTCGTCCGGTCTCCCCACCACCGTGCCGCCTACCTCGCGTGGTTGTTCAGGGCCGAAGGTCCCGTTTCAGCCGCCCATAGGGACGCGCCAGGTGAGCACCGTCCCGTTCCCTTCCCGTGCGGCACCGATCTCGAAGCTGCCGCCGAGGTCGTGGGCGCGCTCGCCCATGTTGACGATGCCGCCGCGGGCGCGGGCGGGGTCGAACCCGACGCCGTCGTCTTCGACGCCCAGGATCACCTCGCTGCCGGCTGCCCGCAACGAGACCCGGGCGTTCGCGGCCTCCGCGTGCCGGGCGATGTTCGACAGTGCCTCGCGGAGGACGGCGACCAGTTCGGGCTTGATGTCGTCAGGGATGGCGCTGTCCACCGGTCCGGAGATGTCCAGCACGGGCCGGAAGCCGAGCGCCTCGGCGGCGGCCTCGGTTACCTCGTTGAGTTCGGCGCGCAGCGACGGCCCCGTGGGGGCCCGAAGCTCGAAGATCGAGCGGCGGATGTCACGGATGGTGGCGTCGAGATCGTCGACAGCGGCGTTGATGCGCTTGGCGGCCTCGGGACTGGCCTGGTGCACCGCGCCCTGCAGGTGCATGCCGGTGGCGAACAGCCGTTGGATGACCACGTCGTGCAGGTCGCGCGCAATGCGCTCGCGGTCCTCGAGCACCACGAGCTGCTGGCGCTCCTCTTGCGCACGGACCCGCTCGAGCGCCAGCGCCGCCTGTCCGGCGAAGGTCGACAGTTGGGCGGCGTCGTCGTCAGTCGCCGGCTGCCCGGCCGGCTGGGTGACGATGAGAACGCCGTGCAGGGCGTCCGGGCCGGCCAGCGGCACGGCCATCGCCGGACTGTCCGGGACGGGGCCGGGCCATTCCGCGACGGCACGAAGATTCTCGACGGCCCGGTACTTCTCCCGGCCGAACTCCTCCGCTGCAGTCGGCTCGACCGGCACGACCTTGCCGGCGAGCTCACCGCAGGAGGGGTCGGCTCCGTCGGCCACCTCGATCGTGTATCGCGCGTTGTCCTCGTCGTAGAGCATGACCAGGACCAGGTCAGCGCCGGAGACCTCGCGAGCCCGCCGGGCGATCAGGCGAAGGGCGTCGGTGCGCTGGACGGTGCCGAGCAGCACACTGGTGATCTCGGCGGTGGCGGCGAGCCAGCGTTCCCGGCTTTGGGCCAGTTCGTAGAGCCGCGCGTTGTCGATGGCCACGCCGGCCGCGGCCGCGAGGGCGACGACGATCTCCTCGTCGTCCTGGCTGAACTCGTCGGCGCCGTGTTTCTCGGCGAGGTAGAGGTTGCCGAAGATCTGGTCGCGGGTGCGCACGGGCACGCCGAGGAAGCTGTGCATCGGGGGGTGATGCGGCGGGAAGCCGAACGAGTCGGGGTGCTTGGTGATGTCCGGCAGGCGTACCGGCTGTGGGTCGGTGATGAGCACGCCGAGGACGCCGCGGCCGTGCGGCAGGTCGCCGATCTTCGCGTGCGCGGCCGGATCGATGCCGTGGGTGATGAAGTCGGACAGCGTGGCGCGGTCAGCGCTGAGCACCCCCAACGCGCCGTAGCGGGCACCGACCAGCGCGCAGGCGGCCTCGACGATCCGTTGCAGGGTGCTGCGCAGGTCAAGGTCGGTGCCGATGCCGACCACCGCGTCGAGCAGCGCGCGCAGCCGCTCCCGGCTGGCCATGACGTCGCCGACCCGGTCGAGCATCTCCTGCAGAAGTTCGTCGAGCCGGACGCGGGAGAGGGGGGTGAGGCCGAGCGAAGGCGGATCGAGCCGGTCGTCCCCCGAGTTACGTTCCACCATGACAGTGAGAATAGTGCCCGCCCCGGCCTCGCGAAACGGGCCGAAATCCCTCACTTCCTCCATGGTCTCGGATGGTCAGCCGTCGCTGGTGATGCGGCTGAATGGGGGCCGTTGGTCCCTACGCTTGATGGGCCGGACGAGGTAAGAAGTACGGATGATCCGTGTCTTTCTGCTCGACGACCATGAAGTGGTGCGTCGTGGCCTCGTCGATCTGCTGCAGGCCGACGGCGACATCGAGGTGATCGGCGAGTCGGGTCTCGCCCAGGAGGCGACCCGGCGCATCCCGGCGCTGCGGCCCGACGTGGCGATCCTCGACGCGCGGCTGCCCGACGGCAACGGCATCGACGTGTGCCGCGACGTCCGGGCCGTCGACTCGTCGATCAAAGGACTGATCCTGACCTCGTACGAGGACGACGAGGCGCTGTTCGCCGCCATCATGGCGGGCGCCTCCGGCTACGTGCTCAAGCAGATCCGCGGCAACGACCTGCTCGATGCCGTACGCCGGGTGGCCGCCGGCCAGTCGCTGCTGGATCCGGCGGTCACCCAGCGGGTGCTGGAGCGCATCCGCCACGGCGTCGAACAGCCCAAGGAACTGGCGTCGCTGACCGACCAGGAACGCCGGATCCTCGAGTTCATCGCCGAGGGGCTCACCAACCGGGAGATCGCCGGACGTCTATTTCTTGCCGAAAAGACCGTCAAGAACTATGTCTCAAGTCTTTTGGCGAAGCTCGGCCTGGAAAGGCGTACGCAGGCGGCAGTGCTCGCCACCCGGCTCCTCGGTGAGCACCCACACGGCTGACCGGCAGTAATCTCACCGGTGCCGGCCCCACCAGAGATACAGCACCGGCCCGACCGGTTGCACAAAGACGGCTGGCCACCAGACCGCCTTGGGCCCGCGCAGCTGCCCGGCAGGCCTACGAGCAAGATCCACCACGGCCGCCGCGGTCAGTGCCAGCTCCACCGGTGCCAGCACCATGGTGGCCGTCCTCTGCCAACGTGGCAGCTCACTCCACCGACGCCTTCTCATTGTCTTCATCCTTTCCCGTGCCGACCCGGCGCCGTCGGAGGCAGTCAGCCCGCCGCGGCGTCGTGATCGATAGGTTGAGCGTTCCGCGGAAGAACGCGGGACGGGGTAGTTCCTTTTCCCTTATCGTGGCCACCTCCGAAGTCCGGCTGTGCCGGTGTTGCCCGGCGCCGTGGACGACGCCGGGCACTATGTGGGTCACACGCCGGCTGTGACTGGCGGTATGGGCTGCGGGGCCGGTCCGACCGGTGGTGGCGGGCCGCTGTGCCGGCGCCCGAGGCCGATGCCACCAAGCACGATCAGGCCGATGGCCAGCAGGCCGAGGGTGATTCCCACGGCAAGGAGGCTGCCGCCCCACGCTGCCAGGGCAGGGACCTGGAACGCGCCGCGGACGTCCGCGGCGACACCGGGGGATCCATCGGCGTTGGCGACGACGACGGCGTACTCGCCGTCCACCGCGTTCCACTCGAGCGTGGCGTCCGGCCCGGTCGCCGAGGCGAGCCAGAAGGTCTGCGACGCCGGGTCGGTGACCGCGCGGACGTCGCCGGCGGCTCGGTCGTAGCTCGGCGTGCCTTCGTTGAGGCTGGTGACCTGGGCGTGCGCGGTTCCGTTCAGCCAGGCGTCGACCGATCGCTGCGGAGCGATGCCGATGAACACCGCACGTCCGGTGGCGGAGTCGGCGCGCAGGCGCAGCCCGCCGATGTCGGCGATGCTGCGGGTCCAGGCGTCGGCATCGGTGATTTTGAGATTCTCCGCGGTGATCGCCGCGGTGCTGCTCGTCAGATACACCGAGGGTGAGGTCACGTAGCCGGAGCTGTCGCGCCGGCCGTCCACGGCGAGCAGGAAGCCGCCGCCGATGGTGGTGCCGGCCGCCGGGGCCAGGAGGAGGACTCCAGCCACCAGCGCCACGACGGAACCGGCGGCGGACCGGGCCGGATGCGCGGCCCGCAGTGGCAGGTCGTCGTCCGGTACGTCGTCCGGCTCCGTCGTGCCCTGGTCGAGCCGGAACGGCGGGTAGCGCGGGCTGAGCAGCGTCACGTAGGCCAGCACGCGCAGGTTCCACCGGGCGATGCCGACGAGCAGGTCGGCCAGCCCTCGCGGGAAGCGGCCGGTGAACAGCAAAGCGACTCCGGCGATCAACAGCGCGGCCGAAACCACGCCGATGGGCGCGGCCGGCGTCCATGTCACGGATCCGTTGAGGGCGGCGACGATCACGATGTGAGGAACGGCGAAGAGCCAGGCCACCAGCGGCAGCCATCGTGGCAGTGGGTCGCGGCTGTCGTCCAGCCGTACGCGTGCGGGGTAGTCGGGCACGTCGGCAAGGGTGAACGGCGGGTAGCGGTCGGTGCCGAGCACCTGGTAGCCGTAGTAACCGACGCGCCAGCTCCAGCGCAGGACACCGAGGTTGTACGCGCGGACGGCGGCGGGGTAGTGGCCGGTGAACAGCACCGCGAGATAGGCCACCAGGGTGAGCACCACCGAGCCGGTAGCGAGCACCAGCAGAGCGAGATAGTGCGGGACGAGCAGGATCCATTTCACGAGCCACAGCCATCGGCTCAGCGGCTCGTCGTGCCTGGCTTCGACCCGCACGGGATAGCGGTTCATGACACCTCCCGGGGTTTCCTCCAGCACACCTCCGCGCGGCCGGACCGGGCAGGGCCGGAAGCCCTCCGAGGTCGAGGTCCAACGGCTCAGGTGAGTGCGGTACGTCGGCGACGCGCCACGGTGAGGGCGAGCAGCGTCCACGCGGCCACCACGGTGAGGTGTTCCCAGGCGAATCCGGACCCGCCCCCGTCCGGTCGGGTCGCGGTGAGCAGCGCCTGCAGCAAGTGCCGCAGCGGGAGGACGTCGGCGACCGTGGTGACCGCGTCGGGCAGTGGCCGGTCGCCGACCACGAAGATCTCCGACAGGAAGCAGAGGGGCAGCAACGTTCCGAGCGTGACGGCGACCAGCGACCGTGCCCGCGACAGCAGGGCGGCCACGGACAGCCCCAGCGCCGAGAAGCACAGCGAGCCGAGAAGCACCGTCAGGAGGACTGCGGGCAGGCGGGCCGGCTCAAGGCGTACGCCGAGGAAGCCGAGGCCCACGACGGCGAGCACCACGCCGCTGAGCAGCGCGGTGAGCAAGGCTGCACATACCCGGCCCGCGACGTACGCGCCGAACGGCAGGGGAGTGCCGAGGAGCCGCTTGAGCACGCCGGCCGAGCGAGCACCGACCAAGCCCTCCGGCATGTCGACATAGCCCGTGACTGCGACCGTGTAAGCGATCAGGCTCGCGAAGTGATACTGCGCCGTGCTCAGACCGCGTGTCCGGGCGTCGCCGAACACGGTGGGGAACAGAGCGAGCAGCAACGCGGGGAACACCACCGCGAAGAACACCGAGAGCACGTCACGGCGAATGCCGAGCAACGCGTACGAGATCTGACCGCCGAGCAATGCCGACGGCGACCTGGGGCTGCGCTCCAGCGGCGCCGAGAGCTGCACCCGTGCCGGACCGCCGGTCGTCTCTGCCGCGGCCGGCCCGGAGCTGAGCCCACGAGGCGCCCAGCCGAACCGTCGTCGCGCGACGATGACGCCCGCGACGGTCCAGACGGTCAGCACGGCGAGATGCCCGGGGGAGAGACCGGCACCCGCGCCGGGGCGGAAGGTCTCGGCTGTCGCCAGGGCGAGGTGCTTCAGCGGCAGAGCCGATCCGAGCATCTCCAGCGGCCGCGGCAGGTCGGCATCGACGATGAACACATCGGAGACGAACGCCAGGCAGATCAGGACGCCTTGCGCCAGTGCCTGGGTGGCCGTGACGGTGCGGACCGAGGAGGCCAGGGCGATGCCCAGAGCGGCGCAGCAGGCGATGCCGAGCGACAGTGTGATCAGCAGGGCCGGGACTTTGCTCCACACGACCCGAACGTCGTATGCGAGCACCCCCACGATCGTCAGCAGCAGGACAGCGGAGCCGGCAGCGGCGGCCGAGGCGCCGATGCGTGCGGCGAGCACGGCTCCGGCCGGGACAGGGGCGGCGCGCAGCCGCAGGAGTACGCCGTTCTCGCGAAGGACGGCCGTGTCGACCGCGACCACCGTGAAAGACGCCTGGGCCACGCCGAAGACGGCGAACGGCGCGACGAGGAACTGCGTCACCGGTACGCCTTGCTCGGTGGTCGCGTCGCCGACGACAGCGCTCACGATGACCAGGAAGGCAAGCGGGAAAGCCAGTGTGAAGAAGGCGGCCAGCGGGTTGCGGAGGAAAGCGCGTACGGCGTGACCGGTCAATGCCGGAAGTGGCTTCGGCGACCGGACGGTCGCGTCAAGCATCGGTCGCCTCCTCGGTCAGCGCGAGGTAGGCGTCCTCGAGCGTCGGCGGGGTGACCGCGAAGTCCAGAAGCGCGATGCGGTGGCTCTCCGCCCACCGAGTCAGCAGGCAGGTGTCCGCCACCGGATCTCGAGAGGCGACGCGTACGCGATCCCCATGGATCTCCGGCGGAGCGCTCGTCGTCGGCATACCGGGCGAAGACGACAGACGGAAGCTGATGACGGTGGGCAGTCCGCTGTCCGCGCGCAGCTCGTCCGGCGTGCCGATCGTCAGCAGCCGACCTCCGCGAAGGACGCCGACCCGGTCGGCGAGACGCTGCGCCTCCTCGAGATAGTGGGTGGTGAGCAGGATCGTCGTGCCCAGTTCGCGCAGCCGGGCCACCAGGTCCCAAGCGTGGTGTCGGGCTGCCGGGTCGAAGCCGGTCGTGGGCTCGTCGAGGAAGAGCACCTCGGGGGCGCCCGCGAGGCCGAGCGCGAGATCCAGGCGGCGTCGCTGTCCGCCGGACAGGCCCTTCACCCGCGTCGTCCGCTTGTCGCCGAGACCGGCCAGATCGATCAGCTCATCGGGATCGTGGCGGCGGGGAAACAGGCCGCACTGGAGGCGAACGAGCTCCCGAACGGTGAACTCCTCCTCGAACCCCGCGGATTGCAATACCACCCCTATGCGCGCCCGGTAGGCCGATCCGCCAGTCGAGGGATCGACTCCGAGAACTTCGACGGTGCCGGTATCACGGGTGCGATAGCCCTCGAGGATCTCCACGATGGTGGTCTTGCCGGCACCGTTGGGACCGAGCAACGCGAAGATCTCACCGTCGCTGACGGAGAAGCTCACCTGGTCGACGGCACGGACTCGCCCGTACGTCTTGCTCAAGTCCTGCACGGCGATGCGGGACGCCGGGTCGCCCGGCCGCAGTGGCTGCGGCCGGGCGAGGGTGTCCCGTCGATGGGTGCGCATGGCGTCAGATGAGCCAGCGGTTCTTCTGGACGAGGGGCAGGGACGCCCACCACCTGCCCAGGCCCCAGGTGTGCCCGGCGTAGGTCAGGGCCAGAACGATGCCGGTGAGGCCGTAGATGATGTGGTAGTCGACGATTGGGTTGGTCGACATGCTGGGCTCGCCGGCGGCGGTGGTCTTGTCGAGCGGCCACTCGGCAGCCCACATGAGCAGCATCATGAGCGCGCCGGCGCCGGCGGCAAGACGCATGCCGATGCCGAGCATGAAGGCGAGACCGATGGCGAGCAGGCCGAGCATGAACAGCCAATCGGCCCACGGGTCGCCGGCGATGTTGTGGAAGAAGGTCTGCAGCCAGCTCGGGCCGACCTCGACGCCGGACAGGAAGCCCTTGGTGGGCGAGCCGCCGTTGGTCCAGGCGCGTTCCGCCGGGGTGGCGAAGCCCCAGCCGAAGGTCTTGTCGAAGAACGCCCACAGGAAGACGAAGCCGGTCGAGATGCGCAGCACGGCCAGCGCCCTCGCGGCGGCCTTGGTGAGCATGGAGCCGGGAGCCTCGACGTGCTCCAGGTGAGCGGCAGTACCCCGGCCGATGGTTGTCATGGTGTCCTCCCTCATCGATGTCTATGCCCTGAGCCTGCGCCGGTCGGCGGACGGAGTCCCGAGGCGATGGCCCTGATCTGGAAAGGACGAAAGTCCCGCTCGAGGCGGGACGCTCGGACGGCAGGGCCGAACGGCCCGACCGATGGTGCCTACAGCCCGTGACGCGGGCCGCTCCTGCGCGCCTACGTTGCGACTATGCCCAGCGATGTGTCGACACTCCGGAACCGGCCGGTCATGGTCGGTGTCAACGGCTCGCGCAACAGCCCGGCGTTGATCGATCTCGCGGTTGCGGAAGCGGTCCTGTATCGAGCCCCGCTCCTCATCGTGCATGTCTGGCCGGGCCGGTACACCGGCGCCTACCGCGGCCGGGGGACCGTGCCGTCTCGCGATGACGCCCAGCGGCTGCTCGACCTGGTCGCCAGCCGCGCCCGGCTGACCGCGCCGGATCTGCCAGTCGGCACCGAACTGCTCGACGGGGGCGCCGCCAACCTGCTGACCCAGCTTTCTGGACGCGCACGACTGCTCGTGCTGGGACACCGCGACGAGGCATACACCCGACCGGCCTGGGGGTCGACCACCGCCTATCTGGCTTACCACAGCGCCTGCCCGCTGCTCGTCTATCGCGGCACGACGCCGTCCGAAGGACCGATCGTCGTGGCGACCTCGGCCCGGCCGGAGTGCGATGCCACGCTCGGGTTTGCTTTCGAGCGGGCTGCCCTGGCCAAGGCTCCGCTCACCGCGATGCACATGTGGACGCGGCCCGGCGCCGCGGACGGCGTCCCGCCCGCGGTGCAGCCCGGTGCGTATGCCGAGGAACGAGCGGCCGCTGAGCAGGCATTGGCCGCGGCGGTGGCCGGCTGGATCAAGAGGTTCCCCGGGGTGCCGGTCGAGCCGCTCATCGTGAACGACTTCGAGGTGGCGTACACCATCGAACGTGCGCTGCGACGAAGCCGCCTCATGGTCGCCGGGATCGGCCGCAGCGGCAGCTTCGCCGAGCTCCTTTGCAGTGCCCGGGAGGCCTACGCGGGGGCGCGCAAGACCAGCCCGACGGTGCTGATCCCCACCGGATGGCCAGTCACCGCCGACACCATGACGGCGTCGACCGGGCACGCGTCGGCGATGTGAGGAGGAACGATGACCACGACAATCACGCCGCCGGTTCGGCAGGTCCTGCTCGACTGTGTGCGCACCGCGACGACAGCACCGTCCCTGCACAACAGCCAGCCGTGGAAGTTCCAGGTCCGGGGCGGACGCGTCGACGTGTACGCCGACCCGTCCCGTCGTCTGCACGTGCTCGATCCGGATGGGCGTGAGCAGCTCATCAGCGTGGGCGCCGCCGTGTTCACGCTGCGCCTCGCCATCCGGAGCAGCGGCTACCGCTCCGACTTCACCTTGTTCCCCGAACCTGACGATCCCGATCTGATCGCCCGGGTGATCGCCACTCGCCCCTCGCCGGTCACCCGGGCCGCGGAAGCCCTCGCGGCCGCCGTGCCGCATCGGCACACCAACAGATGGCCGTTCGCTCAGATACCCGTCCCGCGCGCTGCGCTCGATCGGCTTCGCGATGCCGCTCGCCGCGAGGGCGCCGTGCTCGCCACCGCCAACCCGACCGGCCGTGATGCCGTGCTCCGGTTGGCCAGGTTCGCGGACGCGGAGCTGCGGCGGCGTCCTGGCTACCGCGACGAACTCGCCCGATGGACCGGCGACAGCGTACGGAACGACGGCGTCCCCCTGCGGGCCGCCGGACCGTGGGACGCGCTGGAATCCGTGCCGATGCGCGACTTCACCGAAGCGTCGGCGCAGCAGCGGACCGGCGAGCCGTTCGAGCCCTATCCGACGATCCTGATCCTTGCCACCGATGGTGATCGGCGGGTGGATTGGGTGCGCGCCGGTCAGGCCCTGCAGCGGGTCCTTCTCACGGCTACGTGGCAGGACCTTGCGACGACGCCGATCAGCCAGCCCGTCGAGGTGCCTTGGGTACGCCGCCTGCTCATCGAGCCCGGCTCCGGTCTGTTCGCACAGATGGTCCTGCGGATCGGCTACGGACGCGCCGCCGAGGGATCACCGCGGCGGCCCTTGTCCGATGTGCTCGTGCCGTCGCGCCCGCCGAGGGCCGGCGCCGCCGCCCGGCGCCGGTGGCCTATGTGAGGCTGGGAGCCACCTCCTCGCGGCGGGGCAACCGAGCGAATCGGTGACAGCAATCTGTCGTCAGGTGGCGGCCGCTTCGATAGCCGCAAGCGCATCCTCCAGCCGGCGGAACAGCTGTGCCCCCGGCCTGACCGAGCGGTGCACCCGCCCGAGGTAAGTAGTCATCTTCTTCTCGCCGACCACGATGTCGGCGTACCCGGCGGCCGTGCACAGGAACAAGGTGTCGTTGAGGTCGTTGCGGTGCCACTTGTCGTCAGCGTTGGATACGCGTACATGCACCAGTTCCCGGATACGTCCGAGCATCGGCATGGACGCGATGTCTTCATCGGCTCGTGTGCTCCACCACTTCTGGAACTCAAGAGGCGTCAAACCGGATGAGTGGGCCGCAAGCACCATCTCGTGCTGGATGTCGGTGAGCACACGCACCTTGGTCACGTCGCGCAAGTACAGACGAGCTTTGGGGTTGCCACGAACGTGAACCGCGAGCTCTTGGAAAGAGATGGCCCACTTATCCGCCAGCTCCTGCCCCATATCAGAAACTGATCGTTCTCGGTCGACGAAGATCTCCACCATGGCCTCCGCCCAGGACATCCGCGCAATCAGCCGTTGTATCTCTGCCGGGAGGGCGGCATCGGGACGGACGGCTCGGTGCTGTTGGGCGTGATCACTCCACAAGGCATGGGGATCAAGGGAGAACACCTCAGATTTGCCGAGGCCTTCAGGCTCAGAGCCGAAGATCTGCCGAA
>Ga0247737_1000689_pt1 | contig 13943 bp, 14 predicted proteins | sample UWRJL028104C2_FD_180937 | JGI IMG/M metagenome (GOLD analysis project Ga0247737, IMG submission 180937) | Plant litter microbial communities from Arlington Agricultural Research Station in Wisconsin, United States - UWRJ-L028-104C-2 | ecosystem: Environmental > Terrestrial > Plant litter >...
TTGGCCTACCATATCGACTCGTCAATTAACTCGATGAAAAAATAAGTATGAACGACGGACCTCTCCGTTGATCCATTTGATGTCCTTGGGGCATTGCGAGTCGCAGTAGCCTGTGCCATACTTGGCACCAGCTTTGTTGGAGGAGTACTTGGACAGGCCTCCATCGGCCTCCATCTCGGAGAAGTAGACGGCTCCGTTGAGGCCGCAGGGTAAATTGGAGACGTCGACGTCGAAGGTGAACTCTTGATTGAGTAGTTTGACCATCTCGTACTTGGTATCGCTGGACATCAAGTAGACGCGAGAACCGATATTTTTGCCGTTCGTGTTAGACGTGACAAACTTGAGGGTGAGGGCGTTACCGCTGGTGGTAATACCGTAAGTCGCGGAGTAGTCGGCGCCGTCGACAGCGCAGTTGGAAGCGCAGGTCTTGCCATCGGGGCAGACGGTCGCATTCCATGCGTTGCCGGTGTAGCAGTTGGTGTAGCCATCCTTGACGTGAATCCAGCGCCAGTTGGAGTCGAGGACAACCTGACCGGTAGAAACGGTTGTGCAACCTGATTTAGTACATTTCTGATAGGGAAGTTTGGGGTGGGTTTCGGTCTGGTATGTACCGACGAGTTGGCCAAGGGCGACCGCGCCAAAAGTGAGTGCGATGAGAGCAACTTTGGGGAACATTGCCTTGTCTGTAAACTGGTGCAGTGAACTGGTGAATATTGACGCTCATCTCGCGAGGCCTTTATACCAGCAAAATGGCGAAAATGATGGAGAAACCCCGGGCTTGAGGGTCGAGTTTAACAGGCAAGGAACCAATTCTTCAAGCAAGAGGCCATGTCATGCAGTCCGATGAAGAGCGTTGGGGTCTCTTCGGAATAGGTTCTTGCTCAGCAACAAGACAGATTATGCCAAGTCGAAAGTCGAAGGCTTCGACATCACGAGATTGTACCCCAGTGTACCCACGTTCTCGACGCGGCGTTAACAGACTATTGTACCCGAGAGAGAAGCTGGTTTGCAAGGGCGGGGAAATAACAAGGAATCTTCCGAAGAATAGGCATCAGAGTCAATGCCTTGGAAAACGCTTGACGGACTCCAAGACATATTTAGACTATGGATAGGCGCAAACTAGCGTTCGAAAATAAGAAGCAGCTTAGAGGGTGGGGGTTGCTCACCAACTACAACAGAGGTGTTCAGATCCTGCAGGGTACGAGGCAGTCGCGGAACCTTTTGTGATCACAGAAATGACTATTTTCTGTTGTCCAAAAGGTGGCTGATTTTAGATACAAGGTGTATTGCGCGGTAATATGAACTGAATCCGTGACATGTCTAGTAGAAGTGCCTGCAATCGGGTGGCAGAACTGTGTCGGTTACGCATCCGGGAGCCGGGGTCAAATCTCTTGAGGATGTATCTGGTGGTGCGACAGTCGTCCATGCTCGATGAGAAAGTCCGAAGCTGATGGAGCAGGAGTTATGCAGAGGTCATGGGTCCCGTTGAGCAAGACGTAGCGGTGGTCATTTCGGAAAGACAACGGAATAAAGGTTAGACCCGAGTTGGAATGCTGAAATTATTGTAAGAGTACAAATTTTCATAGTTGCAAAGTCTGGAACAGCAGTGAGAAACTATCCAAATAACTGGTGGCTACTCACCATCAAGAATAGTTGACAGTAAATGTCGCCGCCGGACAGGCAACAAAAAGATAGCAAACATACCTTCAGATTAAGAGGTAGATTTGATGGGCAAGATGGTTGGGAGTCAAGTTAACGGCATCGTCAGCAGTTCGCGACTGGTGACAAATCGGTGCCTATAGCTATACGTCGAATGGGTACACCAAATGAGATGTCTTCATGTACGGATTCGACTAGTCGGACGTTCTAAGTGAGGCTTGCTCTGACCACATATCAGTTGGGTTGGTGCATCCAAGAGGAGACTATTACGCACCAAAGTTTAAGGATGACGAAAGCAAATGCGCTTTGGACAGCGAGGTCTTGTAAATACGCAGTATACAGTGAAATCTATGACTAACCTGTCATTTGAGAAGGAACGTTTGACTTGCAGTTGGCGATGTAGAGGCACAAGGTTGAAGTGCGGGAACGGGTGAGCAACAATATATACATGGCTTGACTATTTTTAGCGGCAAAAACAAGAGGCATTTTCGTCGGAACAAAGTCATTGAACGGTGTCCATGTGCCATAGGGACTTAATTCATTTGAAGCCTGAATTTTAGTATTACAGAAGAAATGAGCATACATCAAGGTGTCACTTGCATCTTCCGTTCGGATTAAGAGAATACAGTTGGCGGGTGATGATACCAGAAGTAACTGATACTTAGACCGTGAACTGAAAGTCCAGCCATTTGAATTGTCGATGCCAACGAATATATTCAGAAGCAGTGTGGTGGACACGTCAATTCTGCGGCATGTCGCAGGCCCGCGTTGCGAGCAGTTCGTAAGAATTCGCGGCGTGTTCGTCGATTTCATTGTACTATGTACATAGAGAGCCCATGGAAAACCCTTAGCCAACCCATAGCACGAAGGAACGACGGATGAGAAGCAGTTCAGCATGACCCACCTATTGAAATAACAAGAAATCTGATATCTATAGGACAACGATATACCAGCAGCCTGCAGGAGACCAGAGAACTACTGGTGAGGTCGTAGTGGGAGACTGAGCACTACTACAGTCTATTAATATACAGTGCCACTGAGCAGTGGACTGCAGTGGACACATCGGCAGACTGGTGTCGTGTAAGAACTCTTATAAATATTCAGTAAACCAATTGTAGGTGGCTCTTATGGCAGGGCTTTGATCCTGTCTCAATTTCGGCCATGAACAAACGGCAGGTGTGCTGTTCTGGTGATTATATTCTGCCATCCCAGAATCCACCATATGGGCGAGACTATTAAGCCTACAAAACCAAAAGACCCACTAATCCTTTCCGAACGCCATATGGATTCTAGCAATTTCCTGGCACTCCTAGAACACGCTCATCTACACTGTTGCCTACACCCCGAGGAATACACCATGATCCTTACAAGCTGCGGCCGTGTCCAGTCAGCCCGAGAGACGACGGGCTTTCAGGCACTTAGATAAGTTGTGCAGAATTAGAACGTTGACACTCACAACAGAGTTGTACCTCTGTCAAATTCCACCGGTCAGGCGAAGTGTTGATATGAGACAATATTTTACACTCAAATGGGACTATTTTCCCAAGTGTTGTAATTAGGAGTGTCACCTACTTCGAGCCCGCGAGATTGCGCATAGCGGGTTTAACATCCAGGTCTAAAGAATAATATGATGTCGATATCTTGTTCTAGGCCCTAGATTTTTATTCCATCCCTGCAGGATTCAAAAACTGAGTTTGGCTTCTACCAATAGAACTTCTAGGAAGCAGAATTGATTCACGCAGGCGCCAGAGGCCGGGTCGTCTCCTTCGCGGATAGGCTCGGTCCCTATAGCATGTCGCTTCCATACCCTACACCTTATCTACGTTAGCGTATGTGCATTCTGGCATTAGAAACTCTGTCGAATTAGTGATATTCGGTTTGTTATATATGGCTTCTGATATGGGTTCAAGTTTCATTCTTTTATTACCTAGCCCGACGGTGAATCACGTCGAAGATGTATCACTAAGACCTTCACTCCCGATACAGTCCAAGACCCATCCTGGGGAGCATGTAAACGATAATTTCTTAATGTTTACTGTCATTGCGGCTTTGTATATTTAAGGTGGATCGTACATTATTATCAAGAGAGCAGGAGTCCGGACTTTGGGGACGTCATGTGTAGAGGACCGACAAGACTCGCGTAAACTAATTCACCTATCCGAGATTCCTGCCAATTTATTGCCTGCTCCCATTTATTTCATTCTTCTCCATCACACAAATTGTCGGACTCTCCATCGTCAAAACATTTTCTTAAGTTAGATAAATAGATTTTGATCTGCGATAAGATTAGATCATAGTAACACTTCCCTGACTGAGATCCTCAGGTTCAATCAACAACTGTGAGTCACAAATTTTCTATCGCATTAGTGCCATTTTAATTCAAGATACGCAGAAAGCAAGATATGCCGCAAAGTCACCACTCCCACTCAGGGCAGTTTTGCAAGCATGCGTCTGGAACGTTAGAAGATGTCGTGAAAGAGGCGGTTCGCCAACGATTCCAGGTGTATGGATTAACCGAACATGTTCCTCGATATCGACAAGTTGATCTATACCCAGAGGAGGTATGCCGCCACAGCTGCCTTGACAGGAGCGTCTTGCTGACGGCGATGTAGGCAGGACTTTCCCTGGAAGAGCTCGGGAATCAGTTCACTAACTTCTTGACTGAAGCACACCGTCTCAAAGCACTTTATGAGTCGGATATCACTCTCCTAGTGGGACTCGAGACGGATTATATCACAGATCTCGACTTAATCCAACTGGAGAGCTTGTTAACGAAGCTCGGCGGTCGTGTGGAATATGTCGTCGGCTCTATTCATCATGTCAATGGCATTCCCATCGATTTCGACATTTCGACATACCAGAATGCTCTCGCAAGCTTTCCCTGTGAGGAAGAAAGAAAACAAGAAGCGCTCCTGTCGGCATATTTTGACGCCCAGTATGCCCTGTTCCTGAAATTCAAGCCCGAAATAGTTGGCCATTTCGATCTTTGTCGCCTGTATTGTCCGAAATTGCGCTTCCAAGAGTACCCATCTGTCTGGGAGAAGGTTCAGCGGAATGTTCGATTTGCCGTCGAATATGGGGCGTTATTCGAGATAAACGCAGCAGCATTTAGGAAGAAATGGGAAACGGCGTACCCTGGCGAAGACGTTATCAAAGTGAGTCGACAGGTAGAATCGTGATGACTCGGATTCAGCTCCTAACTCCAAATCTCGGCTCAGGTTATACAAGAGCTCGGTGGTCGTTTCGCACTCTCCGACGATAGCCATGGCCCACACGGTGTCGGTCTAAACTATGACCGGCTACCGAATTATCTTCGTTCCGTAGGCATATCCGAGCTGTGGTATTTGGAGCACACTGGGCACCCAAATGCCGGCGGTAGGAACGTCTCCCCTGTGAAGGTTGAAGGGGATTGGCTAAGTAACACTTTTTGGCGGGGAAGATACGCTTGATAATCGAACTCGTGTTTCCCTCGTGCCAATGACGCCGTGTTGAAATTACCCCTTGCAACCCTAAGTATTAGGGTAAACCAACGGATCACAGCCAGTGCATTCACCGAGCTCGGCGTCAAAGTCGTAACTAATGGCCGTCTTTCCCTTCAATTTCGGTCCTTTATCATCTATGTTGACATATTCTGTCATCACGTTCATGTTCTTCGGGAACTAGGCAATAACGCATGGTGAAACGTGGAAAGGAGTTGGCCTCCGAGCTACCATACCTTCTAGGCGTGGAGATTTAGACATACACCACATCGGGCTTGTCAATGCAGCGGTCTGGGCCGTTCCATGCTACCTCATCTGCCATAGCCGCCATTGAGGTTATTTATTGCAATCGGAAGTGACATCGTTTAGTGTGGTCTTCCTTTTGTTTTCACAGCGTGGTTAGTGTGATGTCGGGCAGTCTTGCTCGCTTCGTCCAACGCTGCCTCCATTGCCAATGTCATTCCGCGTCATGATCAGAGCACTTATCTCGGATCTTCATTCAGTTATGTAGAAAAAAGGGGTGGGGTGGGTACTTTTCTGCTTAGGGAACGTTGATCTTATCCTCGGAGCCACTCCTGAGGTCGCCGTTCTCTACAAATCGGACCTGCAGAGCAGGCGCAAATTGCGTTTAAGCAAGCCAAAATTTATGTTGGTATTGACAGAGGAGTGCTCCAAGCCTAAAGGCGCAGGTTGTATGAAATGCTTAAAATTAGGCTCACCTCCGGGGAGATAATATTTTAACAGAGATTCTCGGAGACCCTCGCCGTCAAGGGGACGCTGTGAGGAACCAGATGTGGGACTCCTTTGTGCGTTGTAGACCACCCTCCATGCCGAGCCCTGGAAGAAACGTCAGCTCAGGGTACTGATAATTAGCCATATTGACATCATGTTGGCCTCCTTCGGATGACTGGCATTGAACCATTCCACCGTTCAGATCTTGGAAAGAGATAACTAGATTAATCCAATCTCGATTCACTTTCTGTCCTTCGAAAGGTTTGTTCTTTGACCCTTGGCTTTGTCCTTACAAATTCTATCACTGAAAAGAATATTTAAGTAAGGTATGACTTTGCAGGAGATGACCCACTTCGCTGACAATTTCCGTGACGAGGTAAGAGTTGTAGTTGACTCACACTCATGGAACCAACCTTGAACACATTCCAGGTACGGCATTTGACCAGCCTTCAAGATGTGCTACCGGGAAGTGTTCTGCACGAAATACAGCTGTGGTCATGAAAGCCCGCAGTCTGACAGAAGGGTGCGCCTCACCTCGGTTCCCGTCCTATATGCAGCCGGTACTGACTTTATTGCAGGTAGACTGTAGGTCCCGTAACTGCCGATATAGCCAGTCACACAACCCCGCTTGCTGGTCTCAAACCTGTTCAGATACATGTATCCAGTGGCAAGTTCTTCGCATATTCGCGAGGTAACTTCGTTCTGACATTCCACGCCGCAGGCTAAAGCCAGCCCGGAACACCGTCACGGGCACATCTTCATCACGATGTGGGCACTGTCAGTAGCTGCTATACGATAAGAAACGGCACAACACGGAGAACACTCACATTCCTTTCTACTCCTTCGCTTGCTTATTTTACCTGCGTTCAGTACCTGCTTCATTAAAGCTTTATAAGTTATACTATACTTTAATAACAATCATACTCACCTGCGTTATATTTGAATGCCTTCGAGGAATAGACGGAAAGGATTCCAAGAAGTCCAGCAACCCGATACCTTTGACGAACGACGAAGTGCACATGTCGTATGTCATCAAGTAGAGAGATGTGATAAGCCTTAGCTACATTTTCCAGAGAAGTTTTACAAGCCCAGTTTTACGACCCAGCCGACAATGTGGTGCTGGGCCGGGCGCACCATTGCTCAATGCTGGATCTCAAGGGCCTGTGGGATGTGTGCGCGGCCCAGTGGCAGGCCAAACCCAAAGGATGATGTCACACAGGTTTACTAGTCAATGTGTTATGTCCCAAGTTTCAGCCACACGTGAAGAATTCTAGTCCACTGGAGGGTGTCAGGTAAAGCCGCGCTTGGGCAATGGGCATGCCTCCAGCTTTTCGTTTTCGGGCCGGGATACCCGGTAACGCGTCTTAATCACGTGGTCTCATGATCTGGCACGCGTCTGATTTTGAAGTTGTCTCTTTGACCCATCCTTTCACCATCTACATTCCTCTCCAGCGCGCTTCATCAGAGCAAACCTCAATATGGCTGAATTACCGGGACTTCTTCTGGCGTCTCTCAGCCCAGATACACGGAAACAGGCTGAACAAAATCTTCAAGCCATGAGCACCCAGCAAGGGTTTCTATCCCATCTACTTCGTCTAGTTTTAGAGCCGTCTCAAGATCGAGCCGTGAGACTGTCTGGAAGCGTTTATCTGAAGAACATAACAAAGCTGAGGTGGGAAGAGGTGAGTTGATTCTCGTGCCACCTAGCCAACAGGGACTAAAGACAAGCGATCGATACAGGATGTGCAGCCCTTACCAGAACAAGACAAGGCTGATCTTCGAGCGCAACTAGTTCCTGCAATGCTTGCTTTATCCGCACCATCAGACAAGGCTATACGTGCACAAGTTGCAGAGTCGGTGTCTTTGATTGCTGAGCTGGACTTCCCCACGAAGTGGGAGAACCTCATCGACGTATGTGCGAATCCTCCTTCTCTTCTTTTCGAAAACGCGAATGTAACAGCCACCAAAGCAACTCGTGATGTCCCTCTCTGCAACCGACTACAATGTCAATGTTGGGGTTTTGCAAACTGCACATTCTATCTTTCAACAATGGCGAGCACACGTTCGATCCGATGAACTGTTTACCGAGATCAATCTTGTTCTCTCTAAATTCATCGACCCTTTCATGCAATTATTTCGACAAACTGCGTCTCTTCTCTTGACTACACCAAGTCCAAATCCCTCTCTCACTTCACCAAATGAAAAATACGCTTCCCTTGCGCAAACTATGATCCTTTTAATCGACATCTACTATGATTTCACATGTCAAGATCTACCTCCAACTATTGAGGACAGTCATGAAGAATTTTTCGCGCCGGGAAGCGGGTGGTTCCAGGCTTTTCTTCTTTGGGACCCAGTTGAGCTACGAGGTGATGTGAGACTTAAGTCTTGCTATCTCGACTTTACCCTTACCTCTTGATAGCCAGACGACACCACCCCATCACTGACATCTCAGATTAAAACTGGCATCTTGGAGATTGCGGAGGTATGTCGAATCTCGTTGTGACAGAGGTATCTACTCAGTATACCCGTAGCTCTTCATAAAATTATATCCCGAACAACTGCAGAGGACACCTGCCATCGAAACGTTTGTTCAGGGCGTCTGGACTCTAGTAGGGTCAAACAAGCTGCCAGGAGTCGCCGATGATGCTGTAAGTTTCTCTTTAGAAGATTTGCCCATGACTCACACACCGGCGTCTCTGGGGCATAGTTGGTATCTCAATCGCTGAGATTCATCTCCACTGCGATTCGCTCTGGCTATTACAAGGCACTCTTTTCAGCCCGGGAAACAATTTCATCTCTTGTTCAGGGCGTCGTCGTACCTAATGTCGCTCTACGCGAGCATGACGTCGAACAATTTGAAGATGACCCTCTGGAATTTATTCGACTTGATCTTGCCGTTTCGGCCACGGGCACCGACTTGGCCACGCGTCGACAAGCAGCAGCTGATGTCCTCCAAGCTCTCGTAGGTAGTGGATACGAAGCGGAAGCGACGGAGATCGTGGGGTCATGGATCAGCACAGGGCTGTCTGAATATACGTTGAACAAAGAGGAGAATTGGAAAGCTAAGGATAGCGCTGTCTATCTTTTGACAGCAGTGGCCACTCGGGGCTCGACCAGTCAGGTGGGTCTTGCACATCCAAATCATGTTTCATCACATCAACATTACTCTTCAGCATGGGGTGACATCGACGAATGCACTGGTAGATGTGGTGAAATTTTTTTCCGATCATGTTTTCGAGGATCTGCAAGCCACCTCGGGAACTGTGCACGCCATCCTGCAAGTTGACGCTATTCGGTTCTTGTTTACATTCAGGAATCAGGTGTGGGCATTTGGCATTGTATTTTGCCTGATTTTTCTGATCTGAAGGTTGCAGCTAACAAAACCGCAACTTCTCTCCGTACTTCCACTCCTTGCTCGGCACCTTCGTTCAGAGAACTATGTTACCTACACTTACGCCGCTATCACAATTGACCGAATCTTGTCTATCAAGCAGGAAGGGCAGCTCTTGTACGTGATATATTGCTTATGCTCTGAAATAGGCTCAATAAGCTGTCGCATTAGGTTTTCCCAAGCCGACATTCAAGACTCTGCACCCGAGCTCATCGATGCATTGCTGTCGAGAATTGAGTCTGCCCGTACACCGGAGAAAGTAGCAGAGAACGATCACTTGATGAAGTGTATGCTTTCAGTTCCTTTTTCTGTACTTGCATCACTGAAATGATGCATAGGTGTTATGCGTGTCATTATGACAGCTCGCCAAACGTTGACGCCTGGGTTTGAACAAACTCTCGGGCGCCTGGTCGCCATTTTAGGTGTTATTTCGAAGAACCCTAGTAATCCTCATTTTGATCAATATATTTTCGAAAGTATTTCTGGATTGATGAGGTATACTGATCGTGACTAAACTCTTATACATGATTTTGATTGACTTTTCATCAGATTCGCGGTCTCCGGCTCTCCTAAAACGCTCCCTACGTTCGAACAAACCCTATTTGGCCCATTCACTGTCATCCTACAGCAAGATATCGATCGTACGGTTTTTTACTCTTGCCGATTCGTTCCACTCACCTCTCTTTTTCTTCAGAATATGTCCCATATGTCTTCCAGGTCCTCGCTCAGATGCTGGAGCTACATCGAGGAGGCCAGGTCCCACCAGACTACCGAGGAATTCTTCCCCTTCTGCTCACGCCCGCTGTTTGGCAACAAAAGGGTAGTATACCCGGTCTTGTCAGGCTTCTGAAGGCCTTCCTAGCCCAGGACAGCGCGCAGATGTTTGCATCGGGGCAGATTGCCTCTGTCCTGGCTGTGGCGCAGCAGCGGCTGATTCCATCAAAAATTAACGATGCTTGGGGAATCGAACTTCTCCAAGCAGTTGTTCTCAATGTGAAACCGTATGTATTGGATCACTTACCTTTCTTGCCGCTTCTTGACGAACTAGACAGGTCTGACCTCCTGCAATACATCAAGCCCGTCTTTTTCACTCTCCTTACTCGCCTCCAGGCAAACAAGACCGACAAATTCTCATACTTGTTCGCCAAATTTGTTCTCTATATCATGGCGATCGACGTTGAGGGTCTGGATCCCGACTACTTCATTAGAACCGTAGAAGAAATCCAGCCAGGGTATGCATTTCCCGTTGGTCTTAGAGAATGCGTCTACTCACGTGCTCTTTTGTAACCCAGGCTCTGGCCCCAAATTTTGACAAACTTCGTGATACCACAAGCACCCAAATTCCCCCATAAAGAGAGGAAGCTGGCTGTAGTTGGTCTGACCCGCATGCTCTGTAGGGGTTCATTGATGCTAAAGGAACCCTCTGTTCAGGCTTGGTATGTCTATCCTCCAAGACACGATGCTGATCAACTGACTGCTTCCAGGTCTGCAAGTTACGCTGCAATGGCAAAGTTGTTCAGCGAGCCACAATATTTCAAGAATTCTGCCGAAGATGCCAATGATGTCGCTGTCACCGCCATCGACTTCGAAGAACAATCAGCCGGCTATCAAGCTGCCTTCTCTCGTTTGGCCGCTTCAGAGATTGGGGAGACTGACCCAGTCGCCTACGTCCAGAACCCACTTCAGTATTGGCAACAAGAACAGGAGAAGCTGTCGGCGACTTACGGCCAACAAGTACAAGTCCTGATGTCTGCTGCATAGGATTGAATAACAATTAGCGCGATGAGTATCAATGGTGGGTCGCCTGTGCAGTCAATTCAAAGCCTCTCTAGCGACTCGGCGAAAACATATGGATATATCTTACAGATTACAACAGTATAGTGCGTTTAATATGAGAAGTGATTGAGGCTGGGAATGGGGAAATGAATAAATAAGCACTGGAATAATCCACGCCTAAATGCTAACTAGCTGTGTATGTTGGAGGTACATCAATCACCGCCGGTTCGTGTGGGATCCGTAGACCACTATCTTCGTGGAGAACCACCCTCGACGTATTTGATCCTTCAAGAAAGACCGAATGGGTGCTAGGGTTCGCCATAGTGGCCTCCTGCCGCTTGCGAGAAGGTTGGTATGATCCTGAAGGGGCCTGATTCCGCACGATCCCGCCGTAAACACTGTCAGGAATACCATCACTGCCCTGAGCACCAGATGCGCTGTGGGCACTCTCGCTATTAGAGGCAAGAGTAGGATGGTTGTATTGCGAAAAGCTTGGATATGAGTTGGTTCTCGCGTAGCCGCCCATACCAGGTGCAGTGGGGGAATGGAAGGGAGTGACTTCGACTTGGGGAAAAGTTGCCGGGAATTCATCGTTCGCGAGGTCAAGGCCGAGGGGCCGTACGGCGCGCTTTCGCCGTCTAAGATAAAAGATGAGGCCAATGATAGTGGCGAAAACCAGAATGCCACCGATAACACCACCGATAATGGCCGCGATGGGCACTGCCTTCTTGGTAGTTTGATCTCCCGGCTGTGGAGAGGAAGATGGCGTCGAGGGCGAGGGGTCTGCAGTAGAGGTTGAATTACCCACGAGTAGGTAGTCAAGTATGAGTGGGGTCGTCGTACTGTTGCCCTGGAATGAAACGCTAATCGAATGTCGACCAGGCTTCAGGTCGGGAGTGGTAAAAAAGATTTGATTGGAAAGACTGCCAGCAGAGTCGCCATCTGGAAGTCCGTTCAGACGAAAAGAAACAGGAGATCCTCCGTCGATTGAATATTTAGATGTGGTGGGAGTTCGGGGAAGTTCTTTGGGAACAAAAGCGACCCAAGTCAATGATTTGCCTATATAGTGATATGCGAATTAGATTGATTGTATGGGTGTAGGACAGGGACGCACCAATGAAATCCAGTTGCATCGTTCCTCCAGGAGTATTTGTTAAATTTGTAAACCCAGCAAAGTCTGAGAAACCATTGTATTTGATGGCGGGATCGTTGTTTTCGATCCTGACAATTGCGTCCGAGAGGTCGGCATTGGGCGAAGGAGTGTACTGGAAGGAGTCGAACCAGAAGGTGGCACCTTGCGTCTTGACCTTCAGAGTAAGCGTGTGTTTTGAGTCGGTCAAGGTATTTTGGTTGCAAAGCACCCAGTTGTTCTCTAAAAAACCAGATGATGGCATGTTTACTGGGAGCGCTATCTCATCCAAAAGGCACTCCCATTGAGGGTCTAGCACACCGTTGACGGTTGTGATGCCTATCGAACCAAGCAGCGTAACGCTCGTTCCTGTAGAATGAAAGGGACTGTCAAAGGCGTTGCTTGCACTGGAGTGGAGAGGGTTACGCACCAGTGAAGGTCGTACTTAAAGTCGTATTCAAAGAAGTTGCATGAAGTGTTTGTTTGAAGGAGGGTCCAAAAGTCCCAACGTTGCGATCCCCTTGCTGAATCCAGGATGGGCCATATGTGATGCTGCTGTCGTTATCGTCAACAACGACCAGTCGTCTAGCAGCCATCCTAGTCAAGGAAGGAAGTAAAATTCAACCACCAGCAGAAAGTTCAAAGGAGAGCTGTATGTGCGGCATGGCCGGGCTGGCCCGTAACGCAGCGCCTTAGTTTCATCGTTTGTTTCGTGGTGACGATAGTGATGGCTATGTGTTCAAATGTCGAGATGTTTGAGTCTTGTTATTCGATTTGCAAGAAAGCTTTCGATTATAGTTTGACCACTGCGTAGCACAGCTTTACAGCGGAGGTTGGCACTGCCCAAAATAGAAAACACTTCACAATAAGACCTTAGATTAGGGTTAAGCCTTGAAATAGCTCATTCCGAGCGCATTTTCCGTATTCTTTCCAGTATCTGACATCCCTTACTGTAAGTCAATTCAAGGCTATCGACGTCGTAACCCAAATGGGGTGCATGAAATCAGCAGTCGGCATTGTGAGGCCTCAAGCCGTCAGCGCAAGCGCCCTTAACCCTAAAAAGGTGTTCGGAGACCAAATGAGGTCGCTGTTGATCACAGTACCATGTAAAATTCATAGTGCGACAAGACGGGAGGTTTTTAGATTGAATTCTTAGCTATGACGTGTCGGCAGCATAGCAGAGGGACCTGTGATACTGTATCTTCCAGCCGTGCCAACCTTTTTGAAAACCGCTGTAAAACATGTCTTGACTACGCAATCCATTCTCGCCACTATTTACTAATTTAGAGCATCCATCTTGGATTCGTAGTGGCGCTGATCGCAGGTGAGCACTTGAATACTTGTGGCAGAACTCATTGCTCTGCACTGCCAGTTGAGGCTGTTACAATAGCGCGACTGGTCGAGATAGCATTTGTCAGCAATGAAAAGTTCTCAATAAGTAGCTCCTATACAAGCTTTGCTTGCCCGCGGCTTGGCGGGTTATTTGTACAATGGTGACTGGTCCACTGCTGTCGTATTTACGAGTCCCTCTATAGGGACTCGTACTTATATCTCACACCGCCTGCAAAACCGACTGTGTAACGCTTCAGTGGCCGGCAACTGCCGTGATGGTAACTCACGTGGCTACTGGTAATCGACGCCACATTGTTACAGCACTTTTCATAACGATAGGCCGGCCCTCAAAAAATCCACGTACAACGGAGTCTGAATTTGAATTTTCGCTAGACCCTAGCGATCAGTCGCGACTCGCAAGCGAGAGCAAGTGCCTTATACA
>Ga0247737_1000690_pt1 | contig 13934 bp, 13 predicted proteins | sample UWRJL028104C2_FD_180937 | JGI IMG/M metagenome (GOLD analysis project Ga0247737, IMG submission 180937) | Plant litter microbial communities from Arlington Agricultural Research Station in Wisconsin, United States - UWRJ-L028-104C-2 | ecosystem: Environmental > Terrestrial > Plant litter >...
GCTTGAGTAGAACGAGCCGCTGGGGACCCCTCTGGCTTGTCGGGCCTCCCAGGTGGATATGGCACGTGGGCTGGCTATGAGAATGCTCAGACCAGGAGGGGCGCCAAGTCCCTTTTGTGAGGCCGAGAGAATTATGTCAAGCCCCCAAGAGTCCATGTGTACGTCTTCTGAGGCCAAGGAGCAGACGGCATCAAGGATAATTAAAGTATCGGGGCTCACACGACGGACACAGGCAGCGATTGCCTCTGCGTCGGATAAGACGCCAGTGGAGGTGTCGACGTGTGTGATGGTGATCAATTTGTATTTCTGGGACTTCAAGGCCCTCTCGACGTCTGCAATCTTGACTGTGCCGCCTAATGAAGCTTTGATCATGTCGATTTGCGCACCGTAGGTCTTCAAGCTGCGTCGAAACCTTATTAGTTTATGGAGACCAAAAAAAGGTCGTCGCAACACGTACCACTCGGCAAAACCATCCCCAAAATAACCTGTGTGTAGCACAAGTGCCTTATCGCCTTTCTCGACGAGGTTTGCCCCAACTTGGTCCCAGCCCAGGGTACCGCTGCCTGCTAGGAGGAGCACCTGGGATTGTTTCGTGCGCACAACCTCCCGAGTCATACCCAACGACTCTTGAAACACCTTCACGAACTCTGGGGAGACATGAGAAAGAGGTGCAAGTGCTAGGGAAGATTGAACGGATGGCGAGAGATTTATGGGACCTGGAATTCTGTGAGACGAATCGAGGGTTCAAGATCGTATGGTAAGCTTCGAATTCGATACAAAGAGGCCAAGGCAAGAACGTACGCGAGAAGTTTCTTGGCTGGCGCTAGTGACATTGTCTACGAGGTATCGCTGAATGGTATCAGGTATCAATTGGGTGTTTTCCGTTTCGTTCGTCCCTCTTCGTGCTTGTTCGAATCTGACTTGTAAGATAACCTGAAGTGCTTTACCCGATCGAGATGAGGTAGGGTTGGCCCGTCGTGGAATACAGAGAGTTTTGTTGGGGATGACAACGCCTCGTTGGTGCCGGTGATGGTCAGTGGTCAAGCTCTGTCAGCTTTGTTCGGCCGTTTGCTGAGACCTCTGGGTTCTAAATATGAAGCAAATACGTTCGACGTGTCCTTTTGTTATGGTTTGAGCGGAGGTGGACCGGAGGATTATGTAGGGACCAATAATAGTTATTCAAGTTTTGTTCAACCTTGTCACCTCTTCAAAACACACGACTCATACATTTCATGGACATGGATCTCCGGAATGTGATCGCGTGATCGCCAACCGACGCTTGTGTTCTGCTGACATGGAGGACAACTTGAACTTGAAGGTGCTGGCGAAAAGTTAGATGCGGCCGATAGGACCGGATGCGGAGAATCGGCGTTGTCGGATCTCCAGCTTGCTTTGCTACTGACTGTTCAGCAATTGAGAGGTAATGATATGCTATAGATCGTTTCATATTTTGCACTTCTACTTTGTTCTCTCAGAGATGATGCCTTTCAGAAATTAAGCAGCTACAGCAATGGTCTGGGCACCCTCCCGATTCAGGCCCTCTCCACCTGAATTCTCGTACCATAACCTGCCCTCAGTTGTAGCCGCGATGTATCCAGCGCGGATAGTCCAATCACCGAATCGTTCCCCTTCGTGACGCTCGAGAGCGTAACGTTTGATCATGGGCCGTAGGATTGCCAGGATTTCAGGCTCTGTTACTGATTCTGCAATATAATTTGTTGGTTGAGTCGTGAGTTACATTGTAAGACTATGAAAGGACGAACCTCGGTAGATTTTGTTCAGACGTTGACCGTAATATCCTCCTCCAAGAAGCATGGAATAATTCCCAGGTGCCTTTCCGACAAATGCAATTTCTGAACGAGGGTCCGTCAGTAAAATCAAGAGTCAACAGTGTACATAATTTGACATACCGGCAACATAAGGTCGAGCGCAGCCATTGGGGCAGCCCGTCATCCTCATCACGATTGAGTCGTTTCTTAGACCATTCTCCTCGCAGATCTTTTCTACTTTGTCAATAAGTACGGGGAGGTACTGCAAGGATACAACGTCAATCAATGTGTGCGCCAGAGAGTTCTACAAACCCACCCTTTCAGACTCGGCCATTGCCAATCCACAAGTCGGGAACGCAACGCAAGCCGAACTCGACAACCTCAAGCCAGAGAACTGTAGCTGATCCAGCTTGTACTTCGTCAACAGGTCCTTGATAGTATTTAGGTCTTCATCCGCGATATCCGAAACAAGTAGATGCTGATTGGCGGTCAATCTGAACGTGCCTTTGTGCACCTTGGCGATCTCGCGAAGGCCGGTCTTGAAATCGCGTCCAGGCTCGTCTTGAACGCGACCATTTTCGATGAACATGGTGAAGTGGTGCTTGCCATCCTCGCCCGTGTGCCAGCCGTAATCGTCCACGTTCCGGTCAAAATTATATGGTCGAACGGGAGCTAGGGAGTAACCGAGCAATTTCTCGACCTCAGCCTTGTAATTTTCCAGACCCATGCGATCGATGGTGTACTTGAGACGAGCGTTCTTACGGCTGAAAGGGGATGTGAGATTCAGCTTTAACGTTAGAGAATGAAGGATGGTAAGCTTACTCTGCGCGATTGCCATGGTCTCGCTGAACCAACATGACTTTCTCGGCGACGTACTTGCCTTCTTCAGGCGTGCAGAATCCAATCAGACTTCCAGTGCGAGGGTAAGTCTTCTTATTTCCATGGGTTACACCCATGCCGCCTCCGATGGTGACATTGAAGCCTTCCAGCTCGCCGTCCTCACCCATGATGGCAATGAATCCGAGGTCATTCGCAAAGACGTCAACATCGTTGGTTGGTGGAACGGCGACAGCAATTTTGAACTGCACAGCGTATTCAGCCAATAAGTACACATCTACCTCGAAGCTAACGCACCTTTCTTGGCAGGTAGAATTCACCATATAATGGTTCAAAGTCCTTGAGTGCCTCTCCAGCTACCATCTTCTTATCGAGCCAAATTTCGTGGTAGGCAGTAGTGCGTGGAATGAGGTGTTCGCTGACTTCTTTAGAAAACTCGAAGACCTGTTGATGCAGCTTCGACATGGTAGGAATAGACGAACAGATGACATTCCTGCCAAGGCATTAGCGAGGTCAAAATGTGCTAGTCATTTGCGCATACCTATTGACATCTCCACAAGCTGCAAGGGTGTCCAATAGAACGCGGTTGATGTCCTGGATGGCGGGTTTCAGATGGCGTTTGATAACACCGTGGAACTGGAATGTCTGGCGGGTGGTAATCTTGAACGTTCCCGACCCATGTTCGTCCGCGATCTGGTCCATCTGCAGCCACTGGTGAGGCCGGCACACACCACCAGGCATACGCACGCGAATCATAAAGCTATATGCCGGCTCGACACCCTGTGCCTCACGTTCATCGCGGATATCGCGGTCGTCCTGCTGGTAGATACCGTGGAATTTTGTGAGTTGACCATCTGATGGAGCGAGGGCGCCTGTGCTGAAGTCCTGCAAACCCTCAGCGATGGTTCCGCGCAGGTATCCTGAGGCGGCTTTGATGTGCTCGTTGGTGATTGGTTCGGGCTCGGCTTCTGTGACTTCGACCGAGTCGACTTTGAGAGCTTTCCAGATGAGAGGCTCCCAGAGTTTGTACCCGGTCTCAGACCCATCTGCGTCTTGGTCATCTCCAAGACCGAGTTCGACGATACGCTCTGCGCCGAGCTTCTCGAGACGGGCGTCAAGGTCCTTCCCAGGTTTGTTGTAGTAGTGAGCATCCTCTGCACGAGGCCAGTAGTGGCTGTCACCCATGGCAAATACGGAATATTTGAGCTTGGGAAAGATCTGGTCGCCCTTGGTGGCGGCCGCGTTCAAGGACTTGAAGAACGTTCGTCCGTTCTGTGGGGGTTCGCCCTGACCAGCGGTAGACGTGACAAAAACGACGTACTCTTCCTCATTGAGAGTGTCCAGTGTGTACGAGTCGAGGGTTGCAATGGTTGTTACCAATCCACGAGCCTTTCCCCTATTCGCAAGTCGCTTGGCTTTCTTCTCGGCAGCACCACCGTCAGAGGCATACAAGATCAGAAGAGGAGGCGCGTCGAGGGCTGATAGAAGTGTGTTATACGACTCCTGTGCGCGTTTCTTTCGTGCCTCCTTGACGGTATCTCCAAGATTGCTGACAAGATCTGCAGCCATCTGAGGAGTCGAACGAACAAGCTGTGAAAGATGGTTTTGGCGGTCGAGGAACTGTTTGAGGTCGTTCTTGACGGCATCAGAGTCCAGAGAAAATGGCTCTTTTCCTGATTTCTCCTTGCTGGGATCCCACCTGTAAAGCGGCCAGTACCCCGAATCAACGGCCAGCTTGGTCTCTTTTAGGAGGTCCAGTGCTGATGCATCTTCGCGTTGGTATGGGAGATAGGCGAGGACGACGCTTGGTCCTTTGAACTGATCTGCCTCTGCAATGGCTTGGAGGACTTGAGAGTAGGACGAGAAGACCGCGACGCTCGCAACGAAAACATCCCCGTGGTTCATCGCATACAGGCCAACGTCATGTTTCCGTCGATGAGGGTCGGCGGTATTGCGAGAAGAGTATGGGAGGGTGTCGAGGATGAGGATATTGACATCAAGGCCCGACGCTATGGCATGGTGGAGGCCGGATGAACCGAGATCGTGGGACCAGGCATCTGAACCGATGATCCACCTTGAGAGGGAAGGGAAGAAATTCCGTAGTGCAAGGATTTTCTGTACTGCTGGATGGTCTACGGGTGAGGACTCCAGGGTCTCGATAATGACTTTGGCGAGTGATCGGCTCTTCACTGAGTCATCTTTGGCAAAAATCCACTTGGTTAACACAGAATGTAAATCAGAATCGATGTCGCCGTCTTGGAGTAGGTCCTGGATAGCGTTGATGAGCTGGGTGCGAGAGTCGAGCTGGCCCCGGATACGTCCCAAAGCGTATTCGGGTGTAGTAGCGATTTCGCCTTGAGAGGCGACAAGTTCAGGTGAATTGGAGATTTCGAGTCGGTCTTGGAAGAGATGAGTAAGGATTTTGGTGTATGCGGCTTCATGCTTTGGAACGTGCGGTGAAGGCCCCGAAGGAGAGGAGCTCGAAGGGACAATTCCAAGTTCAAGATGAGCAGTTGGAGAAGAAGTGGATTGTTGGATGAGTTTGAGGATATCAGATTCTTGAATATGGTTGCAATCTCCAAGAACTCCCGAATGAACTGCGATTTCTTGTTCGGCCTCGCGATTTTGTAGTGCGCTAACTACTTCGAGATAGAGGGGTGTCCATTTTGAATGCCATTTGTATATCTGTTCCAATACGATCACTCGAGAAACCGAAGGAGGAATTGAGCTTAAGATCCGGGATGGAGGAAGGGGGTTTGAGAGGCCAACCGAAATAAATGAAATACCATCCACCTCCAGCGATGGAACATCTTTCCCCAGAGTTAGGATGAGTGTATGTGGTTCTGAGGAACCATGCCGAGTAAGTGGATGCAAAGGTCGGCGAACCAGAGCCGATGCGTCCAAGGCCACGGCCTCATATGCCTCAAGGTCAACTGTTGGTCCATGGTAGTCTACGGCATGTCCGTTAGGGATTTGGTGATTTCCACCCCCGTTGACGCCATTTAAGGGTGTCTCGTGGCTTGCCGAACGCTGGACTGCCAATAGGAATGGGAGGATTTCATCTTCGGGAACTTGATGCAATAGTTCTGGAGACGCGACGTCGTAGAAAACGTGAGCGACCGCTTTTTTCTCTAGTCTCGCCAGTCTTGCGGCGACTAGAGCATTGTCGTGCGCTTGTTGTGCAGTAGTGGAAAGTAGGAAAAACGGAACGGCGGACCGGAGGAGCAGCACATCGGAAAGATCATCATGCACAGCCAAGTTAAGGACGATTGGTAAGGCAGATATCTCCCCGAGGTGTAGTACCAGACGCGTCAACCCTTGAGAGCTAGTGGTACTCGTAAAGGAGATGAGGTTGGCAGCATTGCGAAGAATGGTGGACCCAGCATCAGCACCGAAGGGTGAGGTTATGATTTTTGGTTTATGTGTTGAAGTTTTCAATAGAGAGGTATACTGTTCTGCGAAGGCTGAGATCGCTGGAGGATGTGGTAGAGAATCTATCACGATGTCTCCCGTTAGGTAGGCAATACGAGCCACCGTCGACGCCGAAGTGCTCGTAGACATGCTGGTGAACTGAAACAAAGGTAAGCAATTGAAGTAACAGAATACTGATACTTGCCTGGATTTATTACCTCTTGGTATTGGTAAGTGTATGCGCCACTGTCACTGCGAGGATTGAGCATTTCGGAATTTCGGCCATGCTCGTCGAGCTAATAATTTGTCGGGAGCACCTCATTCCTTTGTGGGTGTTTACATTGGAATCTTATCTTATCTTATCTGTCACTCGAATACGACACAGCCACCCCGCAAACACGACCCCGCAGACCTCCAACTCCTTGAACCTTCACGCTCTTAAAGAATGCGGCGGTTGCCAGAGATAGCCTACTCATCGAGGCCATAGCCACTGATTCACTCTAGAATGATCCCATAACTGTATGGAATCTTGGGTGAATCCATTGCACACCACTGAATGCCTCGTTGAATTCCCAAGCTGCCACTTGGCTGCCACACTGCCACCCTTTCACCATCCCCTCCCCAGGCGATACATGGGGTCCTATGTCCTCGAGGCTTCAACGATGATACATGGATTTGGGCCATGTGCCGTTCATCCGTGACAGGTATGTGCGCCTGCCTCGAGGCTGATTATAGGGGGTAAGAAACAGACATTCTATCTTTTAAACGCGAAATTGACCTCGATGAATCAGGTGTCTTCGTGTTGTTAGACACATTTAATGAAATTTCTTCGTGCGTGTTGATGTGGGGAGCTTCAAGCAAATCAATAGGGTCATTTCCAGTGACCATCGTCGGGGATCTTGCCTGCGGGATGCATTTGAGTTACGACATTGATCCCAATACTTAAAGGCTGGCCATCATCGTATACTCTTTACCCCCCTCCCTTCTCTCCCTCGACTACCTCCTCTCCACAAACCATCCGCTATATGAACACTAATTCTTGACCCTTTGATTATCCATGGTCGCGCCCACTCCATCCCTGCGCGATCTACCAGACCTCATAACGTATCTTAAGCTCGTTAAGGCGCAGCTCTCGTCAGAACCGGAAACACTACAACAAGTTTTAGATAACGTTGAGCAATGGATAAGAAACCCGAGGTGCGTGCTTACCTTCGTGTACCGTGATTCATATAATTGACCTCAATATAGCTCAGCCGATCATGTTTTTTACATTGAATGCATACTTCGCCTCACCTCTCTTCTTCGACACCGACCCCGGCTGGTATACGGACTCAACGCTCTTATTCGAATTGGTCCGCACTATCGATTAGAATGCTCGACCACTACAGAGAACGTCAAATACTTCGTATTGGTGCCAGGCGCACTGGCTGTGGGCGAAATACTTTCCACCGGTGACCGCATTGCCCCATTTCCATCCACCACATTACAGCTTCGGGAGGTCATCACGTCGCAGGGCGATTGGGAGCGCCTGGTACCCTCGAATTCCGAACCCCAGTGGCGTGCGTGCATAGCACAGCTTCTTCAGGAGGTAGGTTTGCCCGTTTATCTTGCACCACCACTTATTCACAGTAATCTTGTAGCTTCTGGACCATCCTGAAACGGACAGGCGGTACCGCAGACACGCGATCAAATGTCTCGACAAGCTGGCGCGAGACGCCATCGTTCCTCCGTCATCCTTCATCAACTTCGTTCTTGCTAAGGGCGAGCAACCGGCCGTCCATGCCGCCGATGCTAACTACATGGCTTGTGGAGGATTCACGGTATGCTCACTGTATGTTTTATCCCCTCTTCCTGCGACTAATGTCGGGTCAGGATATCCACATGAAGGTGGTCAAGGGCATACCGACGTGCTTCCGTGTTATTCGAATGTCCCAGACCTCCGAAACCGTCGACTTGTACAAGGATTTTTGCTGGGAAGTGACACTCTGGAGGCAATTGAAGCATCCAAATATCATGCCCTTCACTGGGGCGAGCCTGGAACTCTTCCCGAACCGGTATTGCTTCGTACTTCCCTGGCAGGCTCATGGACCGATCACATCCTTCCTGAGGAAGAATCCAAATCATGACCGATTTACTTCAGTATGGCTTTCACCTTTCTAAACTTTCAACAGAACTGAGTGCATATCTAGATTTGTGAGATCGTTGATGCGATCGACTATCTGCATGGGCTAGACCCTCCTGTTATCCATAAAGATATCAAAGGAGTGAGCTATTCATTATCTTTCAACAACGATTCTGTGGTTATTTACAATGTCTAGGCTAATATCCTCGTCGGAGACAACCTTGTATGTCTTCTGAGCGACTTTGGCTTCTCTTCTGTCGTGGACTCCCAACGTTTGCGATCGGAATCCGTGAAAGGATCTATCAATTGGTCGGCACCTGAGGTCATGGACCCTCGCTTGGCTACCGGTGCAGATCCGAGCGCTGTGGATATCTATTCTCTGGCATGTACAATTTATGAGGTGGGACAATGTGGCAGATCTCATTGGCTGGAGGGTATGCTGATCTGCATGCAGATTTACACAGGACATCCACCCTTCTCTTCAGCACACCCCGCGGCCGTCATTTGTTCCGTCATGCGCAATGAGCGGCCCGACCTTCCTCCTCTGGGATCCTGGACGGAGGAGGAAATTGATATGTGGAATGTCATTGTTAAGCCCTGCTGGCAAGCTGCACCTGGACGTCGACCGACAATTAAAGTCATCAAGGATGCCTTGCAGGACATACGCCCTTCTACCCCAAAGCGTCAGGCATCTCCCATGACTGGGACCCCGAGCTATGTCGATCTCACACCAGTACGGAGGTGGCTTGATCAGGAGGTGAGGGTCTGTGAATTTGACAAAGGGGATTTCCTAACATAATGATATAGCTTCGCCCACCACGAGTGCAAGCTGCAGCTGCTAATCCGCGCCAGCTCTCTATTCACGTCCCTATTCCTAAAGTGCCTGTGACACACCGGTCTAAAGGACTTTTCACTCCCAACACACCAACTTTTTCATCGCTACCTGAGATGACGCCCTCGAATACTCCTACCCCGCACATGCTTGAAATTTACAGCTCACGACCGGTTCATCGACAACCACTCCCTACCCCAGAACCCTCTCCTTCCCCACGTTCTCCTATAACCGAGCGAGGAAATACTGATGACCCCAAACATCAGTTCCTTTCTTCGTCTACCACACAAACTCTCATCAAACCATTGCGTCGGAACGAAGAAAGGCTGGTTCTACGTCGTATCCCTTTAGGCAGCCGCCCCATAACAGGTCCTACCAAAGCCACATCCGCTATCCCTCTACATCTGCGCCCAGGACGAGCTGAAGGTGTACGAGGAACCACCCCGTCCTACAACGTCTCATCTCCACTGCGTCAGGCTGTCACAGTACAGTCACATCGTGATTGCAGTCGCTCGGATAACCCTTGTTCCAAACGAGATCAGCGTTCGTCTTGATGACGTCTCGCTGATGCTGTGCTCTGCGACTGTTTGAGATCCCCTGTTTACATTGACCCTCGCCTTGTCCAATTGTTATACACTACGATTGTTGACGACGCTTGAGCTTCGTGTATATAGGGTTGAACCATTCGCGCATTGAAGTACACTGTTTGGTGGTGATCTTCCACGATTGACTTCCTACTCGCCCTTTCAAACCTCAACCTGTTTGCAACAGGACCTACTGTCTCCACATAAGCCCAGCAACTCTTACACGATCTTACGCGTCACGAAGCGTTCGCCACATCCTTATCCCTACCTGCCATATGCTTCACTATCCCCCATTCAAATTCACTATCTAAGTTACCTAATTCTTTCTTTGTTCAACACGTCCGATATGCTTTCGCATTGCTATCGCTTTCGTTTATCCCGTCATCTACGTGATCGGGCCGTTGTTCTCGCTTCCACTTAATCCCGTTGTCCCGTCGAACTTTGTTCTATCTATACTTAAGTACATTACATACTCCATGACGAAAGCCTTGCGTCGATAAACAATCCATGCAGTGCATTGGACGTTCATGCCGACACCATGTATACATACTATCGATCCGATGGGCCCGCTAGTGAATTGTGATTCACGGATACCTGTATGACACTTTTGAAATTGCGGGCTTGTAGTACTTGCCATTGGATCACTGGAACGTTCCTCGGACGGTGTATCTATGGGACCTCAGCGACGCGCGTCGTTGGGATCTATAGTCCCCAACTGAATTCTGACCAGGTAGAAAGATCCGCAATCGCCGTGAGGATAGTGCGACATCCTCAGTTCTACATGTGCTGAGTGATATCAATGTGGAAACGAAGCTGATATGACCGATTGCTCCTTTGAGCTGTCTCGCTCGTCCAGATGATTTCTGGGATCCTAGCTGTTGGCGGAGACTCAGCGGTTATCGCGTACGATATGATGCGTCAGAATGCCTTCTAACACGCAAGTCCTAGGAGATTGGAGTGAACTGTCAGGACTCAGGACTCCACCCCATTTTCTTATCAACTTCTACAAAAGCCTCCTGCAGAAGACTTGCGATCGCAAGAATATATGGTGCGGTCGGGAAATAAAGGGCTCCCGAAGACCCTCTAGACACCCAGATCGACCATACTGACCAGGTACGCAAATCACCGAAACGATGATCATCGAAAAACGTGAGCACTTCGTAGTACTAGTAATATATAAAGAAAGAAAGAAAAAGTTGCAATCTAAAAACGTAGTGCCATGGGGAAGCGCTCACACATGTCGTTCCCGCGAATTTGCAATGTTCTTAGATATGATGCCCCCGAGGAAGAGACGGAGAATTGGCTTGACAGATATAAGTTACTCTCCGTCTATTAACACCTTTATCGCACGCGTCTCTCCGCGGGCACGGACAAAAAGACAGTGACCGAGAGAAAGATTTGTGCCAAGCGGTGATGATTCGAGGGTGATGCTAGAAACTAATGCGTGTCATTCGGAAGGCCGATGCTGGGTATACATACGTAGACGTTACGAAACCATATAATATACTGACTAAGTATGAATCATGGAAGATGGAGATAAGTGTGGGTGGTATGATGAAGAGTCCCAAATCCGTTGAATGCTGCCTAATACGTTCGTCCATCCTGTCCCGACGGTCTCATCCCGACCCCACGATATGCGAAGGCTATTTGACGGGTGTTAGGAAGCATGCCGTAATGACGAAACCATTTGAACGGCGTGGGTGACAGCGCGGAAACCCTGCGGAAAGACCGACGCTTCTTCAATACTTTCGTGAATACGAAAGTGGAATCGGCTGAGTGGCGGGTGGTGTCGGATGTGACCTGGAGAGATTGGAGGACGCGCGCGACGAGTTTGTTGTCATGTTTTTGTTCTTCAGGACGTCCCCGAGCTCGGGTGATGAGGTGTCCTTACGGAACGGAACAAAGATCCCTGTCGTCTTTTGGGGTGACGAGTAGTTGTAGGGTGGCGAACGAGGCATGTTGCTCGTCGGTGCATTGGCTGGTGGTGGCCCTTGTGGTGGTGCCAGTGCATGAGGAGGGGTATTGAAGTTGCTGAAGGATGGACCGTATGGATAAGCTGGGTGTGTGCGGTATTGCATGGGACTTTCGTTTTGGTTGGCAGCGCAGTTTGTGAAAGGATGGACTGCGAAGGGGTCGAAGTTGTGGAGAGTGGTGGATGGTTTGGACGACTCCGAAGACGATGAGGAAGAAGATGACATCGTGTATTGCGTTAGCAGTGAAGTGCGGTCTGCGTGTCAAATAGGTGGCGAGTTGCAGAGTATGCGCTGAGGCGTTAGAAGTTGCTGTCGGTCGGACTGAAGAAGTGGACTTTATATAGCTTTCGGTTGCACCAACTTCATCTAATCCACAGATCCCAGGGCAATTCGTGGACCCATCAAGCAGGACTTCCCCAGACTACTTGTGTCTTAACCGGGTCCACAATTGGTGGCCCGGACCGATTGAATCTGGCATTATGGCAGGAAGCCTGTAACAATGACATTCGATTCTTGAAAAGCGAAAACCACGCCCATACACAAGTGACAATGCGAAACGGGACATGTTATTGGACCTGAGAACAGAGTTAGCGCGCTGGTGGCTGATGGGATAATCAACAAAGATATCGGGTGATCGAATCTTGCCTTCTGTTAAAGAAGTTACCAAAGGTCAGCTGTCTCCCGGCGACCTTTGGTGGGGAAAGATTAAACAGAAAGTAGAACATCGTGGCGGGGTGGCTACCCTGTGGGGAATTTTCTCCGAGCTTTATTGGTAGCCCGTGGGGCGTGCCTGATATTTGTACTACGAAGTGTGTTATCCACAGTAGTAGGCCGTCCATAGGGCGATCTTGGTGACAATACAGAAGACATATTCATTCATTCGTGAAGATGTGCTCGTCGAACGTTGACGCTAGTGACGGTGTCGATGTGCAAGTTCCGAATGCCGCGCAGCATCGTGTTCTTCAAAGTCTAGACCTGGAAGTAGCTTTAGTAAAAAGAATAAACCCAAGATTCCGGGGGCATTTATCTCATACAAGAGTGTACTGAAACGGTGTATGAACAAGAAACGAGGTTGGTCCATGATCACGCGATGGGACCCTGACAAGTGTCTTGTTGTCGGCCCGGGAAGCCGGAAGCAATTGTGGACGACGGAACAGACGTATTTGTCCCGACGTCGGCCAGGGGGGAAATAGGGGCACAAATATTTCGTCTTGTATGAAGCGCTCATAGCGTAAGTAAGTCAAAGATTAAGCTGTTCAAGGTCCGGTGATACATTAGAAGCGGCTTTGCTGGGTGCTTACATTCCTTCCTTAATTCATATCATTAGTGCAACCCTTTGATTCCATTGACTCAGCTAGAGCAAAACGTAAAAGTAGATCGTACGTTCTATTATGACACTTGCATTGCGGGGAAATATAGGGAAATATATAAGCAACGTGGTTCTCCAAAATGAGATGTTAACGACACTTGTTTTCTAAAATACATCTAGTACGTGTACGAGAGCTTTGAGTATTTCAGGACCACCTCCATGCCGACATGATCACGCAGAGCAACGCCTCGAGGACTTGGGAGTGGGGATGAGCTCCATTGAGCGCGCTTAGCTAGCTGGCTTTACTGGGGAATATGATCGGTCACCAAGAGAATCTGGGAACGTAACTCCGTGGTTTGGCGATGATCGTCGCGGAGCATTTGGTAAGGGGCATTGTAGGTAGTTGAAAGCGGTAAGTATTGAAGCCACCGATCGTGATACTCAGAGCACAAGCTCAAGCCGAGTAGGCGATGTACTCAGAAAGGTCAAGCTATTATTTATCATTTTGCTTGCGTGGACACAAAGCAGATATATAAAATGGTGAGTTGGTACTGAGCAGGTGAGAAGGAGATTGTCTGACCACTGTGTAGCACGGTTTGGAAATACCACCGGAAGAGCTTGAAGCGAAATTTTTGGCGAGATAGGAGCGAGATCCCCAGAAGTGCCACAAGCACACATGTACCTTGCTCTCGAGCCAGCGCCGCTGAGTTGAACTATTCTGACATAAATCATCCGCTAGAAAGCAGTGGAACGGTTTCGAAAGTGGTCGAGTATCATAGTCATTCGCCAATTAAGGATATATTGTCGAAAAGCGAGTAAGATCCAGAGTACAGTGGATTAGATAGAACCACTTAACAGAAAGGTGGTTTCTGAAGAGAAGAGAGTGTTAGGAAGTAGATTCGATCTTTTCAAATCTGAATCTATGATCAGTCCCCTTGAAAGATTGCAAGGGTTGAGTATTTGAATTGGAAACGACATGGCTGCGTAAGAAGTTACAACGCCGCTGGGTTATCGAAGTATGTGATTCCCCTGTAACTTCGGATAGGACGACGTCAGGAGAAGTGAATGGTACAAGCAGATCTGACATACTGGGGTGA
>Ga0247737_1000691_pt1 | contig 13930 bp, 10 predicted proteins | sample UWRJL028104C2_FD_180937 | JGI IMG/M metagenome (GOLD analysis project Ga0247737, IMG submission 180937) | Plant litter microbial communities from Arlington Agricultural Research Station in Wisconsin, United States - UWRJ-L028-104C-2 | ecosystem: Environmental > Terrestrial > Plant litter >...
GGCCGACATGACCAGCGCCACCGTGCCGACCGGGAGGACGAGCGCCGCGATCGCGGCGCCCGGCTCGGACCAGCCGTCGGGCGGGAAACCACCGGCCGGCAGCACCTGCAGGCGCAGCGCGAAGACGGTGATGAGCAGCAGGCCCAGCCAGAACGCGGGGACCGCGATGCCGAGCTGGGCGACGGCGTTGAGGATCAGGCCGTACCAGCGGTCGGCGCGGACGGCGGCGAGCACGCCCACCGGCACCGCGACGAGCACGGCCAGCACGAACGCCGACAGGGTGAGCGGGATGGTGACCGGCAGCCGGGCGACGATCTCGGGGCCGACCGGCAGCGTGCTGATCAGCGACCGGCCGAGGTCGAGGGTGCCGGCGTCGCGCAGCCAGTTCAGGAACTGGATCGGCAACGAGACGTCCGTGCCCAGCTCGCGCCGGGCGGCCTCGATCTGCTCGGGCGTGGCTCCCACCGGGAGCAGAGCGTTGACCGGGTCGCCCGGCAGGAGCCGGAGCAGGAGGAACAGCACCACCGCCGCGAGCACGAGCGACACCAGCAGGATCGCCGTCCGGCGCAGCAGGTAGCGCAGCATGTCGTCAGTTCTTGACGATGTCGTACGCGAGGAACTGCGCGTTGAGACCGTTGATCGGGTAGCCCGAGAGCTTCGACGACGCCACCACGATCTGCGGGTAGAGGTAGAGCCAGTCGCTGGCCGCCTCCTCCGCGATCGTCTTGTTGGCCTTCTTGAGCAGAGTGGTCTGCTCGTCGGTCGTCCTGGCCTGCTCGGCCTGGTCGATCTCCTTGGTGACCTGCGGGTTGCGGTAGCCCCAGTAGAAGTCGGGGTTGCCGTACCAGACGACGTCGCGGTCGTTGACGTGTTCCTGCAGCGTCGCCTGGAAGTCCCGCTTCTGGTAGACCTTCGAGTACCACTCGTCGGCGGTGATCGTGTTGATGTTCACCGTGATGCCGACCTTGGCCAGCTCCGACTTGATGAAGGTCGCCGCAGTGGGGTGCGGGTCGTAGTTCGGGGTGTCCAGCGTGAAGGTGAACCCGTTGGGCAGGCCGGCCGCGGCCAGTTTCTGCTTGGCGACCGCCGGGTCATATCCGTTGACCGAGGTCAGGTCCTCGTACCAGGGGTCGCTGGGCGGCACCATCGAGCCGATCGGGGTGCCGTAGTCGCCCCAGATCGAGCTCAGCAGCTTCTTGTCGTCGATCGCCGAGCTGATCGCCTGACGGACCTCGACCTTGTTGAAGGGCGCGACCTTGTCGTTGAAGGCGAGCAGCAGCTTGGTGGTCGACTTGCCGTTGGTGACCTGGTAGGCCTTGTTGCTGTCGAACTGGGCCAGCGCGTCCGGGCTCTGCTCGTTGGTGACCACGTCGACCGCGTTGGTGAGCAGCGCGTTGTTCAGCGCCGTGGCGTCGGTGTAGTAGTGGAAGACCACCCCGGCGTTCTTCGCGGGCGTGCCCCAGTAACCGTCGAACTTGTCCAGCGTCAGCGTCGAGCCGCGCTTCCACTCGCCGAGCTTGTACGGCCCGGTGCCGTCCTCGGTGGTGGTGAACTCCTTAGCCTGCGAGTTCATGATCCAGACGTAGCTGAGGTTGTAGACGAACGAGATCGACCGCTGCTTCAGCTTGACGACCACGGTCGAGTCGTCCGGCGTGGTGATCTCCTTGACCACCTCGAGGTTGCTCTTGCGGGCCGACTTCGAGTTCGCGGCGGTCACCCGCTCGATGCTCGCCTTGACGTCGGCCGAGGTCAGCGCCTTGCCGGAGTGGAACTTGACGTTCGGCCGCAGGGTGAAGGTGTAGGTGAGACCGTCGTCGCTGACCTTCCGGTCCCGGGCGAGCAGCGGCTCGACGGCGCCCGTGTCGGTGAGCTTGAACAGACCCTCGTACACATTGCCGTTGAGGGCCTCGGTCACCCCCTGGCCGCCACCGGCTGTGTTGTCCAGGTTCTGCGGCTCGTAGACCGAACCCACCTGGATGACCGCGGCACCGGTGTTCGCGGACGTCGCGTCCTTGTTGTCGCCCCCGCCGCAGGCGGCCAGCACCCCGGCCAGGCCGAGTGCTGTGATGGCCGCAAGGACTCGTTTCACGATGTATTTCTCCATCTCAAATGGTGAAGCCGTCGCGGAAGACGGGAAGCTTCTCGCCGGCCTCGACCGGCACCGCCAGTCGGTTCTGCGGGGGCGGCACGGGGCAGTTGAAGTGCGCGGAGAAGCCGCACGGCGGGACGAAGGCCTGGTTGAAGTCGAGCACCACCCGGTCGGTTCCGGGAGCACGCTCGACGAAGAGGAAACGCCCGGAGCCGTACGTTTCCTTCCCGTTGGTGGGATCACCGAAGACCAGCAGCAGCGTGCCGTCGTCGTCGAAGGCGTGCAGCGTGTAGTCCTGGCCGGCCAGGGTGAGGTGCAGGTCACCTGGCACGGGCAGGTCGCGGGTGCGTCCCTCGTCCCGGCCGTGCTCGAACGGTACTCGCCGCTCGTCGCTGGGCGCGTCGCTCCAGCGGGCCTCGAGAACCCAGGCCGGGTCGTAGGCGTACCGGACGGTCTCGACGAAGTGCTGGCCGGCCGGGGAGTTCGCGTCCCAGAGCCGTACGCCGGTCTGCTTCAGCCCGCTCAGCAGGTCGACTCTGGACAAAACGGTGGCCGTGACCGTCGACGGCTGGTCCTGGAGTGCCGCCTCGGGGTCATCGGCACCCCAGCGCGTCTCGATCAAGGCCAGGTTGCCCTGAGGCCCGGTGACCTTGCGCCGCCGGCCCTCGAGCCAGGCGTCGTAGTCGTTCGCCGTCATCGTAGGTCCTCCCCGGCCGCAGTTGATCTTGAAGGCGGCCGAGCACAACCCTACAACTCCAGTAGGTTTTAAACATGGTTGCGCTGGTCACAACTGGTCACGCACGCGCCTCGCGAACGGTTACGAGTGCGGTGCGTCACCACTGCGGCCGTCGAGCAGCGGGGTGGCCCGGTTCCAGCGCGGTCCGCCCGCGTCCTGGCGGCGGCGGGCGATCCCCGACAGCGCTTCCAGCACGACCCGGTTGCCGAGCATCGCGGTGATGTCGGCGTGGTCGAACGGCGGCGCCACCTCGACGATGTCCATGCCGACCACGGGCAGCTCGTGACAGACGCGCGAGACGCTGTCGAGCAGTTGCCGCGCGGTCAGGCCGCCGGGCTCGGGCGTGCCGGTGCCCGGCGCGTGACCGGGGTCGCAGACATCGATGTCGACCGACAGGAAGACGCCGTCGCAGTCGTCCAGGGCGATCGCGAAGGCTTGGTCGAGCACGGCGTCGAGGCCGCGGTCGACGATCTCACTCATGTGGAACGAGTTCATCCGCTGCTCGGCCATCCACTCCAGCACGTCCGGCCCGGGCCAGTAACCGCGCAGCCCGAGCTGCAGGAAACGGTCGCCGCGGACCGCGCCCGACTCGATCAGCCGGCGCATCGGCTGACCGTGGCCGTAGAGCGAGCCGAACTCGATGTCGCCGGTGTCGGCGTGCGCGTCGAAGTGGATGACCGAGATGCGCCCGGCGGGGTGATTGCGGGCCACACCGGTCACATCGGGCCAGGTGATGGTGTGGTCGCCGCCGAGGATCACCGGGATCGCGCCGTGCTCTGTGACGAAGGCGACCGCGTCCTCGATGGTGTCGCAGCTGCGCTGGATCTCGCCGCTGTAGACCTCGAGATCGCCGGCGTCCTTCACGGTCAGATCCCCGCCGAGGGCATCGACGCGCATCGCCATGTGCGGGCGGGATCCGTCGTGCGGCAGATAGTCCGTACCCCGGATGACCTGCGGTCCGAACCGTGCGCCGGGGCGGTGGGAGGTGCCGCCGTCGAACGGGGCACCGAGGATCACGACGTCGGCGTCGGCATACGTCTCCGGGTCCTCCCAGTCGCAGGCGGGCACGCCGAGAAAGGTGTAATCGGGCCCGAACATCGGTCCGTATCGCGTCACGCCGGGACTGTACCGCGCGATCAAGCGTTTCTGGCTGATGGCCGAGGGGTACCGCGAACCGCAGATCAAGGGCGGGAGGCCGGTACATGCGGATGCTGGGCGGGCGGTACGAGCTCGTGCGGCGCATCGGCGTCGGCGGCATGTCCGAGGTGTGGCGTGCGCACGACCGGGTGCTCGACCGCCCGGTCGCGGTCAAGATCATGGGCCCGGCCGCCGAGGGCACGCCGGGCCCGGTGTCGGGTGTCGATCTCGTGCGGGCCGAGGCGCGCGCGGCGGCCAGGCTGTCCCACCCCAACGTCGCCGGCGTGCACGACTTCGGCACATCCCGCTCCGACCCGGGCGCCCAAGAGGTCCCGTACATCGTGATGGAACTGGTCGAGGGGCAGACGCTCGGCGCGCACCTGGCGGCCGGTCCGATCGACTGGCGAATCGGCGTGCGGATCTGCGCCGAGGTCGCTGCCGCATTGGCCGCCGCGCACGCCGAGCAGGTCGTGCACCGCGACATCAAGCCGGCCAACGTGATGCTCACCCCGGTCGGCGCCAAGGTGCTGGACTTCGGCATCGCGGCCTCGTCGGGCGTCCCCGAGGATCCCGACCTGCCGGTGATGGGCACCCCGGCGTACGTCGCGCCCGAGCTCTTCGAAGGACGGCCGCCCACCCCGGCCAGCGACATGTTCGCGCTCGGCACCGTGCTCCACCGCTGCATCAGCGGGCGCCTGCCGTGGCGTGCCGAGTCGCCCACCGAGCTGGTGCACGCCCAGCGCTACCTCGACCCCGATCCGCTGCCGGAGCTGGACGGACTGCCGCCCGAGGTGGCGGACCTGGTGTCGCGCTGCCTCAACCGCGACCCGCTGGAGCGGCCGACCGCGATGGTCGCCGCGCTGCTGCTGGCCGAGTCGGTGGACGCCCGGGTCTACGTGCCCATCCAGGACCTGGGCGCCCAGGCCGTCCGCCCCTCGATCTCGCCGTGGGACCAGCGCGCGGCCGACGAGCCGACCTCGGTCGGGATGGAGATCGGCCGGCACCGGGCCGGCTAGCCCGAGTCTCCTGGATAAGTTGATCTTGATGGGGTGCAGGGTTCGGCGACATGCGGGTTGAGCTGCACGGATGCTCTGGTGGGCGGCGGTCTTTTGGCATGGAGATGCGGGTGGGCGACCACCGCCGACTTCGCTCACCTGAGCGCCGCCGAGTTGCACTACGTGATGCCTCCAGCAACCCGTATATATAAACACCGTCGCTGATCCGTGGGCTGATCGATGACGGGGTGGCCGCGACCTGCATCACCCTGGATCTGGAAGCCGGGTATTCGGCGCGACCGACCGAGGTGGCGCGCGTGCCGAAACTCCGGGCCGAGCATCTAGTGCGCCTCGACCTGCACCTCCTGCTGCACCCCCGGAACCTGGCTGGCCAAGAAGCCGCGCGAGTGCGGCGCCCGGCCGCTAGTGTTCGTTCATGGAACGGGTGGCCGGGGCAGGCATCGACGGTGGTGCCCGCGTGCGGCGTGACCCCGACTGGTGGACCCTGCCCGCCGCCACCGGCAAGTGGTGGGAGCTGGAACTCCCCTCGAAGGCCCTGGGCGCCGAGCTGACCGCGCGGATCTGGTCGCCCGCCGAGCCGACCGACCGGGTGCTGGTCGCCCACGACGGTCCCGCCTACGAGGAGCACGCCGACCTCGGCCGTTACGTGGCGGCGTCGATCACGGCCGGGCGCATCGAGCCGATACACCTCGTGCTGCTGCCCGCCGGCGATCGCGAGAACTGGTATGCGGCCCTCCCGGCGTACGCGCGGGGTCTGGGTCTGGAGATCTTGCCGCAGCTCGCCGCCCGGCTTTCGTCGGGCCGCCCGGTGGCCGCCCTCGGCGCCAGCCTCGGAGCCCTCGCCCTGCTGCACTGCCAGCGCCACCACCCCGAGGTGTTCGCCGGTCTCTTCCTGCAGTCCGGCAGCTTCTTCCAGCCGAGATTCGACCGGCAGGAATCGGGGTTCGCGCGTTACCTGGCCATCGTCCGCTGGACCGGCCGGGTGCTGCGGGCCGGCGACGGTCCCGCCGTGCCGACGACGATGACGTGCGGCCGGCTCGAGGAGAACCTCGCGAACAACCGGAGCATGGTCGAGGCGCTGCGGGCCCAGGGCTATCCGGTGACCTTCGCCCGGATCGAGGGCGGCCACGACTGGCCGGCGTGGCGCGACGCCCTCGATCCGCACCTGACCTCGCTGCTCAGGAGGGTCTGCCCGTAGCCGTCCAGCACCCCCACCCCCGCCCGAACTGGACAGACCGGAGGCTTCCGTGGCTGACATCGAGCACACCATCGGACTCTTGCTGGGAACGGAGGACGACTGGCCACGGGCCTACGAGGCTCTGCTGCGGCGTGTCGGCGTGGTCGGCGGCCCCGACGGCCGGTCGCACCGGATCTCCTCGGTGCGGGTGACCATCGAGCCGTTCAACCTGCGCGACAATCCCCGCCACGACCTGGTCATCGACCGCCTCGCCTACTGGTACTACCACCCGCGCGAGTGGCTCAAGAAGATCGCGCTGATGGACGACGTCTACCTCCTGAACAGCCCGTTCACCTTCCAGTCGATGGAGAAGCACGCGGCCTACTGCGCGATGATCCGGCTCGGCCTCAAGGTGCCCGAGACGGTCCTGGTGCCGTACAAGAACCCCCTGGACAACAGCCGGTACGCCTACACGTCGGCCCGTTACAACCAGGCGTTCGACCTGGACTCGACGGCGGCTCAGGTCGGCTATCCGTTGTATATGAAGCCGTACGACGGGGGTGCCTGGGTCGGGGTCTCGAAGATCCGCAATCCGGACGAACTGCACGCGGCGTACGACGCGTCGGGGGAGCGGTTGATGCACCTGCAGGCGTCGGTCGAGGGGTACGACGTGTTCGCGCGCTCGCTGACCATCGGCCCCGAGACGATGGTGATGAAGTTCCGCCCCGAGCAGCCGATGCACAACCGCTACGAGGTCGACCACGGCTTCCTCAGCGAGGCGGCGGGCGACGAGGTGGTGACGATCTCGAGGCTGGTGAACGCGTTCTTCCGCTGGGAGTTCAACTCGTGCGAATCGCTGGTCCGCGGCACCGATGTGCACCCGATCGACTACGCGAACGCCTGCCCCGACGTGGCGGTGACGTCGCTGCACTACTACTTCCCGTGGGCGATGGCGGCGCTGCTGCGCTGGACGGTCTTCTGCGTGGTGACGGGACGTAAGCCGCGGCTGGACACGGACACGTCGGTCTATTTCGCGGTGGCGGACAATCCCTTGCTTTCGTACGCCGAGAAGCTGGCCGAGTATCGCAAACTGGCGGACGACTACTTCGAGGCCGATCGGTACGCCGATTTCTGTGAGCGCTACCTGGGCACCATCGACGAGATCGTCTACGACTGGGTCGATTCGGACGAGTTCCGGTCGCTGCTGCGCGAGACGATCCGGGCCACCTACCCGGTGCACGAGCACGAGAAGTTCCAGGCGCACTTCGGTGGGCTGATCGACACCTGGGTGCGTGAGCACGCCCGATAGCGCTGATCGTGCGCAGGGGGCCTCAGCAGCGCGGACTCCGATGTCGTAGCCCCGGACTACTGTCGTCAGCGTGCGGATCCGGATCGAGGGACGAGACCTGCCCGCCCGGCGCGGCGGGGCCCAGGCCGATGCGCTGCGCCTGGCCAACGTCCACGTCGGGGTGCAGCGCGACCGCCAGGTCGTCGAGGCGGTCCCGGCGTGGGCGTCCGCCGCCGCCTGGGAGTTCGAGATCACCTCGCGGGAGGTCGATGAGCTGCTCGACGTCGGCGGTCCCTGGGTGCACGGCCGTCCGGGCGCCCGCTTCCTCTATCTGAGCTGGGGCAACGTCGACGGCGCGGCGTTCGCGATGTTCCGGCGGGCGAAACTCCTGTTCGGTGACGTGCCGACCGCGCTGCTGCGGCAGGCCCACGACGGTGCCGGCCTCCTCACCGCCGAGCTGGGGCTGACCGACGGCTTCGGTGGCCCGCTGTGCGCCCGCGTCCGGCCGCCCGCGATCGTCTGGTCCCTGCGATGACCGATCTGATCGCGGCCGACGTCCACGTGCTCCACGGTTTCGTCGCCCGCGACGGCTCGATCAACCTGTGGGGCGAGTCCGACACCCAGAACGAGGCCGGGCGCGGCGACCATCCGTTCGCGCTGGCGGCCTCGCGGCTGCCGATCGGGGAGACGCGGCCACCCGCCACGCTGGTGCTCCCGTCGACCAGCACCGGGCCGCTGCCCTCACCCCAGCTCGGTCTGCCGCTCCGGCGCGGCACCCCACGGCTGCGTGCCTGGCAGGTCCCGGCGATCACCGTGCCGTTCCTCGACGACGAGGTCACCGGGGAGTTCGACGGCCGGCTCGGCCGGTCGGTCGAGTGGCTGCTGGAACTGTGCGACTTCGCCGCCGACCTGGTGCGGCGGGGGCGGGTGCTGCCCGCTGTCCACCCGCACGGGCCGACCGCGCGGTGGCGGCCGGTGCTCACCGGTTTCGACGCCGTGCACCGCGACGCCCTGCTCCGCCGGCTGCCCGCTGCGGCCCGGGCCGAGCGTTCCCGCCCCGGCGACGTGGTCGGCCTCCCCGCCGAGGATGCCCTGGCCGCGGCGCTCGACCGGCTCGTCGACGGCCTGGTCCGCACCCGGCTGGCCGAGTCCGGCGTGCGGCTGGGCGACGGTTGGCTCGCCGCCCTCACCGGCGAGCCGGCCTTCTCCGCCGCCCCCGCGCTGATCGACGAGCTCAGCGGGCGGCTCGACGACTGGCACACCGGAGCGCTCGCCGGCGCCGCCGTGCGGCTCTGCTTCCGGCTCAGTCACCTCGACGTGCCCGAGCCCGACGAGCCCGACGCGGTCGACCCCGACCCGGCGGCGGTCTCCGGGCATGCCGGCTGGCTGCTCGAATTCCTGCTGCAGGCCGTCGACGAGCCGAGCGCCCTGGTCACGGCGGCCGACATCTGGCGCGACAGCTACGCCCCCCTGCGCCGCTGGACGAACCATCCGCAGGAGCGCCTGCTCGGCGGGCTGGGCCGGGCCGCCCGGCTCTATCCCGACCTCGACGCCGCGCTGCACGTGCCCCGGCCCGTCGACATGATCCTCGACACCGAGGAGGCGCACCGCTTTCTCACCCACGCCGCCACGCTGGAAGAGGCGGGCTACGGCGTGCTGCTGCCGAGCTGGTGGCGTGACCGGCCCAGCCTCGGGCTCGGCCTCACCCTGCGGCCCCGCGACCCGATCCCGGCGGTGCTCCGCGACCAGGCCGCCGACCTCGCTCATCTGGTCGACTACGACTGGGGGCTGGCCCTGGGCGGGCGGGTGCTCACCACCGAGGAGCTCACCGATCTGGCCCGGGCCAAGGTCCCTCTCGTGCGGCTGCGCGGCCGCTGGGTCTATCTCGACGCCGAGCGCCTCGACGCGGGGCTGCGCTTCCTCGCGCGCGGCGGGGGCACGACGACCGTGGGCAACGCGCTGCGCACGATCAGGCTGCTGCCGCCCGAGGAATTGCCGCTGCCGGTCACCGCCACCAGTGGGGAGGGCTGGGCGGCCCGGCTGCTCGCGGGCGACCTGGAGGAACGGCTCGAACTGCTCGATCCCCCGGCCGACCTGCGGGGCGAGCTCCGGCCGTACCAGCGGCGGGGTTTCTCGTGGCTGGCCTTCCTCGACAATCTCGGGCTGGGCGCCTGCCTCGCCGACGACATGGGACTCGGCAAGACCGTGCAGCTCCTGGCCTTGCTGCTGCACCGGCGTGACGGGCCGGCGTTGCTGCTCTGCCCGCTCTCGGTGCTCGGGAACTGGCAGCGCGAGATCGACCGGTTCGCCCCCACGCTGCGGGTCGCGGTGCTGCACGGCGCCGACCGTCCCGCCGTGGCCACGTTCCGCGACGCCGACCTCGTGCTGACGACCTACTCGACCGCCGTACGCGACGCCGACCAGCTCGCCGCGGTCGAGTGGGACCGGGTGGTGCTCGACGAGGCCCAGCACGTCAAGAACAGCGCCGGCACGGCCGCCCGCGCGATCCGCCGGTTCCCGTCCCGCATGCGCATCGCCCTGACCGGCACCCCGGTGGAGAACAGGCTGGCCGAGCTCTGGGCGATCCTCGACTACCTCAACCCGGGCGTGCTCGCCTCGTCGCACACGTTCCGCGCCCGCTTCGCCGTGCCGATCGAGCGGTACGCCGACGAGGACGCGGCCGCGCGGCTGCGCCAGGCCACCCGGCCGTTCCTGCTGCGCCGCGTCAAGTCCGACCCGACGGTGATCAGCGACCTGCCCGACAAGCGGCACGTCCGGCACCTGTGCGGGCTGACCGGCGAGCAGAGCACGCTCTACCGCGCGGTTCTCGACGAGTTGACCACCCGGCTCGACGAGAGCACCGACCGGTGGAACAAGGGCATCGTGCTGGCCGCGATGACCAAGCTCAAGCAGGCCTGCGTCCACCCCGCGCTGCTGCTGGGCGACGGCTCCCCGCTGCCCGGCCGCTCCGGCAAGCTGGAACGCCTCGAGGAGATCGTCGACGGCGCGCTGGCCCGGGGCGAGAGCGTGCTGTGCTTCACCCAGTACGCCCGCTTCGGCGCGATGCTGACGCCGCACCTCGCCGCCCGGTTCGGCGTGCCGGTGCGTTACCTGCACGGCGGCACCCCGCGCGTGGCCCGCGACGAGATGGTCGCCTCGTTCCAGGCCGACGAGCAGCCCGGCGTCTTCGTGCTCTCGCTCAAGGCGGGCGGCACCGGCCTCAACCTGACTGCCGCCAACCACGTCGTGCACGTCGACCGCTGGTGGAACCCGGCCACCGAGGACCAGGCCACCGACCGGGCGTTCCGCATCGGGCAGCGGCGCGACGTGCAGGTCCACACGCTGGTCTGCCTCGGCACGCTCGAGGAACGCATCGATCGCCTGCTCGCCGACAAGGGCGTGCTCGCCGCGCGCGTGGTCGGCAACGGCGAGGGCTGGCTGACCGCGCTCGACACGACCGAGCTGCGCGAGCTGCTCACGCTCGCCCCGGAGGCCATCGTTGACTGACGACCGTCTCGCCGTCGCCTTCCTCGGCACCTTCGAGTCGCTGCGGATGGGTCCGACGTTCGCGCGCGGCCGGCGCGACGAACGGGCCGGGCACGTCCGCAGCCTGACGATTTCGAGCAGCCTGGTGGTGGCCCAGGTGCGCGGGCCCGACGACGAACGGGCCTTTCGCGCGCGCATCGCAGTCCGTTCGTTCGGCGCCGCGGAATGGGCGGCGGTCGGCACGACGCTGGCCGGGGAGGCCCGCTATGCGGCGCAGCTGCTCGACGGGCGGATGCCGGCCGGGATCGGGTCGGTCTTCGCCGAGGCCGGGCTGAGCCTGGTGCCGTTGTCCCTCGACGAGGTGGCGCTGGACTGCTCGTGCGAAAGGTGGCCGATGCCGTGTGCGCATCTGGCGGCGACCTGTTATGCGCTGGCCCGCAGCTTCGCGGAGGACCCGTTCGGAGCGTTCGCCTGGCGTGGCCGCGGCCGCGACGAGCTGCTGACCCACCTGCGCGAACTGCGCGGCGCCTTGGCGGTCACCGCCCGCGAGTCCGGCCCGGCCACCACGCCCGGCTCGTCGTTCCCCTCGTCCGCCGCGGCCGCCGGTGCCGGCACCGGCACGGCCCCTGCTGACGTGCCGCGGGGCGGGTCGGGGGAGAGCCTGGGGGAGGTGGCCGAGTTCTGGGGTCTCGCCGTGCCGGTCGCCGCGCCCGTCGGTGGGCGGCCAGGGGCCGTCACTCGGCCCGACGCCCTGCTCGACCAGCTCGATCCGCCGCCGCTCGCGCAGGACGGGCGCCCGATCGTCGACGTGCTGCGCCCGGCCTATCTCGCCCTGCCCGAGGGATAGGCGGAATCTCGGCCACGATCGGGGGTAAGCGCCCCGAACCTCGGCGGGAACCACCGTCCACATGGTCCTCTCTTGAGGCATGAATTTTGTCAAGAGAAGGTGCGATATGAACCGAATCTACCGGATGCTCACCGTCACCGGTGTCGGCCTCTTCGCGGGCGTCGCCATCGGTGCGGGTCCGGCCCTCGCGGCCACCGGCGGCGAACATGGCGTGTCCACGACGACCGCTGCCCCCCGGGGGACGGATCGCGACCGCGTCATCGGTTACTTCCGCAGCTTCGGTAGCTGCGTCCTCGTCGGCCGGATCGGCGAGAAGGCGGACCGCTGGGACGACTTCGACTGCGACCGGGTCGGCCTTCGGGCGTGGGCCCTCGAGGTCAGCTGGGACCCCGGCGCACCGGACGACGGCGACGACAGCCGCGACGGCAGCGGCCAGCAGGACGGCGGCCAGCAGGACGGCGACCAGCAGGACGGCGACCAGCAGGATCGTGGCCAGCCGGGCGGCGACCAGCAGGATCGTGGCCAGCCGGGCGGCGACCAGCAGGATCGTGGCCAGCCGGGCGGCGACCAGCAAGACGGCGACCAGCAAGACGATGACGAGCAGGGCGGTGACGAGCGGACCGGGAACCAGCGGGACCGCGATCCGGTCGCCCGCGACATTCGCGGCTGACGCGGCACTCCTGCTACGGCGAGCCACGGCCTTCGGGTCGTGGCTCGCCCACGTCGGCTACCAGACGATCGGGATTTACCGGGCGACCGGAGTTACCAGGCGACCGGCTCGTAGTCCTTCAGGAAGACGCCGTACAGATCCTCGCCCTTCTCGCCGCGCACGATCGGGTCATACACCCGGGCCGCGCCGTCGACCAGGTCGAGCGGGGCGTGGAAGCCCTCCTCGGCCAGTCGCATCTTCGTCGGATGCGGGCGCTCGTCGGTGATCCACCCGGTGTCCACACTGGTCATCAGGATGCCGTCGGCGAACATGTCGACCGCGCTGGTGCGGGTCAGCATGTTGAGCGCCGCCTTCGCCATGTTCGTATGCGGGTGCCCGGCGCCCTTGTAGCCGCGGTTGAAGATGCCCTCCATCGCCGACACGTTCACCACGTAGCGGCGTGGGAACGGCGACCGCATCATTGCCGAGCGCAACCGGCTGACCAGCACGAACGGCGCGGTCACGTTGCAGAGCTGCACCTCGAGCAGTTCCAGCGGGTCGACCTCGTGCACCCGGTCGCTCCAGCTGTTGGTCGGCGTGATGTCGGGCAGCAGGCCACCGGCGTCGATCGCGACCGACCGGGCGGTGAGCGCCATCTCGGTGATCTGCCGCGGCGTCAGCACGGGGGCGCCGGTGGTCAGCGCCGCGGCCGGGGAGGCGCCGGCGGTGCCGAAATATTCCAGCTCGGGCAGCGGGCCGTCGGGCAGCGGCTCGGACTCGGCGGCGGCGATGGCCGCGTACGCCCCCGAGGTGCGCCGGACCGTCTGGGCCGCGTTGTTGACCAGGATGTCGAGGTGGCCGTGCGCGGCCACCGAGTCGGCCAGCCCGACCACCTGCGCCGGGTCGCGCAGGTCGAGCCCCACCACCCGCAGCCGGTGCATCCACTCGGCGCTGTCGGGCATGGCCGAGAACCGGCGCACCGCGTCGTGCGGGAATCGCGTGGTGATCGTCAGGTCGGCGCCGTCCCGCAGCAGCCGCAGCGCGATATACATCCCGATCTTGGCCCGGCCGCCGGTGAGCAGCGCGCGTCGGCCGCTGAGGTCGGTGCGGGCGTCCCTGCGGTCGTGATTGAGGACGGCGCAATCCGGGCAGAGCTGGTGGTAGAAGGCGTCGACCTGCGTGTAGCGCTGCTTGCAGACATAGCAGCCGCGGGCCTGCAAAAGGACGCCCGCCGAGGCCGACTTGGTCGTCGTGCTCAGCGGAATCCCGGCGGTCTCGTCGTCGATCCGCCCGGGTGCGCCGGTCGCGGTCGCCTCGGTCACCGCCCGGTCGGCGGCCAGGATCGCGTCGCGCCGGTCACGTCGCCGCTTGAGCTTCACCGCCTTGAAGAGCCCCGCGGTCGCCCGCCGCACCGCCACCGCGTCGGGGTGCTCGGCGGGCAGCGCCTCCACCTCGGCGATCACCGCGAGGGCCAGCCTCAGCCGCTCGGCGTCCACTCCGGCGGC
>Ga0247737_1000692_pt1 | contig 13927 bp, 15 predicted proteins | sample UWRJL028104C2_FD_180937 | JGI IMG/M metagenome (GOLD analysis project Ga0247737, IMG submission 180937) | Plant litter microbial communities from Arlington Agricultural Research Station in Wisconsin, United States - UWRJ-L028-104C-2 | ecosystem: Environmental > Terrestrial > Plant litter >...
AACGGCCGTGATGGTAAGTCGACGCCACCATTGTTTCAATGTTTGGTGTGGTCATTGGGACTCGTTCCTGCCACGCGGCAACGCGATGGCCCACCCAACAAGTTTTTCCAAGCACTATAACATGCAAACTTGCAAAAGTCTGCTTTTTGTTTCTTGCGCGGGGCAATAGAAATTCGGTAAGTTCAAAGTCTGACTGACTGCCGGTGCACAGGAGATGAATGATTTTTTCACGGTACCGCGATTCAAGTAGGTGAAGTTCATTCCCACATGCACATTGTTTAGCAGTCCCAAGAGCGCTTGAAGGTAAGTAGCTAATATTACTACTTGAAGCAGATTCATAGTATTTTTCTCTGTTTGACAGCTTCAATTTGTTGCGCCACTATTGATTGAACACTGCTCATGCTCGGTCGTCCTCTCGAGCCTCACCCCTTGTCCTCGCATGTCTACGATATAAGCCGCACATTTTTCCTTCGAGAGAATTATCCGAGTGTCGACTTAATTAAATCTGGATCCACCCCGAGCAGTACTGCAACATGTTTCTCGAAAATTACAATTTTCTTCCGCTCTGTAGATCTCAACGTACTTTGATAGATTAAGTTCGTCCCACAACCCGAGCCCCACTAATCCGCTGCCAGGTCTTGTGCCGCTATATTCGGAAAAATAGGATATGCCAGCGTGATAATTACAGAAATCGGGACACAACATTCTTCAAGACACTCCCGGCCTCCGAAGACAAGAGAGAAACAATATTATATCTTCTTTCGTCAGGCTTGCTTGGCACGCACGCCGCGCAGCGGCTGCACCGCACCTAAGAAGGGAGTGCCCATGATCTATGACATACATCCGGAAGTTCTAATCCCCTTGGTAGACGTTTTCTTTCAGTTTGAACCCCGGGACAGATGACACACCCAAATTACTCCCAAGACGTCTTGACAGCCTATCATTTTACAGCTCGAGCTAACCTGAAAGGTTCAGACAATGATTACGACCCGAGAACCAGAAATTCTAAGTAGTCTATCACCAACATAAGCCAGATTGCGGTGAACAACGATCGGGTTCCTCCTCAATCCTTTTTGGGATTTTAGATCCTCTCCCGATGTCAGGGTTGACACTCCCCTCTGACTGACCATCCGACGCAGTATTAAATCTGTGGAGATTTGAGAGGTTCGATAGCTGCCCACCTCCCTCTCGACGCTCGACATGATCTTTCGGGCTCACGACCATGCTCATTCTGATGTGGCCCACCTGGTTGTTCGTCAATCTGTCGAAGGATTAACCCATCGCCATATCGGCCCACATGACGAGGACGATCTCGCTGAGAATACTGGCCGCAAGACCTACAAACTCACGAGATCGAAGAAGGAAGCTGTATGGCCCCCCTTGCTCGAGAAGGCTCTTCTTCATGGTCTGTACTTCATTTCTGTCAGCCTGCAGAGCTCTAATGTCTTTCCTCAGCCCTGCGCCTTTATCGTCCAGCCTCGTCGAGCTCAAGAGATCCTGCTAGTCTCCAGCGGTTTCCAAAAAGAAATAAATTCATCTCTGATTACATTCTTGCGCATACTGGGAAGCGTCGAACCGCCAAACAGGTCGGTAGTCGTCTTCAACAGTTGCGAGAAACCTGCACTTTAAAATGGGGTAAGAATATCTACCGCTTTATGCATAAGTAAACGCTGACCGATGTTTTCCGTAGTTCAAGCTTTGATTTACAACAAGGATTTCCCAGATCAAAATGCGACCTTCACGCCAGTGTCCTACCCCTCTCCACCGAGCACCCCGTCATCAACCCCTTCTTCATCCGAAAGCCCTTCCAATCTATCCGAATCAACCCTCGTCAACACACCTCTTTCCGCGATTGTAACACCGACTCCCCCGCCATCTCCTCCACCAGCTCGCGACCTCCCACTGCCAACCACTATCCCAGTCACGATAGCATTATGGGAAACAGAATATGTCGACGTATCGCCGCCATCTTTTGTACTCGACCTTGACGAGAGCATGCGACGGGTGGACCTGAGCCTTTCTCAGTTGGCGAGGGAAAGCTGCCCGACGGTCAGTTTCTCCTCTCTTAGCCTTCCATCGACATCGGAGTACCTCTGCGTCTCCTCCGTCTATAGGGGGGAAGAGCTGAGATACACCGACGCCCATTCACCTCAAATGGTTTACATTACCAGCCCCTGCACGCAGTCTCGTGGGATGAGCCTTGTCCCACATCTTTGGAACGAGATTATCGGAGGTGAGATCAACGAAATCCCGTCTACACCGTTTCCTGGGTCTAATTTCTACTCATTTTTAGAGTATCATATGTACACCATCACACACGATATATATTTCGTCAATATGAACGAAGCTGGGCTCTACGAGCAGCTGAAGCCGGCGCTTTTTAGCATCAAGTACAACATAGAGGGCATCTACGCCGCACAGCAAACCCATGCGTCCGTCCCAGACGTCTACACTTACGCAGCCGAACCTGGACAACCCGAAGTCTACAGCCACTGGGACGTCATACCTCAAGGCCGGGGTGACCACCAACTTGCCACCGACCATTTCTATGCTCCGGATGCCGCAACTTTCTATTACGCAGAGCCACTTCCCTACTCTCTTCAGCCACTTCCTCACCCGAGCACGATTTATGCCGCCTCGGAGGCGTCGTACGAGATCGTTCCATCCTTTGGAACTCAGATAGCGTATGACTGCGTTCATCTAGGGTACTAAATTCACTAATATGCTATCATTCCCATGAATATTTAATACCCTGTACTATTCTGCCCAAGTAGCTTCATTTACTTGTAAGTACTTATTTATATCGCCCGCATTGTGCGAATCTTTGTAAAAATTTTACCTCTCAAAACTTGCGTCGGTGCAGGAAAACCTAGTGTTCTTATTTGACCCATTAATTTACCTTGCTTTACACGATGCCTGTCCGAGGATTTGAACCTGTCTATGTGTCCGTCTTGGTTTAGAGATCGTCGTCACCACCGGGAACCTGAGACGAGGGATGATTCTGTCAGACCCCATTTACCACGGGTGTTAAAACCATTTAACCCTTCTCATAGGCTTAAATGCCGGTGTTCAGTATGAGCATCTGAAGATCCCCGCCTTGCGGGGTGATGTATCATGATCCATGGCGCTTTGGTGCGGGAGCAAAGGAAAAATCCTAAGGCTGCACCCCAAAAGATAGGTCTTTCTATCTGTATTTTCTCTCTCCAATACACTTTTGAATACATGCCCCCGTGACGACTCGGGGTTAACATTGATCGTAGTCCCGGATACCCCATTTGTCTATCAGTGGCGTTAGTTTATCTCCGTTAGGAAGTACGAGGTGCAAAGCATCCATCCTCACGTAAGGCCTTCCTCAATAGATTTGAAGGAATCACAAAAAGTCGAAAGTTTACAGTAAATTTCATTCTGTGGATGAAACAAGCAAACGAAGACTTGAAGCTGCGCTCGAGTGCTCTGATGATCCGTCATCGCGCCCAGAACACTGATAGGCCGCCTCTAGCCCAGATATGGTGTACCTCGAGATCACCGAAGGCAGACCCTGACTAAATACCGGTAATGTTGTTCAAATCTAGGAAATATTAAATGAACCTTGAGCCACCAATCACTGGCACAACCGGCGTGTGCGGGTGGACCTCTGCGAGACCCTCTTCAGCGTCCCTGAAGCCTGAAGGTGGTCGGATTGAGATGCACCTTGTTTTTCAAGTGTTCACCTGCTTAACGATGCACCCCAGACAATTGACAGCTTGGATTAAGAAAATTTCGGGTTACTTGATTAGAAAATGAGCGCGGGGGAGGAAACAGTAAACTTTTTTTCACTATCATCGAGTCGTACGGGACTATTTGTCTGCAGATTCACTCCTCAAAAGATAGAGCAAATTTGCCTGTGGTTTTTCTCAAATAAAAGTCTTCTCCGATCTTGATTCCTGAGACTGGGAAATAGTTGGGCTACATTAACATCCGCGGAAACAAACTCGGGACGGAAGTATCATCTTTAGTACTAATTGTACAGGGGCCTCGAGCTCCTAACCAAGGACGATTTCATAATGGGATCATAGATACTATCAGAATAGATCAAACTGCGGAGACCCTGATCTTTCTGGGGTCAAATTTTGAATTTCGAGGCCGCTTCCGACTCTCCGTGGCCTTCCGTATGTATTTGGTAACCCTGACCTCTAGGCTAGGTATCAATTTCGCGTGATGGATTGATGATAGAGAGAATTCTTTGCATCGTCGAAGAGCGATTGGTGGACGGCGCAAAAATAATATGCAATTGCTGATCATCGAGGACATATTCGGAGAACACTGAACAGTTCGTGAAGCTGTCCACGAAGTGTTGGAACTCAAAGCTCATCTAAAGCTCATGCATGCAATACCGGATCGGCGGCTATTGGATACTGTGACTGCGCTACCACGGCTGGGCGCTTAGCAGTGCACGAGCTGAGATGTTGATCATGAGGTACGCGTGTGCCCCCAGAGTTCTGGGTGGCATAGAACCTCATCGAACATGCATTGCCTTTAGGTAGAGTATCTACGCAATTTTTTCCCCCAGGGTCATCGGTTGCGTAACCTGGACGAGACGCCAAGTCATTGCGGTCATCGGAAGCCGACGTTTGGAGTGTACATGTAGATATAAGATACTAAGCTGTGTTCATACTGGAAACTTGTTCTGCTACGCCTGAGTCACGGCCTTCTTCATACATAGCTTTGCTTAAGCGACTGACCGGCCTCACCATAGATACCTCTTGGCACCATTGAAAATTGTGATCAATTATGATTCATCGATTTCGTTTCTCCTCCATCTCAACATTCCCTTGCCGTATAAGAACTCCTTTGCTGCCTCCAAGGTCATACCACCGATTCTACACGATGATGTTCAGCGCCCGCAGCTTCACCGACCTAGACGACCTCATCTCACCCACCACCCGCTCCATTGACTTCCAGGACGACTATGCCGTCGTCGCCGTGTCCCGCATCGTCCGGCTCGCCTGGACTTCCCTACCCCCTGACGCGTCTTTGCTCACCAACGACCCCGAAACCGACGTGAAACAGTTCGGTCGAACCTGGGCCGGCTCTGCCGACCGCCCCCCACAAAACCCAGACAACGACGATATAACCTCATACTGGCGCAAAACAGCCATTCCGTATCAGTACAACCATGTGTTCTGGGACGTGAGCCAGTTCGTGAAAGACGTGTATAACGGGGGGCATATGCACCCGCCATGCACTGAGATGTTTGCGATTAACTTTGAGGATGGGGAGAAGGCCCAGGCCGAGGGGCCAACGGCTATGCCGAATGCGAGGAGGACATGGGATAAGAACGTATTGTTGACGTGGGCGTATGTGGGAGAGGGGGTGAAAGTGAGGGTGATGGTGGAGAAAGGAGCTGCGGAGGGAGATGAGAACGCGACAGAGAAGGAATTTGCGGTGCTTGAGAGGGAGAGGGCCACAGAAGCGTGGTGGGTACAGAAGGGGAAGGAGGTCAGGTTTTATGTGGAGGGAGATGTGGTTGAGGGGAAGAAAGGGGTGGCTGCGGCCGTCGTCTGGTGTCCGTTGTGTGAAGGCGATGAAAACGAAGCGCATTCAAAGATCCGTGAAATCCTTGCCGATTAGTCGATTTGAATCTTTAGCCTTTGCAGGTGCAATTGTATAGCTCATACGGCATCGCTACCAATATCCATTCATTGAATCTCTTTGACCTGTTGAACGAGTTGAAGTCTCGAACCTTCAAAGCTTCAACGTTTCAACTTTAACAGCTTCATAGTGATTGAATCATGAATAAGCACGCTTGTCATATTATCTCGATGATAGACGGCCAAATACTGCAACATCGGTTAGTGAATAGTGGTAGGAGATATTGATCACCGCACCTCAGCAGACCAATTACCACCTGCATGACAGCAAGTAAAAATGGTATCCAGCTATCGAACAAAGATGTTGTCAGTCTCGTTCACGAAATATGTCGAAAGGACGCACGTAGACATGTTAAAATTAGCGGACTTGTATAGCCCATAGGCAACAAAACCTAGGATGGCCGAAGCAACGACAGCACCAGCAACACTTAGTGTCAAAAATGTCAGCAAGACGATGAAAGCAAAAGTGACTCTCGATCGACGTTCGTTCATTTTCGGGTGCGTCGTTGGCTGGGCAGGTTGCGGCTCTGCAACTGGCTGCGATGATGCAGGCAGCCTTCGAGAGAGCTGATATGCTGGTTCCCTGGCACCCTTGCCCCGGCGGAACATAGCAGATGGCGGGAATGCATAGTTCCAGAAGGCGTAGGAGCCGCATAATAGAAAGAGAGGAGTGTAGAAAATGAGCGTCCAGTAGAGCGTGAATCTGAAGACGTCTATTAAAAGGATGAGAAGAGCATAGCTTTGAGCCACAAGGCATACCGATTGCATCATAGAGGTAGTATCCTCCTGGTTGTGTTGGCCCGTGATGTTCTATGTGAAGCATCTCCAGTCCGGGGTTGTAAAGCGAAGGCCACGATGGTCTCCGAGATGTGTGGTTCGCCATGGTTGTCCAGATTTCTTTAATCGCTTGGGGTTCACTGAAAAATGGCGTCTGAGATCCTGTAGTGGCTTCTACTAGCCAGCATACCTGACATCGTTGAACATGAGGTCGTCGTGACAAGTCATGTGATCATAATATCTCTAGCGAAATGACAATGGCGTTGATCGTAATTCAGTTGAAGATTCAAATATTCAATATCCAGAGCTCTAACACGATGCGTTCGTATTCGTTCTGTTCCAAATATCAGTCGATCTCCATTAGTGGCTGAGGTACCGCTTGCTGCGTCCCGTTTCTTACGCTCAATCTTCTTAGTGGGGATCCGAGAGGACCTTGCGCGCCTCGTTTGATTAATGCTTCCTCTCCTAGAAGATATTTGGCAGGCAGGCAACTGGATCACAGGGTCTGTTGGAGGAATTATATTCAATGCAATTGAGAACCCTAACTCCACAGATATGTCGCAGCCCGATGGTATGCCCTATGTAGCAGATAATCGGATGCAGGACAATTAATATGATTCGCGTACTCCCAAATTCGGAAACCAACGCCCTTCGACCTCTCCGCTGAGCACGGCGGGTCCCGAGCACCCCAGGTTTGTGACAGAGAATATGGTATTGGTACCTTGATTGCTGCTCGATGCCTCGATATCCAGTTTCGAGGGTCGTCCCGTGCTAGCACCCGCACCCTAACGAAACCCGCAAGCGCTCGCAATATTCTGCCTGACATCTTCTATCCCAAACGGAGGACTCATCTCCGAACTGGTCACAAGCGGTGGTAAACACAGAGGAGCCGCAGCCCATATGTCTTTTTTCATCTGCGCAAGACGGGTCTGCAGCTCATCCACGGGGACGGTATCAGCTTTGGTTATGACGGACTGCAGCGTGAACGGCTGGAGACCTCGGTCGTTCATTAAGAAGCTGGTGAGGTGGGCGAGCATCTGAGAGTCAAAGTCGTTGAGACCGTGTTTGGCGTTGAAGAGGATGTATATTCGCTTTAACCTGGGAGTGAAGTGAAAGTCAGTGGGGGTCGTGGATTGCTGATAGCGCCAATAAATACGTGGGTCGGTTCTGAATGTAATGGTCGAATAGGTCGCCCCACTGTGGTCTCCCTCGTGCTCCATAACCTGGTGCGTCAACGAGGACAAGGTTCCCCGGTTCGTCACCGACACGGTAGAAGTTGAGGGCTTTCGTATGACCCTATGGCGAATACCTTAATTAGACGTTTGTCGTTTCAATAATTTAGACTTACAGCTTTCTTGCTCGTGCTCAACAATGATTTCCTCTTCAGCACGGTATTAAGAAGCGTTGACTTCCCTGCATTTGCTCTACCTTCGCTTGGTCACCTTAGCTCATCAAGAAGTATTCAACCTGCTAACCTGTCACTATAATCTATATGAGTCAGTATATCAGCAAGTTTAACGATTGAAACCTGTCGCACCTCTGGTAATCCTGTTGACTTTGGTATTGAAGGAATGGACTTTGCTGCAGCAACAAACGCGGCTGATTGTGTGTCAAATGGCTGTTTCTTGGTCGTGTGAATAGTTCGTATAGTGAATGTAGGGCAAAGTATGTGCATTCCTCGTCGCGTTGCAAGATTCATGATGGGGTGTTGGTTCGCGGTGAACGGAAAAATCACGCAATAGGTCCACCGGAATTAAAACGGCCCGTCGGTCCGTCGGCATCTTTGCTGAAAACTCGACGCCTATACTTTCCATCGTACGATCAATTTACATCGGAACGGATGGTTATTGAATAAATTACATTGCTTGTACCTTTTATTGAAATTCGAGATGAGGATGCAACGAGGGAGCGAAGAAGTCGGGGACTTCGTGTGCCGATGCATTCGATATCTACATCCAGGGTGCGTCCATCAAAGTTACGCGCAGCCGCCAAGCTCACTGCTAAAAAATTCCAATACCTATGGATGTCGAGGCCCGATGTCCGTTATCTGGTGTTGTTGAGTGAGGTCTTGGCATATTTTGGCGAGTTCCAATGCGTTTATCAGCATTTATCGCTGACATACATCTATCAGATATGAGTCATCAAACAATCATCGATATAGCGGGTCAAAATAATTAGGCCAGTTCTCAGAAGAGATGGGGCTGAAGGCTCTATAAGAAAGAAAAAAAAGGAAGTTTGTCTCCACCTTTCGTAGCATTATCCTAACATGAGACTCTGGCAAAGATATTTGGAAAAGCAATATAGATCGGCCGACGGCGGATCCTCAGGGTCGCTTATTCGTGGGATAAAATTTCTCATAATAGCTCCTGCCGCCGGCAAGCTTTAATTCCCGGCGGACCATCTTTAACCACAGTGGTGTAGCAGGAATCCTGCCTACCTATAAATATGGGGTGGATCATCAAAAAAGCATCCCCCACTTCTGGTCTTTACTTGATCTTTACCGAGGGAGGACCACATGCATACCGCCAATGATATCAACGTTCTCGAAACTGGATCATTTAATCGACAGGAGACACCAACAAGTACGAGGTCGCCAACTACTGCGACGCCAACGCTAACAGGTGCAGAGGACGATATTGTTATTACATCACTTGAGGATGTTAGGGAGCCTAGCTTAGATCCCCGTGTCCACCTTTCCGATAACAACCGCCCGTCTGAAGATGAGCTCGACCAAGGACTATCACGTCGAATCAGTACACTGGTCTTTGGCAGGGACCACAAAGAGTCCATGTCGGAGAAATGTGACGTACAAGATGAACCATTCTACGTACGTTTCTTATTTACCATCCGGCGTGTCTGACGAACTAACGACCATATCCAGATTGAATTTGGACCAGGGGACGTACGGAACCCGGTCAACTTTTCGAGACAGAAGAAATGGTCAATAACGGCCATTGCATGTTTCGCCACTGTGCTTGCATGTATGTCCGTTCAATACACCATCTTCTACGTGGTTTGTGACGCACATCAGCATCGGGGGCTTCGACATATAACATGGGGTTTCCTTCGATGATTCGAGACCTTAATTGCACACATTTTCAGGCGACAGCTGGACTCAGTGTATACGCTCTAGGATTCGGGCTCGTACCTCTAGTAACGGCCTCATTCAGTGAAGAGTTTGGCAGACTGCCGCTGTATGTCGTTTCCGGTATTGGCTTCTTCTTCATGAATCTGGTCATTGCATTGTAAGTCTGACACCTCGTTGGCTGGATTACACTGAAGGCCTTCCGGTATAGGTCACAGAATATCCAGACCGTCCTTGTCGCCCGAGTAATATCTGGTGCCTGTGGCTCTACAGGTGCCACAATGGTAGGCGGAACCATCGCGGACATTTGGGCTTCGAAGGAGTTAGTATCCAACTTCTTGCTTCCAACCTTCCTTCTTACCCTTCATTAGCCGTGGTCTGCCCATGTCAATATTCGCTGTCTGTGCCGTAGGCGGTACTGGCCTTGGACCCGTCTTTGCTGGGTGGATAGAAATGAACCCTCATCTACAATGGCGCTGGATTCAGTGGATTCAAATGATGTAAGTCATTATCGCTTTTGGAAGAGGTAATTGCTGATAATGGAATGGTGGCCGAAGGTTATGTGGACTTTATTTAGTGGTCCTGCCGTTTGTGATGAAAGAGACGAGATCGTCCATCATTCTTACCCGCATCGCAAAGAAGATGAGGAAGGAAACGGGCGATGGTAGGTATCGCGCAAGGATTGAAGACGAACGAGCGAGGCTATCGACTCTCATTTGGATATCGTGTACAAGACCTGTCCGTGAGTACACCCTTCAGATTTGAAAAGATTGGCTCTGATGACTTTGGGCATAGATTTGTTGTTGACAGAGCCTGTGGTATCAAGCTTCAGTGTAGGTGACTTCGCACCTCTCTAATCACCCGCTAAAAATCGTCAAGTTATGGGTTGGATTCGCGTGGGGTGTGACTTATTGCATGATCGAGTAAGCAACAAAGACAAATGATGTTGACCGCAGCTAGCTAATAATTATGTAGGTCGGTATCTGGTGTCTTTGGAGACTTGCACGATTTCAACATTGGTCAGATTGGGACGATATTCATGACGATGGTGTAGGTGTTTCGAAACACATCATCTGAAAAGAGTCAACATCTGAACCAACCACATAGGATCGGCTCGTTACTGGGCTTCGGCACGAATTTCTACCAAGAATGGCTCTATCAGTATATCTCCATCCTGTTACCAACATATTCGGGTCACTAGAATTTTTTCACAGGAAAAATATCTCCAGGCGAGGACCTGAATCACGATTGTATCTTGCATGTTTTGCAGCAGTCCTCCTTCCTATTGGCATGTTTATCTACGCTTGGTGCTCCTTCTCGCGTGTACCATGGATTGCTCTTGCTATTGGCATCACACTCTTCATGTGGGCTGTCTTCATCATCTACCTTGCCGTGTTCACGTATCTAGCCGATTGGTGAGGCTCGTCTCTGTACGCTGACCTGAGACTGTGCTAACACCTCTGGATCAGCTATGGTCCATTTGCCTCGTCTGCATTGGCTGGCCAGAGCTTGGCTCGTGAGTTGTTGGCCCTTGGTATTTCTGACCCTTTGCTAATTGTGTCTCATCTCACTTAGGAAATCTCGCTGCCACAGCATTCCCGCTCTTCACAACTCAGATGTATGAAAAGTTGGGCTACAAGTGGGCCAATACCCTCTTTGGATGTATCGCGACGGTGATGGTACCAATCCCTTTCGTGAGTCTTGGACAAAAGCTCTCCGTTTTCATCCAATTCTTAAGGGGTTATGTCATTGTAGATCCTCTTTTTCTATGGGCCTTCCATACGTCTACAGAGCAAGTTCTCGAGGGCCGTCACGGAAACTCAGAAATGACCGTTCATAGCTTTCACAAGAATTTCTTTTTTCACAATTTCTTTCTGACCTCCCATACCTTGGACTATCATTTCTTTAGACGTTTTACGAACATCATCCGCTGGGATCTCTAGAATTGGCTATATGACATCTATGCTGCAATACAATAATTGTATGATAATATCGAGTGTTCAACACCTAGTAGAGATGTCTATTAGAACAAGCGCCATATAACACGAATTACTGCTGTCTGTCGATTGGGTTAGAGGCATCGAGTATCCTACTGCAACTTCAAGGCGCCGCACGAGGAGAACGTCGGTGATATGGTATAGATACCCAAATGTCAACATCTTCGAGAGTATACCGCTCGAAATGCCCAGGATACTGTGCTCGACTCCGATGGCCCAGTATATCTTGTGTCTTCTAGACATCTAGTATTGCACGTTGGTTCGGAAGGTTGTCCGATGATAACATAGTTACGAGCAGGACACGACTGTTATACAGAATCTAACCATGGCCAGGATTAGCTCCAAAGGTTGGTTTAAAGTCGAATGACGCACTACTTGGTTTGGGTGGACACCTAGTATAGCCACGCCGGTGGTATACCAGAGGCTCTACATCTGTAGAATTTGTCTCTACTCTCATAACCCTGGCTATGAAGAGCTCAGAGGTAATATCGCCCGTACCCAAAACTACCTTCGACGCGCCAGCATCGCCAAATCCATTTCCACCTCCCAGATACGCCAAGTCGTGCAATGGAATCCCTCGTCCAACGAGTTGACAGGACAGCGCTCCAATTGTGCCGCTCAGGATTGGAAGTCCCTCTCGAGACAGTTTATACCGCACTCTAGGATCCTCGAAAGGCGCTGGGTGTAGATCAGGCCGCGAGAACAAGACGGCGGCTCCGGATTGCTCCGCAGACAGCAGGTTCACAACCATATGAGCTGGGTCAGACGCGGGAAGTAAAGAGAGTGTAGTAGCCATCCGTGAAGGTACTCGGAGGGCAAACGTGACGAGTGGATAAGGGTCCATGGCGATGGAAGTGAAGGATGAGAGTGTTGCTCCGTGAAATTTACTGGTTTGGTGCGCCGTATCAGCAGGCCTGTTTTCTCGCCTGAGGTTGGAGGGGCTTTCCGATGTTGATTTTGGCATAAAAGAAGTGATGACAGCTACGGGTTGCGCGACATTTCGCAGAAGTTCGCGTAAATTGTGCTTCAACCGAGGGTCCTCTTGTACACCTTGCGTGTATTGCCTGTAGCGACAGTGGCTACCCCAAAGGTTGGCAATTTTTCGAATGCGTGGTCTTTGACAAAACGCTACATTTTGCAGTTCCTTGGACAGAATCTGGGAGGTCATGGGGGTTGAAGGAAAGAGGATGTGAGCTTAGGAACTCGGAAGACGCGTCGCGGAATGCAGAGGCGGCCCGCTTAGCCGTCGGCGTACGCTTACGCGCGTCGGAGGAAACTAACGCGACTTTCTCCCTTCGTCTTTCTCAATGCTAAGACAGTTAAGGCCAAATCCTCGTATTATTGCGTCGTCCTCGAGATGCACAAGGCATCTTTCAAACCAAGCGCCAAAGGCAGCCACTTCTCCCTCTGCACCAACGACAACTAGACCAGTGAAAAAACAACCTCCACCACCACAGAAGAGTTGGTTGACGCGGAAAGTCGAGACTTCACCTGCTGCGCGTAGTGCCTTCCTAGCATTTACCAACTTTCTTGGCTATGGAAGTCCGAAGCAGCTTGCTGGAAGACGTACATTTGCTATCTATGAGCAAATTTGCGCGACGACTCCCGACAGAGACCGAGAATTTTGGCTAAATGGTGCGTCTCTCTTCAAAGCTCGCTATTCGAATGTGAACTTACTACCCTTTCGACCCATTAAAGACTGCTTCCTACCTCCGACATTCCAATCATGGTTCACTGTGACGAACCTTCACATATGGATGCTTACAGTACGGTTCCGCGCTCTCCCAGCTGAGCATGGACGCCATTACGAGCAAGCCCTTATCGACCACTTTTTCATCGATATTGAAGACCGAATCCGGAACGTCCTCCAACCTCAAGGAGCGCCTTCAGCTCCATACACATTCGAGACCAATTTCTACGTCAACCCCAATAGCCCTTCCTCCGAAGGTACCAGTGCTGCTGAGAGTGATGCGAAGAAGAAACCAAGTCGAGCACCGGATAGGATCGTCACTCGTCAAATGAAGATTTTCAAGGAACAATGGGCCGGTATGGGTCTCTCCTTCGATATTGGACTCGTCAAAGGCGACGCCGAAATGGCTGGAGCAGTATGGCGGAACTTGCTTGGTGCTCGAGGTGCACAGGGTATCGTGTATCCCACTACGTCCACCGCAAACTCTACGGTGGCCTTCAGACGTTCCGTCAATCTCGTCGGTGGTGAAGTTGTCAATATTTCCAAACTTAATCTCGAAAAGGAAGAAACAACAGACGATGGCTCAGGCGTTCACGACTTCCCACCGTCCGAGGCGGACAAATACTTGACGTATCCCACCGTGATGTTGGATGTCGTGACTTATGTCAGGAGGGAACTCGTGCGTCTACAAAATGTGCGTGATGAAGATATCATCAATGGGGACTGGGAAAAGCTGCGGTTCGGGAGT
>Ga0247737_1000693_pt1 | contig 13911 bp, 21 predicted proteins | sample UWRJL028104C2_FD_180937 | JGI IMG/M metagenome (GOLD analysis project Ga0247737, IMG submission 180937) | Plant litter microbial communities from Arlington Agricultural Research Station in Wisconsin, United States - UWRJ-L028-104C-2 | ecosystem: Environmental > Terrestrial > Plant litter >...
GCAGAGCATTCAAAGAAGGAGAAGGCTAAAGCACCAGCACCACAGCAAGAAGCCGCCGCAAAAGCGGAGGAAGACCCGTCGTCTTCTGCACCTAGTGAAAAACAGCCGAAGAAAGACAAGAAAGACAAGAAAAAGGAGGTGGTTACCGAGGCTGGATCAAACAAGGAGGCAGGCAGCAGCAAGAAGGGAGGTGCCAAAGCCTCTGCGCCAGAAGATGGAGAACCCGTACCATCCATGATCGACCTCCGGGTTGGCCACATTGTCAGTGGTAAGTGGTCTAGGTTCTGTCTCATCGCGAGTCCTAAACATTTAAATTTTAATACAGTCGTTAAACATCCCGATGCCGATGGTTTGTATGTCGAGGTTAGTAAACCAATACATTTCTTGAACATCCGTATTGACCTTCAACCACATCAGCAAATTGACCTCGGAGAAGAAACTGGTCCACGTACGGTGGTTTCCGGACTCGTCAATTACATTCCTATCGAACAGATGCGCGACAAATACCTTGTCGCTGTGGTGTGTAACTATCGTCATCACCATTGTATTTTCTAAGACAAGTGCAGTGTAACTTGAAACCTGCCAACATGCGTGGTGTCAAAAGCTTTGCCATGGTACTATGTGTAAGCACTCTGAATGTTCCATTTGACCTGCTCCGTTGATGCTTTTATACATCTTACAGGCCACCTCGAAAGAGGGTAAAGATGGTGGAATTGAGTTGATTCAGCCTCCCGCTGGTTCAAAGCCTGGAGATCGTGTATACTTTGAAGGCTCAGAATTTGAGAGTGAGTTATTCTCTCTCAGCGGGTATTCACTTACCGAGGACTCTTTCTTAGATGCCACACCTCTCAGCCAGCTGAACCCTAAGAAGAAAATATTTGAAACTATTCAGCCTGGTGGGTTATCGCATCCCACTTCTATTTTACGGGGCTGATTAGGCCATAGGCTTCATTACTTTGGATTCAAAGGAGGCAGCCTGGGTAAATCCTACAACAAAGACTGTTCACAAAATTCGGACCTCGAATGGTGTATGCGTTTCTCCAACCCTCGTCGGCGCCTCTCTATCGTAGATATCTTGATAAATAAACTACTGCTTGAACTTGGTAATAAATACTTAGACGCTCGTGAGCAAGCGGAGTCTCGTGGCTGTGTGTGTTGTTTGGTTTTCACTGGCGGCGCTAACAGTGCGCGTTTCATTTTCTCCCAGAACGCCAACTGAGACCTCGTCGCGTCCTCGCCATGATCATTCGGCCACCTCTCGTACACCTCGCTCGTTCATTCAGCTCAACCGCGCAGCTATGTAAAGCTGTGTCAATCATTGGGCGCGAGCCTATCAAAATCCCCCCTTCAGTGACTATTGCACCTTCCCCAACAGCGGTGACCATTACCGGACCACTGGGGACCACTGCTGTTCCTCTAAAGGATTATATGAAGCTTGACTTCCCAGTGCCAGACACAATGAAGCTAACCGTCGAACGGTCAAAGGAGAAATTGCAGCGGCAAATGTGGGGCACGACACGGACACTTATCTCAAATGCAATTGTTGGCATGACCGAAGGGTTCACGGTGCCAGTCTTCCTGGTCGGAGTGGGTTACAGAGTAGCATTGGAGGAAGATCCTCGAGGGACGACTGATGGAGGGAACGGCAGCCGGTTAAACATGAAACTTGGTTATTCACATTCCATCTTTGTTCCAATCCCATCCCATATCAAGGCCGAAGTCCCTTTGCCGACAAAAATCGTGCTATTCTGCACGGACAAGCATCAGCTGGGTCTCTTTGCCGCTAAAATCCGGGGGTATAGGAAACCAGAGCCTTACAAGGGCAAGGTAAGCCGTCCCAATACACCTTTTGATCTTAGTTCTTACCTTTCGCCGTCTAGGGTGTCTTCGTTGGAAACGAGACAATACGTATCAAGAGTGTGAAGAAGAAATAGATCTTACGCATTAGATATTCGCTATTTCACCGTTGCTCCATATGCATGCGTCGATTGCAGACCAAATATTATTTATACAATACAGCATCTCTATTTTGTTCACTAAAGCAACTGCAGGTTAAGTAGAACATTAAAGGATCATAAGTCATGTAGTGAGGGAATTATTGTCAGTAGCAATGTCTAAAGTAGATTAGTGATGAATTGAGACCTCAACCTCGCATGCGTTCCGCAGGCCCAGACTTCTGAGCTCGAGCACCACCGCTTCCTTTCTTCCCTTTCTTCGGTGAGGGAATGTTGGTACTCACAAGCTCGAACTCCATGTCAGAGTCAGAGTCTACTTGGATGCCCTCTGCTTCCTCGTGTTTCTTGGCCTCCTCTTTCGCTTTTTTCCATTCAGCTGATAGCTTTTGGATTTCCTCAAGAAGATTCGTGCGTTTATTGTCTACTTCTTTAGCATACCATTGCTGCTTGCGTTCTTCGTTTCCCATCCCCTTAGATTTCGTAGACTGCCAGTACGTCAGACCACGAATAAGCAGTCCAAGAGCTGTCAGATAACGTACCAGGATCATTTCGCAGTATTTCTTCGGATCCTTCATGAAGGTTTCCGCAAAATGTAGGAGATATACTCCGCAGTCACAATAGTTCGGCTGAGTTGGTACCTGGCGATAGCGTTTAGACATGAAAAAGCGTTATATATGTCCACTTACCAATGCAGGTTTGCCACTGGCAACGCCCGTATCGTCGATCCCTCTCTTATCCTTTGCCTCCATCTGAAGATACAAGCCAAGTTTCTTAATAGCTTGCGGGTGCCGACTACCAAGGGAATCGAAGGTGAATATATGCGTCCTGGATGAACATATGTAAGCGCCAGAAGAGACTGCGTGATATTGACCTTACTTAGGAGCTTCCTGGACCTCAATGGCATCACCTTCTCCTACTTCAATGTCGACATCGACCACTTCTGGTTCTTTGGCTCTTTGTTTCGCTTTCGCTTTCGGCTTCGGCTTCGATTGGCGGGAATAAAAGCTAGTGGCTGCAACTGTTGTGCCAGTAGGATTCGCTGCAGTGGAAATGGCTTGGTGCGCTGTGGCAGAAGGGCTAGCGGCTTGAACCTCGCTATCTATGACCATGGCATCTCCACAAGGCGACACAGGACCGGGTGATGGATTTTTGGGTTTCAGATCTGGCTCATTGGCGAAGTCAGAGACTGTTGGGGAGAAGGCCTGAACTTCTGCATCTCCGGTTGATTGTACACCATCCCAATTGTCGAAGAGATCAGCTCTGACCGGATAATCGCTATCTTCTTCGGGACTTGAAACCCGTTGGGTTTGAACACTTTCGAGTTGCCTTGGAGGAGTGGCATACATGTCATCCAACGAATCGTCCTCGATAGGAGTCTTGTCATGGTCTGCAATACTGCAAGAACTCTGAAATGTATTTAGGCTCCGTTCCACCTCCGCCTCACTGCGGTCAGTGTCAGCTGAATCTGGAGAAAGTGAGGCGTTCGTGCTCTGCGCCGTGATAGTCTCCGCAGCCGTAGACGTGTCTTCTTCAACTGGTAGATCTTGAGTAATAGTCGACCGTGTTTGCGGTCGTAAGGTTGGTGCCTTCTTTGGTTGGGGTAGAAGGACATGTTCTGGTGCATAGATGATAGCAAGATACCAGTGAAGACTTCGTGGATAGATCAGTAAAGTTTGGCGAGAAAGATTTGAATAACCGCTTACTGCTCATTTATTGGCACTATCACATATTTTTTCTTGAACAAATCAATCCTGGCGGTCCATTTCCGGACACTGTTGTATGCCTCCTGCGGACTAGGTGACGTCAAGATTGGGAGACAAAGGCTGGTAGTTAAGCTTACTCTCTGGAGCCATTCAATTTCTTGTAGAAGAAAGAGTTGAAGACGTGAACTTGTTCTGCAAGCAATGGATCTGTCGTTTCCAGCTTCTTTAACCAGTGTCTGAGTGAGGGGCATGTCAGCGCTGACGGTTACTATGAGAAGGAAATTATAAACTTGAGCCCAAATTCAATGAGGGTGTCGTTCAAGAATTCGCCCGGCAGCAGCCTGTCGACATCAGCCACAGTGATATTAAGTGCTCCAGGAACACCTGGAGGGTATGTAAGAAGTCTGTAGAGGTATCAGTTTTGTATCGTGTATTTGTTGTCAAATACGTACACCGTATCCATCTCGGCCTGTGTCCTCTTCGGTTTCGCTTCCTCAGTTATAGATGTAACGTTCTGGGTGCGGTTTCTAGTTGACCGGCGTGTCTGAAGAACACTGTCTTTTGGTGCAGAAGTCACCCTGCTAATACCAGTTAACGAGGAGAGCGACAGCGGCATATTATGCCACACATACCTAGATGAACTTGCTATCGCAGTTTTGGAGGTTGATACTGACCGTTTCGACCTATCTGGAGGGGGGGTGTATCTAAGGGGTGGTGTACTATCCGATAGAGAATCGGATTTGCGTTTCGCAGACGACTTGAGATGAGGATGTTGGGCAGGTCCCAGATTTATATTGTTTTTCCTTCCCATTTCAATGCGCTTCAGAGTTGCCATCCTGTCGCCTGTCTCTATTGGGTACGTTTCTGCCAATGCATTTTCTGCTTCTCGCCTTGCGGTTTCCCACAGACTCGAGGTTGGCCTGAAGGGTGGATAAGTGTCCGCTACTCTGGCCAATTGAGCTATTTTACCGCATGGTTTCAAATTTCACCCCAGCCTTCGCAATGTCAGATATGATTTTGAGAGCTTGTTCGCATCCACCTTGAACACCTACGTCTACCCAGACGGTAATGAGAGGCGAATCAGGGTCTATTGGCAGGAACTGGATATGTGGGTGGTTCTTGATATTATCCATTGGACCGCACTACGATCTTGTTAACTATCTGTCAGTCAGGTTCGGATTACGCGAGACTCACAAGAACGGTATGTGTATAGAGGATGCTTCTTGAGATGAGATTATTTACACCTTGCCTAATCTCGATAACTGCTCGAGTAGACACTTCCATCGTAATTTCTTGTCCAGGTGAATTCTCATACAAGATTTCGGCAATGTAAACCTGCTTAAGGGCAACGCCCTCGATCTTCGAGTTGATGAAGGGTGTTGAACTCGTCAGAACTGCGTCTTGTGGATTGAGCGCGGGCTTCACGACACTCGCAAACTTTTGTTGGGCACTCTTGCCTTGCTAACGATGCTGTGTGATCAGTGGCTATTGATTAAAATGTGCGAGGACACCATACCTTTGCCTTCATACGTTGTACAAGATTAAGCTTTGGCCCTTGAACATGGTTCATCGCCTCAAAAGCCCTCACTTTTCCCTTGACCCCACCCTCAGATAGCTTCGAATTGAGGGGGACGGGGTCATACTCTTCCTCACTAACACTTTCGATGGAATCAAATTCTTCTTGCATCATTGTCGTAGTTTCCCCTTGTGGCACCAATCGAGGCTGCTGACGGAATCCATATTTCGAAGCGCGCGTTCCGGCCGTATCGTCTGGACGAGCAATCAAATCAAGCTGGTCAGAAGATTGGTGATCTTGAGAGCTGCTGAAGTTTGGCTTCAGATCGTCATCCGCGTCGACGTCAATGATAGTTGCCGCTCTAGATGGCCCATCCTCATGCTCCCAGTTCCGACTTGGAGGTGGTTCTCTAGCCAGCGGAGGCTTCGTCCGACTGGGTCCTGTAGGTTTCATTGCGTAAACACACGGCACAGCACGGACGCACTACTTACTGCTGGGTCCGGCAGTATACCCTCCTGTTGTTCCTGTCGATGTACCGTGTGTTGGGGCCACATAACCGTTGTTTGTCTTTTGTCTCTTTGCGGGATGGAAGTTCATAAGAGTTCGCTGAGCAGTTAGATTCCCAAATCCCAGTGTTGCCGCAGTGTTACCTAAACCTTTATCGCGTCGCGAAAATTGGCGGTCGTAAGGGTTGCGAATGTGTGCCGAGGTAGGAGCAGATTCGCGAGACATAGTGTAGTTCTGCAACACATTGGCTTAAGTACAGGTTGAGTTGAATGACAGTTGACTAACGTTGGCTGGTGTCTGGATTAGGGTAGGCTTTCCTTTCCAGCTGTTAACGCGTGTATCAGAAAAGATGAATGCGTTAGGAATGGCAAGAGACAACTTACGGGCTATCATCACCAGCTCTAATGCCCATAGAGTAGGCATTTGTAGGGGTCACTCCTTGCACCACTGCGATGTTGCGCCTGTCTTCGCTGTCCGCCATATTATCCGGAACTCTAACAGATTGACATAAGATTATCGAAAGTCAGAGTCAGAGACAACAGGAGGTGCTGATCAAGGTTATAAAAGGTAGTGTGTGTGCTATTTACATACCAAGTAAACAACTTCACAGCTTGACCTCATCTTTCATGGCGACTCTGACCAAAACATCTAGAAACCCATTTCGTACTAATCCTTCAACCCCCAATCCGACAGGTACAAACCCTCCATCCAGTGGATCAGGCGGTCAAGATGCTGCATCGGACATTGCACCTTCCGCAGTCGCTCCTACGGTAACACTGAGCCCACCACTAGGTCCCAGCCCACCATCTCGAAGTGAGGATCCTAGGGATCCAGATGGTCTTTTCCAGGACGAACCACCTCCGTACAGCGCAAATCCGTCATATGCTGAAGGAGAGACAGTTGTCGAGCAAGGCCCTGCTCGACCATTCCAGCCGGCACCTCCACGCCCTGGAAGCACCCCAAGTGGGTGGGACCGCGTCCAAAACCATGTCATACCACAGAATACCGGTTCTTCTAGTTTCTCATCCCGCCCAGGTGGTGGAAGGTCGGGTTCTCTCTTCCAGCAATTGTCAGATACAATCAATACGGTAGTGAACAGTCTGAACCATCCTCCACCAGGCACAGGCGGCCTCAGTGCTCAACCCACAGGACAGAGTAGTTGGTCTGCATATCCTGGACAACAGCAGCGCCCTCCACAGTCGCAATTCCAATTTTCACCACCTCCTGGCCCTCCTGTCCCTCCTCCGCGGCATCCGTTATCTCCTTCCGCGTCTACCTCTGCCATACACTCGCCACCGCCGAACCCACCAATGCGCCGACATTCGTCGGAATTTGCTCATGATTTCTATGCTGCTGGCTCAAGCGAAGGATCAAGAACGCAAGGCAATCATGCGACCTCCTCGGGATCTCCCCCCACAGGAGGGAACGACAGGCATAATTCAATTCCGGATGACGGACGGCCTACTGAGCGTCCAGTAGCAGGGCATCCCCTTCTGAAAGACGGGCAAGTTCTGGTGTATCCCAAGGGCCATCAATGCAATAAATGTGCGCTTTCATGGTTCCATACATTTACCTATTACTAACAAACACTACACCTAGGTCACAACGTAGGTTACAAGGACGCAGACCCTGCGCGACCGTGCACTAAATGCTGGAACAAGTATGCCAAACAATTCTCCGGCCCTCTCGCGTACTCGTTTTCGCCTTCCTCATCGGCAAATAATTTCCAACGCCCTTTACCCCATCCTCCTCCTCGAGCACCTACTCCTCCACCGATGCCTCCGCGTCCTGCATCATATGCGCAGGGAGGGTACATGCCCAACCACCAGGGAAGTTTCTACCCATCTACGGGTGGATATCAGTCAGCGATGTCACGCCCACCACCTGGATCGATCGTGTACACGGCAGGCGATCCACGGATTGGTGGCCAACTGTGTTGGAGATGTAATGGTAAAGGTAATGTGAGCTTTTTCCTCTTAGAACGCATAACTTGCGATATTTGCGGGGGTATCGGAAGGACATTTAATTAACTGGCGCTTGTCGTCTAAATGTTGGATTATGGACACAGTCTGTATAATACAAACTACGTATCTGTGCAGGAGAGCAGTGTAGACTCTGTTGCACACTCTAGGACAATAGAAAGGCATGTAAGGTGTCGCCCATGTAGACAGCAGTGCTGCTGCGTTTCAACAACAATCTAGGTTGACTTTGACTTTTCCGATTGAACATCTATGGATTTAAACGCAATGGGAAGGAAATACACAAAAGAAGCTGCAATGATTACAAAATATCAGCTACCAAGATTCCCTATAAGAACGTAGAAGGAAAAGGTATAAATATTTCAAAGGAAAATGTCCTAGGAGTACTGTTTAAATGCTTAGAAGATGGGGACGTGTAGGGGATAGGATGGGTGGTGTGATGCAGATGCAGAAATGACGTGTGCGAGCAAAGTAGAGAGAGCAAGTACAACTGCATGAAAGAGGTAAGTACATGTCTTGATTAAGGACGTCTGCGGTGTCGTTGAGTCGTTGGGTCGTAATATGCAAATTTCGGGGGTCGTAACGTTGATTTGGGACATAATGCGTCGCTGGGGTATAGATCTAACAGCCGTCGTAAAGGGAGTTCCGGGGGAAGGTGCCGCCAGCGTCTTTCCATTCCGTGAGATTGGCATTCATGTATGCGCTCAGATGTCTTAAAGCCAGAAGTTAACCATGCAAATTTTGGACAAGAGGTCAAAACACACCTTGAGATATAATCTGATGTAGGCCGGTTCGGAGGGTTACAAGTAATTCCATTCTTAAGGCCTCGTCGTTGATATATCCTCACGTAGTCGATGTACATCTTGACGGGGAACTTTAGGTTCTTGAAATCTTGTTTTTGGAACGAAGGTGACATTCCAAGGTTAAGAATGAGGTACTGAGAGAAAGATGTCAGGGTCGTGAATATCACAAATATATCTACGAAACCCACCATTGGTTCCTCCGGTATCAGCCTAGGTCCGATTTGCGCTCCCGCGTTAGCACCGATAGTGGCAGCAGTTGCAGTCCATGTCTTTTCGCCATTGCTATACCAAGTGATATAACCGTCTTCGCGGTGGTTAGGATCCGACCAGTACTCGTATGCGTAAGGTGCGTAGGCATTGCCACCGTAGAATTGATCCTCGATGAGTGTGACGGCTGAGACGGCTTGTTGGTACGGTCCTCCTTTATAACTATTGAACTGACTAATGCTGGAGTTGTACAGCATGGTGGCAGAGGGGTCATCGTTCCAGTTGTATCCCATATCGTAGGGGGCAATCTGGAAACTCTGAGACACGTCGCCTTGCATCAAGGTGGTGTTGATTTGAGTCTCGATAATATCGATTTCGGGTACCCCTCTTCCAACATTGTATCTTGGTCCAGGATGATCGCTTCCTGGGCAACTACAAGCTGAAAGCTTCTGTCCAGGCTGTGAGCTCAGTATTTCACCACCGTTGCCACCTGTAGACGCAGCAGCTGGTTCTCCAGCTTTCGTTTGCTGATTAGGAAAAGTGCCAAGATCGCAAGTGTCGTAGCTGTATGGCCACATTCCCTGAGTTGATGCGCCATAGCCTGCTCTTCCCTGCAACTCTACGTCAGTGCGGGCTCAATATCAATGTGATATTGGCTTACAAGGTTGCCCAATGTCCACGCACCTTTGGAAAGTCAATAAACAGAACTATTCAGAGGTTTGAATCCACTCACCAGGCCATAAACCTGGGGCTTTTGGACTTCCAGGCATAGAAATTGAAACTTCGACGTAACCCGTGTTGAAACAAAGTTTATTCCAGGATGTGAGCATTCCTGTAATATGTAAGGTCGGCCCTGCACATCATTAGTCGAAATTGGCACTCACCACTTTGAAAGTTCAGGTCATGAACTCTCTGCTCGGTCATGGTAAGGACCAGTTTGCCGTCTTCGGTAGTGACCGCCTAATATGCGAACAGCGAATGAGAATCGTTCTCATACTAAAACGCGCCCCACGTACCGATGGATCGTACCATTCCACATCTCCCGTGGGCCTAACCAACCTTAGCGCAGGCCACAGCAAATCGTCCAAGTTACTCACCAGTAATGCAAATCTGCTGCTTCCCAAAAAGGGTCATCACCGGGATAGAATGACCTTCCATCAGTATTAAACTCGTCACTGAAGACGAGGTCGTAAACTTTGCCATCAGAGCCAACTCGTGTCAGAACAGAGTCGGGTGTATCTGCATCAATCAAATGAGGGAAATTGACGAATTGAGGTATTTGCCCGGTGGAGTTGATGCCACCAACATTGAAACCGGTGGCCTTTTCTGGTTCGTCTATCACGGCAAGGAGGACGGGATAACCGACGAATAGAAATATAAGCCCTGCCAGCAAAAGAATAATCATGCCGACATTCATCCACCCTCTTGCAGAGAAGAGTGTAAAGCTCGAGTCTCGTCGGTCTGGATTGTGAAGTGGGTCGTCTAGGTCGGGGTCTTTGTCCCACATGTACTGCGGTACTGTCGTCGTTGTCGGTGCCATCACCGGAGCCGCCTTTTCTCGTGTAGGGACAGTGGCTACTGAGTTTTCCGAGGGTGTGCTAAATCGTGTGTTTGTGTACATTCCTGTCTCTCTTGCCTGTTCTGGGTGGTACTAGTTCAAATTGGCCCGATTGGTCAGTTGTACTTGGATTGGAGAACGATGAAGGACAAACCGAGTACGGTCCGTAGCCTGCACCGATATTTCCTGTCGCCACTCCCATAGCTATCGCATTGCGCCCATGTTGCTGTTGACTTCGAGTGTGGCTATTGGCGGATGATGATCTCACAGGGCGCGGACCTCCAACATGGGAAGTGTATGGTTGATGTTGTGGCTGATACTGTGGTTGAGGCTGCTGGTAGCTATGTGTCCGTGATTCGCGCCGTGAGGGACTGGCCTGTGGTACGACGGCGTACTGGGGGGTTGGTTGTTGTACTTGCCGGCGCGATGGACGAGACATGTGTGGAGGTCAAGGTAAAGTGAGAAGCGTCCTGGCTTTCCAACTTTGGAGCCTGCCTCAGGGCCTTCTCACGCTGCCCATCAACTTAAAAACAAACATAGTGAACACTCATGCCGGTCAGTTTCTTCCATATCATGATATCCAGAGCGATATCAGTCAGGGACCTCACAGAGTTGCAGGCTACCATGTTTCATAGCGGAAGAAGAGGCCAGCGTCGCAACCGACCTCATGTTTCTTTGGCAATGCCCGATGACTTCCTAAAATATGGCTCTTCTACTCGGAAGAATTCACTATGTATAGCCTGCAAGAAACCACAGCTGGTGCTCCTCGCATTTTTGAGCACACCCAGCCCAATCGCAACTGCGGAGCTCCGGTCGACTTATTTGGCTGCCTTCCGTCCTCGAGGCGCTCCAACACGCTGCTGCATCGTGCACTGTCCAAGTCATCGACATTCGTTGCAATTTTTAATGTGATAAACAAGCTCTGCATTTTCTGGTCTTTCAGCTTGACGCTTGTCGAGAATATTTTCTGGCATTCGAAATTCGGAATGTCTGACGTCGATCAGTTGAATTGACAGTGTTGACGCGTGTTGGTGGCAGTGCAGACGCGTCGCGAGGCGAGGCGCGTGACCCAAGTCAAGCGTGGCGAGCGCCCAAATCCTGTGAATCTGAACAACAAAATGCACCTCTTCCTCGGGCCAGCCTCGAGATCGCTCAGATGTGGCTCGTGTTTTGACCCAAGGAAATTCATGGGTGCGCTCAACCGAATTTAGCATGTTACCCCTTTATGGCTGCACGGCTGCAACCTGGGACTTGAGTCTCTTCACATATGTCACAGTACTGGATCATAGATGCGTGGACGCCAATTGATTTCAAGGCACAAGGGACGTCGGTTAGATTCGTCCCCTGGGTTTATAATTCGTATCTGGTCTGATGTCATTTATTGACGGTACAGTCTCCCTGCATGGGCGCTAAGTCAACCGCTCACGCAGTCGAGGGGTTGACTGCGAGATATCCTCCATCAATCACGATTTCTTGCCCATTGACATACCCTCCAGCACGTGAAGCAAGATAAACGACAGTACCTGCCATCTCCTGGCCCCTGTAAGCAAAAAGTCGGCCTTGCACCTTGTCTGAGTTAGTGAGAGTACTCACGTCCCTGCTCGCTTAGCCGGCACTGGGGAAAGCCCCTTACCAATCTTATCTACTTCCTCCGGCCTGATAACATCAAACGTCATCTCAGATGCATATACTCCTGGAGCGATTGCATTGACGCGGACAGGGACCCCCTTAAGCGCCAACTCGGTGGCAAGCATTCTCGTTAGGTGAGAGGCTGCAGCTTTTGCGCTGTTATAACAGAACTAATGACTCAATCAGCATCTATTTAGCCCTTTCAAACTAAGCCACGTACATGGTTTTGCGATAGCTTGGTGATACCGCTTATGCTCGTTATATTCACGATGCTCGACCAGAAATCGACGACATCAGACGACCCCTTCGCGAGCAGTCCGAGGAATGCTGTCGTTACAAAGAATATGGACGCAGAGTTGATAGCATAAAGGCTAGACCATGCTTCGAAGCTCTCGTTGTTGAACAGCGCAGTTCCAATGGTTTCAGCGTCCTTCCGTTCAGGTGCAGTGGCGTCCCCAAAGAAGGGCGAAACGGGTCCTACTTGACCGGCACTGCAAGAAAAGCATTATCAGACAACATGTTGATCAGGGACCCGAAATGAGAAACACGCCCAACTAACTTGTTAACTAGTATATGAACCCTTCCCTCCTTCTCTTCAATGTATTCCTTTGCTTTCTGGATACTAACTTTGTCCGTAACGTCCATTTGTAAACTAATTTGGCAGAAGAAGGTCGATAAAAAGTTAACCGATAGATATCTGATCAGCGATCGACGCCGCGTGTAGATAAACATACGGTAATATCTCTCCACCTATCTGTTTATCCCAAGTCTCCGAAACTTTCTTCAGGACATCGAGGCGGCGACCAGTGATATACACTTTGGCACCAGCCGCCGCCAGACCCTGTGCGTTCATCAATCCAATACCAGTTCCGCCACCGGTGACGATCGCTATTCTCCCGGAAAGATCGCTCGCAACTGCTGGGCGGTACGTCTGTGGGGAGTCCATGAGGTGATGGGTGTGCATCGATGGGGGGTGAAAGCGAAGCTTGGGTTGCTCAGGCCCTCGGGGGATGCTTCGCCCGGACCGGACCTGTTCTTTATGTCGGGATCAAGTCCGGATGTAAAATGTCCCCATCTCAACCCGAACTTGCAATTTGCATAAATGTGGGTTTGATTGCATGTAGCATATGTACATCAGCAGTATAAAATATAGTATACATGACAGAGATACAAGTATAGGCGGTATGCATGGTGGAGGCAAATGGTGTCTGGACAGACAAGGAGAGTGAAGCGACGACAAGAAAAAGTAGGCGTGCAACTAGTACGCCTTGTAATATGGTACATTAAGTCGGTCGATACGATAGTGTCTGTAAGAGTTCTGACCGTTTGTCCGTCCGCGTTCCCCTGTTCTCTTAATACGGGTATTTACCTCGAGCACCTGATCTGGTGCGCGAGATCTCTTGATGACGATTCTCCCGAGTTGTGGAAGAGACTGGGTCATCGGTTGGATCATCCTGGGATCGTACCACCCATAACCGACGTGGATGATGTTGAGGGTGCGCGGGAGGGAAAACACATAGAAGAAGGATTTGAGACTAGGGAAGGAGTGTTGGTGGCGGCTTAGATCAACTAGCCGTAGCGAGGAGAGGGAGGGTGCTGAGATGAGAGTGACCAGGCGAGCTAGCTCAAAGGGAATGTCGGAGCCGTCTACCGTCAACTGAAGGTGGGATAGGTATGGAAGACGCGTGCGTTTGGTGACTTGATCCCGGCGTGAAGGTAGACGAGCGATTTGTCCTCGGGGAAATAGAATGCGAAGTTCGACCAAGCGGCGCGAGACAGAAAGAATCGAAACGACATCGTGCACTGCTTGATGACCACTGGTAAATCCATGATGGGTGTAGTCAAGAAAGGTAAGATTGGCGTATAACCGTGGCGTCCAAACTAATCTTATCCCATCGACCGTTAATCTTCGAAGCCGAGGAGCTTGTTCGGAGAAGAGAAGAAACTCTTGCGTGTTGTCGTTAGAGCGGTACACCAAAGACAGCTCTTCAAGGGCAGGTGCTGGAGCGCCGCAGCCTGCCAGAGCAGCCCTCCACAGATATGGCGAAAAATCT
>Ga0247737_1000694_pt1 | contig 13898 bp, 13 predicted proteins | sample UWRJL028104C2_FD_180937 | JGI IMG/M metagenome (GOLD analysis project Ga0247737, IMG submission 180937) | Plant litter microbial communities from Arlington Agricultural Research Station in Wisconsin, United States - UWRJ-L028-104C-2 | ecosystem: Environmental > Terrestrial > Plant litter >...
CGGTCAGGCCGCGGACAACGGGGCTGTCGCCCGCTCCCGGCCGGCGAGGCAGCTGCCGCGTGCCGGGCGGGAACCGCAACGCGTATTGAGCCCGTACCCCGGATAGAAACCGCTGCTCACACCTCACCTGCACGCCGGGCCGAGCCCGAGTGTCAGCAGGTCGAACCGGCACACCGGGCCGATGCCGAACGCCGGGCCGATGCCGCACGCCGAGCTGGAGCAGCGGTACCGCCCCCCGCCGAAGCCGCCGGGCACATGGGTGGCCCCGGCCAGGATGAGCCCGGTCGCCGCCCGGCGCTCGCCCGGCCGACAACATCGGCCGCCCGCCGCCGCATCCCGGCCGGCCACGTCGACCTCGGCCGACTCGCCGAGGACTCCCCGCACGACAGGGTGCCACCACCGGCAAAAGCCGGTCCGCGACAACAACCTCGCGCCGGGCGGCGCCGGAGCACAGCACACCTCGACAAGACATCCCTGGCGCGGCACAGACCACCACAGAAGAAGGCCGGCACTCTTCACTTCGGGACCAACGCGCGCGGCCTCGGGAGAGGGGAATTGATCCCCCGACGGCGGGACGTAAAGGAAAGGTCGCCCCCCCGCCGCTGTTCGCATGTCCATTCATGGGTAGCGCAGTGACTAGCCCGAATTGCTGACCTACGGATATTTGCGGACGGCACTTCGTCACTCTGACCGATCCGGACTGATTTGCCCGATCCCGTTAACCGAAACGCTGCCGGAAGCATAAACCCGGCCCACGCGTTCATGGACCTGACCTGCGCAACCTCAGCCGTTCGACCGACCGTGAATGGACACCTGTTCGCAGATCCACATTTACCATCTGATAGCAGCCCGCGGGAACGATATCCTCGGCGATAGGGTGCGGGCTGTGGAAATTCTGGACTTCGGGGCGGAGCAGGGCCGGGCGGTCGAGGCGTGAGGGATCGTCGGGCTCACGGCGAAGGCTGTGGTGCGTGGGAACGCGTTCGCGGTCGCCGTGTTGCGTGGGACCGCCGGCGGAGAGATCGGGCGGCAGCTCACGTTGGTGAGTCAGCTCATGTGGGGCAGGTGAACGGTGTCGGCAACAGGTGGGAGCGCGTGTGGGGCAGGGCCGCCGCTGCGGCGTTCGGGTGCGCGGCGGGAAGGATCAGGTCGCGGTCGCGCCGGACGGTCAGAGTGGGGTTGGCCGCGCTACCTGTGGGTGCGGCTCGGGGCGCCAGCCGACCAGCATGCGCCTCGCGACCGTGGACGCGTCCTCGGGGCCGCTCGTCACGTAGCGGATCCGTCTGGCCCGCACGTCGACCCAGCTCACCGGGCGGCACCTGGCTCGGACGAGCAGCCCTCGTCCACGTCGACCAGCACCAGGTGACTGCCGCGCGGGGCCGGCCCGTACGCCAATTGCTCGCCGATTCCGCTCGCGGCGCCGGTCGGCACGGCGGTACGGCCGGTGAACCGGTAGGGGCCGCTCATGTCGTGGTCTCCTCGAAGGTCATGTCCCGGGTGACGTCGGCCCGCGGCGTCGTGAGCACGTCTCGCAGGTAGTTCTGCCGCACGATCCAGGGGGCCCGGTCGCCCTGGCGCGGGAAGATGTCGAGCGCCCGTTGCACATAGCCGGAAGAGAGATCGAGCAGCGGACGGCCCTGACCGGTGCGGGTCTTGGGTGTGGCGACGGCGTAGCCGTGCCGGTCCATGTAGCGCAGCAGCCGCATGACGTACCGGTGGAAAAGGTCGGCCCGCAGCGTCCAGGAGGCGTTCACGTAACCGATGCAGTAGGCCAGGTTCGGCACTCCGCTCAGCATCAGGCCCCGGTACGCGGCCCGCTCGCCGATCTTCACCGGCTCGCCGTCGATGGTGAGGTCGACGCCGCCGATCGGCAGCAGCGTCAGCCCGGTCGCCGAGACCACGATGTCGGCTTCCAGGACCCTTCCCGTACGCAGGCGGATGCCCGACGGCAGGAACGAGTCGATGTGGTCGGTGACCACCGACGCCCGCCCGACGCGGATCTCGTCCCACAGGTCGCCGCCGGGGATCACGCAGAGTCGCTGGTCCCACGGGTCGTACCGGGGCGTGAAGTGCTCGTCCACGTACGCCGCGTCGCCCAGACCGCGTACCGCCATCGTCCGCAGCGCCTTGCGCACGCGCTGCGGCCGGCGCCGGGCCAGTTGGTAGAAGCCCTGGGTGAGCAGGATGTTCTTGACGCGGGCGAGCGTACTGGCGGCCCTGGCCGGCAGCGCCCGGCGCAGCACGTCGGCCACGACGTCACGGCTGGGCACTGAGGTCAGATAACTCGGCGAGCGCTGCAGCATCGTCACGTGCGCGGCGTCCGGCGACATGGCCGGCACCAGCGTGACCGCGGTCGCGCCGCTGCCGATGATGACCACCCGCTTGCCTCGGTAGTCGAGATCGGCGGGCCAGAACTGCGGATGGACCACCCGGCCCTGGTATTCGGCGAGGCCCGGGAAGTCAGGCTGATGACCGGCGTCGTACGAGTAGTAGCCGGTGCAGGCGTACAGGAAATTCGTGGTCAACGTCGTGCCGTCGGCCAGCCGCACAGTCCAGCGGGAGTCCCGCGACGACCAGTCGGCCGCAGTCACCTTGGCGCCGAACCGGATCCGGCCGGTGATGCCGGACTCGTCCGCGGTCTGCTGGAGGTACGCGCGGATCTTGTCGCCGGAGGCCAGCGACTGGGTGTCGGTCCACGGGCGGAACGGGTAGCTCAGCGTGAACATGTCGGAATCGGACCGTACGCCGGGGTAGCGGAACAGGTCCCAGGTGCCGCCGATCACGTCCCGGGCCTCCAGGATCGCGTACGTCCGGTCGGGGAAAGCCTCGCGCAGCCGCCACGCGGCGCCGATCCCGGACAGGCCCGCGCCGATGATGAGGACGTCGTAGTGGCTCATCGGGACCAGAGCGGGGTGCCCGTCCCGGACAGTCGGACTCCGCCCCCGGAGTCGGGCTCGCGCCGGCGGATCTCGACCGGAGGCCGGGGGCCACCGATCGTCGGGAACACCGGCCCGCGATATTCCTCATCGTTCACGTGCGGTTTCCTCCCCCTCGAACGCGGCCGGCCCGCCCGGGACGTCGACCGCCAGCCCTCGACCGTCCGCCCATAGCCCACCACGCCGTACGCCCAGGGGAGCGCGGGCCCACCTGCATCACGCTCCGAATCCGTATGACTACTAAGCGTGTCAGGTGGTCGAGATCCTGTCTGGACGTGGTCTTGACCTCGGCCTTTAAGGGTCTCGGGCGAGCAGATCGGAGGGTGGGAAAGCCGAGTGGCGCGTGTGAATGTTGTTCGCGATTACCTTCGAGGGGGTTGGGATGGACAGTGCTGATTTCGCCCTGCGGGCCTACGACATGGGGCGTTCCGACGGGGTGGCGGGGCACCGGGACGACGGGCGGGCCGCGGACCCGGACTATCGCGTCGGTGTGGCCGACGGGCAGCTCGCGGTCTTCGAAGCGGACCTGATCGCCGCGATCCGCAAAGCCATGGACGGCAAGCGCTGACCTCATGGATGACGAGCTTCTCGCGTACGACACCGGCCGCGCGGACGGGATAGCGGGGCACCGCGACCTGACGCGGGCCACCCACCCGGTCACCGGCGCCGACTACCGGATGGGGTTCCTGGACGGGCGGATCGAGGTGTTCCACCTGTTCACCGCCGTACGCCGGATCCAGGACGAGTCCGACGGCGGCCACCTGCTCTGAGCACTATCCCGCGAGCGGGATGGTGATGTCGCCTTATCGGTCCGGAAACAACGCGGGGACGTCGTGGAAACCCGGGCTGGGAACCCTGACGGAAGCGGGCCGGTGGGTCCGCCCGAGATGAGGTGCTGATGGTTGTCGGTGCGGCTGGCGGGGGCGCGGTCGAGGGTGTGCTGACGGGCTTCACCGTCGCGGTGACGGCCGAGCGCCGGCGCGACGAGATGGCCGTCCTGCTCACGCGGCGTGGCGCCCGGGTCGTCACGGCCTCGGCGATCACGATCGTCCCGCTCGCGGATGACGACGCGCTGCACGCGGCCACGGCGGCCTGCATCGGGCTGGCGCCGGACCTCGTCGTGGCCACCACCGGCTTCGGATTCCGCGGCTGGCTCGAGGCGGCCGAGGGGTGGGGGCTCGGCGCGCAGTTGCGCGAGGTGCTGAGCGGCGCGCGCATCATCGCGCGCGGGCCGAAACCCTGCGGGGCCATCCGGGCGGCCGGGCTCAGCGAGGACTGGGCGGCCAAGACCGAGTCGACCGACGAGATCCTCGAGCGGCTGCTGGCCGACGGCGTCGCCGGGCTACGGATCGTGGTGCAGGAGCACGGGGAGCCGCAGACCGGGTTCGTGGCCGCGCTGCGGGCCGCGGGGGCAGCCGTCGTGGAGGTGCCGGTCTATCGCTGGGTGCTTCCGGCCGACGTGAGCCCCGTACGGCGGCTCGTCGATCAGATCTCGGCCGGGCAGATCGACGCGGTGACGTTCACCAGCGCGCCCGCGGTCAAGGCGTTCCTGCAGGTGGCGGGGGCGTCGCGGGCGGCCGTGCTGGACCGGTTCCGCTCGGGTGCGGTGCTGGTGGCCTGCGTGGGGCCGGTCACGGCCGGGCCGCTCACCGTGCAGGGGGTCCCGGTCGTGATGCCGGAACGGTACCGGCTCGGGGCGCTGATCAAGACGGTCACCGACGAGCTGCCTCGCCGGTCGGTGAAGCTGCGCGTGGCGGGCTCGACGCTGGAGCTGCGCGGGCACGCCGTGCTCATCGACGAGGTGCCGCACTCGCTGGCGCCGGCCGCGATGGCGATTCTCTCGTCGCTGGCCGTCCGGCCGGGCGCGGTCGTGTCCAAGGAGCAGCTGATCGGGGCGCTGCCGCGCGGGAACGACGGGCACGCGGTCGACGTCGCCGTGGCGCGGCTGCGGACGGCGCTCGGCTCCGGCCGGCACATCGAGACCGTGATCAAGCGGGGTTACCGGCTGCGTCTCGACGAAGCCGCGGCCTGACCAGGTCCCGAGCCGTTTCGAGTCCGTCCTTCTCACAACCGCCGCCGCCCGTTTGTAGGGTTTTCCGTACGCCACCGCAACGCCGATCGTCCCGCCGGAAAACATTCGCCCCGCACCATTCGTCAGGTGACGGCCACCGATACGCATTGCCCGTACTGCGCCCTGCAGTGCGGCATGACGCTGACCCCCGAGCTTTCCCGGGTGAGGCTCGAGCCGCGCGATTTCCCGGTCAACAAGGGCGGCCTCTGCGCGAAGGGCTTCACCGCCGCCGACCTGCTCGACCACCGCGACCGCCTGCTCACCCCCCTGGTCCGCGAAGACCCCGGCGGGCCGCTCCGGGAGGCCACGTGGGACGAGGCCTTCGAGCGGATCACCGAGGCGATCCGAAAGACCCAGCGGGCGTACGGGAACGACGCCGTCGGCGCTTTCGGCGGGGGTGGCCTGACCAACGAGAAGGCGTACGCCCTGGGCAAGTTCGTGCGCGTCGCCCTGCGCAGCGCGTCGATCGACTACAACGGTCGGTTCTGCATGTCGAGCGCCGCCACCGCCGCCAACCGGGCGCTCGGCATCGACCGCGGCCTCCCGTTCCCGATCGAGGATCTCGCCCACGCCCGCACGATCCTGCTCGTCGGCGCGAACCCGGCCGACGCCATGCCGCCCTCGATGCAGTACCTCGACGCAGGCCGTGCGGTCGGCGCCCGCCACATCGTGGTCGACCCGCGCCGCACCAACACCGCCGCCGGCGCGCACCTCCACCTGCAGCCGCTGCCCGGCACCGACCTCGCGCTGGCCAACGGCCTCCTGCACATCGCCGTGCGGGAGCGCTACCTCGACGAGGACTTCATCCGGGACCGCACCACCGGCTTCGACGCCGTGCGGGCCGCCACCAACTCGTACTGGCCCGAGCGCGTCGAACGCATGACCGGCATTCCCGAGCGCCAACTGCGCGAGACCGTACGCCTGCTCGCCACCGCGGGGCCGGCGATGATCCTCACCGCGCGCGGCGCCGAGCAGCACAGCAACGGCACCGACACCACCCAGGCGTACCTCAATCTGGCCTTGGCCCTCGGTCTCGTGGGCCGGCCCTTCTCCGGGTACGGGACCATCACCGGCCAGGGCAACGGGCAGGGCGGCCGCGAGCACGGGCAGAAGGCGGACCAGCTCCCGGGCTACCGCAAGCTCGACGACCCGGCCGCGCGTGCCCAGGTCGCCGCCGTCTGGGGGATCGACCCGGACGAGCTGCCCCGGCCGGGCCTGTCCGCGTACGAGATGCTCGATCGCCTCGGCACCGACGGCGGGGTGCGGGTGCTGCTGGTGCTGGCCAGCAACATCGCGGTCAGCGCCCCGAACAGCAACCGCGTGCTGGACCGCCTCAGGGCCCTCGACTTCCTCGTCGTCTCCGACATCTTCCGTTCCGAGACCGCGGAGCTGGCCGACGTCGTCCTCCCGACCGCCCAGTGGGCCGAGGAGGAGGGCACGATGACCAACCTCGAGGGCCGGGTGATCCGCCGCAAGCGGGCCCTGCTCCCGCCGCCGGACGTGCGGACCGACCTGGAGATGCTCACCGAACTGGCGGACCGGCTCGGCCGGGGCCGGTTCTTCGACAGCGACCCGCGCACCGTTTTCGACGAGCTGCGGCGGGCCAGCGCGGGTGGCCTCGCCGACTACGCCGGCATCACGTACGAGCGGATCGAGAAGGAGGACGGCGTCTTCTGGCCGTGCCCGTCCGAGGACCACCCGGGTACGCCGCGGCTGTTCGCCGACGGGTTCCCGATGCCCGACGGGAGAGCGCGGTTCTTCCCGACGCATCACCAGGACCCGGCCGAGGTGCCCGACGGGCAGTACCCGTACGTGCTCACCACCGGCCGCACCATGCAGCAGTACCAGAGCGGCACGCAGACCCGCCGGGTGAAGGCGCTCACCGTGGCGTTGCCCGAACCCCGTGCCGAGATCCACCCCGACCTGGCCCGCCGCCACGGCATCGCCGACGGCGACCTGGTCGAGCTGCGCAGCCGCCGCGGCGCCGCGCTGCTGCGGGCCCGGCTGTCCGACGGCATCCGCCCGGACACCATCTTCGCCCCGTTCCACTGGCCCGGCACCAACGCGCTGACCAACCCGGCCCTCGACCCGCACTCGCGCATGCCCGCCTTCAAAGCCTGCGCGGTCACGATCACCCCGCACGAGGCAGTAACCCCGCACGAGGAAGGAACCGTGGAAATCTGATGCGATCACGTCTGGTGGTCATCGGCAACGGCATGGCCGGCGCCCGTACGGTCGAGGAGATCCTGGCCCGCGGCGGCGACTTCGACATCACGATCTTCGGCGACGAGCCGTACGGCAACTACAACCGGATCATGCTCTCCAACGTCCTGGCCGGCGCGGAGGACGAGTCGGGCATCTTCCTCAACGACCTTTCCTGGTACGCCGAGAACGGCATCACCCTGCACACCGGCACCCGGATCGAGCGCATCGACCGGTTCGCCAAGCGGGTGTACGCCGAGGACGGCACGGCCACGCCGTACGACAAGCTCGTCATCGCCACCGGCAGCCGCGCGTTCATCCCGCCGATCCCCGGCCTGCACCGCCCCGGCCGCGGCTACCACCAGGGCGTCTTCGCCTTCCGCACGCTCGACGACACCCGCTCGATGATCCGGTACGCCAAGGAGCACGACCGCGCCGTGGTCATCGGCGGCGGCCTGCTCGGCCTGGAGGCCGCGCGCGGCCTGCAGAGCCACCTCCCGCACGTCACCCTCGTCCACGCCGCCGGGCATCTGATGAACGCCCAGCTCAACGCGGTCGCCGGCGAGACGCTCCGGGCCACGGTCGAGGCGCGGCTCGGCATCGAGGTCGTGGTCAGCGCCTCGACCACCGAGATCCTCGGCAAGCACTCGGTCACCGGCGTGAAGCTCGGCGACGGCCGCGTCATCCCGTGCGACGTCGTGGTCGTGGCGGCCGGCATCCGGGCCAACTCCGAGCTGGCCGCGGCCGGCGGTCTCGTGGTCGAGCGCGGCATCGTCGTCGACGACCAGATGCGCGCCCGGGACGAGGACGACATCTACGCCGTTGGCGAGTGCGCCCAGCATCGCGGCCGGTTGTACGGGCTGGTCGCGCCCCTGTGGGATCAGGCCAAGGTGCTCGCCGACCACCTCACCGGCGTGAACCCGCTCGCCGAGTACCACGGCTCGCAGGTCGCCACGAAGCTCAAAGTGGCCGGCGTCGACGTGGCCGCGATGGGCCTCAAGGAGCCCGAGCACGACGACGAGTCGCTGACCTTCACCGAGCCACGCAGGGGCGTTTACCAGAACATCATCATCCGCGACGGCCGGCTGGTCGGGGCCACCCTGGTGGGCGACGTCAAGAAGGTCGCGTTCCTCATGCAGGCCTTCGACCGCGGGCTGCCACTGCCCGCGGAACGCGCCCAGCTCATGTTCGACCTGGGCGGCCCGGCCGGGGAGGTCCCGGTGGACGAGATGGCCGACGACGACCAGGTCTGCAACTGCAACGGTGTCAGCAAGGGTACGATCTGCGCCACCGTCCGGTCCGGCGGCAGGACCGTGTCGGGCGTCATGGACAGGACCCGGGCCGGCAAGGGCTGTGGCACCTGCAAGCCCCTCGTGCAGCGGATCGTCGAGTGGGCCGCCGGCGGCGACGTCGAGGAGGACCCGGCCGCGTCGTTCTACGTGCCCGGCATCCCGATGCCCAAGCCCGAGCTGATGAACGCCGTCCGCCGGTACGAGCTGAGGTCGGTGTCGTCGGTCTTCGCCAAGCTGGGCGGCGAGGAGGACGCCAGGAGCAAGATGGGTCTCGCGTCGCTGCTCAAGATGATGTGGGGCGGGGAGTACGTCGACGAGCGGGACGCCCGGTTCATCAACGACCGCGTGCACGCCAACATCCAGCGCGACGGCACGTTCTCGGTGGTACCCCAGATGAAGGGCGGCGTCACCACCCCCGCCCAGCTCCGGCGCATCGCCGAGGTCGCCGAGAAGCACGACGTGCCGATGGTGAAGCTCACCGGCGGCCAACGCATCGACCTGCTCGGCATCCCCAAGGAGAAGCTGCCGCAGATCTGGGCCGACCTCGACATGCCGTCCGGGTACGCGTACGGGAAGAGCTTCCGCACGGTCAAGACCTGCGTCGGCTCCGACTTCTGCCGCTTCGGGGTCGGTGACTCGACGGCGCTGGGCATCGCGCTCGAGGAGCGCTACCAGGGGGTCGAGGGGCCCGGGAAGATGAAGCTCGCGGTCACCGGCTGCCCGCGCAACTGCACCGAGGCGTACGTGAAGGATCTCGGGGTCGTCGCCATCGACGGCGGCAAGTGGGAGATCTATGTGGGCGGCGCGGCCGGGGCGCACATCCGCAAGGGCGATCTACTCACCACGGTCGGCAGCGCCGCCGAGGTGATCGTGCTGACCGGCCGGTTCCTGCAGTACTACCGGGAGAACGCGAACTGGCTGGAACGGACGTACGCGTTCGTCCCGCGGATCGGCATCGAACGCCTCCGCGAGATCGTCGTCGACGACCGGGACGACCTCGCCGCGGGCCTGGACGCCGCGATGGACGCCACGGTCGCGTCCTACCGGGATCCGTGGAAGGACCGCGACGAACCGGCGACCCCGGGCCAATTCCGTACGTCGTTGCCGTTGACGGTCCTGCCCCAGGTCCCGGTGCGGGCATGAGGGCGCTCGGCCCGATCCACGACATCCCGTACGGCGAGGGCCGCACCTATGCCGTGGACGGCGACATGGTCGCGGTCTTCCGGCTGCGCGACGGCTCCCTGCGGGCCACCCAGGCGGTCTGCCCGCACCGGGGCGGCCCCCTGGCGGACGGACAGATCGACCTTGAGCAGGTGCTCTGTCCGCTGCACCTCAACGCCTGGGACCTCGCGACCGGCTGCTCGTTGAGCGGCCAGCCCGACCTGACGACCTATCCCGTACGCCTCGACGCCGATCAGATCCTGCTGGGGGAGTGACATGACCACGACGTTGCCCGCACCCACGTTGAAGTCCACCTGGATCGACGACTGGCGGCCCGAGGACCCCGCCTTCTGGAACGGTACCGGCGCCCCGATCGCCCGCCGCAACCTGATCTTCTCGATCACCGCGGAGCACATCGGCTTCTCGGTCTGGTCGCTCTGGTCCGTGCTCGTACTCTTCCTCGGCCCCGAGTACGGCGTCGACCCGGCCGGCAAGTTCCTGCTCACCGCCGTGCCCACGCTCGTCGGGGCCGGGCTGCGCATCCCGTACAGCTTCGCCGTGGCCCGTTTCGGCGGCCGCAACTGGACCGTCTTCAGCGCCGCGCTGTTGCTCGTGCCCTCGGTGCTCGCCGCGTTCCTGATCCGGCCGGGGGTCGACTTCTCGACGCTGCTGATCCTGGCGGCGGTAGCGGGTGTCGGCGGCGGCAACTTCGCCTCCTCGATGACCAACATCAACGCCTACTACCCGGACCGGCTCAAGGGCTGGGCCCTCGGCATCAACGCGGGCGGCGGCAACCTCGGCGTCGCGGCGGTGCAACTGGTCGGCCTGTTCGTGCTGGCCGTCTTCGGCGCCGGCCGTCCGGGCATCGTGGCCGGCATCTACCTCCCGCTGATCGTGCTGGCGGCGCTCGGCTCCGCGCTCTACATGGACAACCTGTCGCAGGCCCGCAACGAGAAGCGCGGCCTGCGCGACGCCGTCCGCGATCCGCACACATGGATCATGTCGCTGCTCTACATCGGCACGTTCGGCTCGTTCATCGGTTTCGGCTTCGCGTTCGGCCAGGTGCTGCAGGTGCAGTTCCACGACGTCTTCAGCACCCCGGTCAAGGCGGCCTGGCTGACCTTCCTCGGGCCGCTGCTCGGCTCGCTGGTCCGCCCGCTCGGCGGCGCGCTCGCCGACCGGCTCGGCGGCGCGAAGGTCACCTTCGTCACCTTCCTCGCGCTGGCGGCCGGCGCGGCGGTCGTGCTGCTCGCGGCGCAGACCCGGTCGCTGCCGCTCTACGTCACCGGGTTCATCGCGCTCTTCGTCCTCAGCGGCGTGGGCAACGGTTCGACGTACAAGATGATCCCGGCCATCTTCAAGCGCAAGTACCCGGGTGACGGGCACGAGGCCCGGCGGCTCTCCGGTGCGGTCATCGGCATCGCGGGTGCGGTCGGTGCCTTCGGCGGTGTGCTGGTCAACCTGGCTTTCCGGCAATCGTTCCTGGCCACCCAGGAGGCGGACGCGGCGTACCTGGCCTTCATCGCCTTCTACGTGCTCTGCGTGCTGGTGGCGTGGTTCGGCTACCTGCGGCCCACCCCCAACCAGGTCTGACGCGGCATCAGCGGTGTGGCGTTATCGAGAACTCCTCGAGTACCCGCATGACTTCGGTGGCCCCCTTCTCCAGGACGGCCAGATCATGTCGCGTGAAGGCGTGTGCTTCGGTGCCGACGGCGCAATGCGCACCCAGCACGTGACCGTCCGGCGACACCAGTGGCACGCCGGCGTAGCTGCCGATGCCGTCGTTGGTGACGAGCGGGTTGTCTCGTTGCACGGCGTCGCGGGCCGCATCCTCCACGACGTAGGGGCGTCCGGTGGCGACCGCGTGTGCGCAGAAGGACCACTCCACCGGGGCGCCGCCGACTGCGTTCGCCCACCCGGACAGTCCGCTGCTGCCCACGATCAGTTGGGCGGTGTCCAGCACCATCGAGACCAGGGAGATGGGCAGATCGAGCTCGGCCCGGGTCTGTGCCGCGATCGCGTCGAGACGGTCGCGCAGATCCTGACCCGACAGATCGTATCTGGCGATCGCTCGTAACCGGTCGATGTCGGCGGCGGCGTCGAGCACGTCCGGTTGCGGTGCGGCCGAGGTGGGTCGGTCAACCGCCGACGGTGCGTCCTTCTGCGGGTGCCGTGGACTGGTCATGGCTGGAACCTCCGGCTGCGCGAGGGGTGCTGGCGGGTGCCCCTATCCGGCACCGTGGATCGCGCCGGGGCATGGCCGGCGCGGGTGCTTCTCACAGGGCGTCCTGGATGACGGTTCGGGCGATCGACAGGTGTTCGAACGCCGATAGCCGGATCGCCAGGCTGCGGCCGCACAAAGCGGTGACCGGATCCGCGGCGATCATCGCGGCGATCAGGCGTTTGACGTCGGCGAGGCCGGTTTCCGAGCCGCGGAGGGACGCCTGAGCCAGGACACCGGCCCAGATCCCGTCGACCTGTGCACCGTACAGGCGTGTCATCGCGGCATGCGCGTCGGCAATCGTCGGGCATTTAAGTCGATACGGTCCGGTGGGGGAGGCGTCGGACGCAAGCGGTCCGATGGCTGACGGCGACGTCGGCGACATCTGATCCTCACAATCGGCTTGGCGGGCAGCAAGGCGTCCGGGCAGGCGATCAACGTCCGGGCAGGCGATCAATAGGTGAAGACGCCTACCAGGCCGTTGAGCTTGACGGCGAGCCTGGTGAGGTCGTCAGCGGCCGCCTGACTCGCCTCGGCCGCCTCGGACGTCGCCGAGGTGACCTCGGCGACCGCCGCGAAGTTGGCCAGCACGTCACTGCTTCCGCGGGCGGCGTCGCTGATCGATCTGGTCATCTCGTTGGTCGTGGCGGACTACTCCTCGACGGCTGAGGCGATGGTGATGCTGTATTCGCTGATCTGCCGAATTACCGTTTCGATGCGACTCACCGCGGCGTTGGCGGTCGAGCTGCTGTTCTGGATGGCGTTGATCCGGCCGGTGATGTCCTCGGTGGCCCGAGCGGTCTCCTGGGCGAGATCCTTGACCTCGCTGGCGACCACGGCGAAGCCCTTCCCGGCGTCCCCGGCCCGGGCTGCCTCGATGGTCGCGTTGAGAGCGAGCAGATTGGTCTGTTCCGCGATCGAGGTGATCAGCCGCACCACGTCGCCGATCTCCACGCTGGCCGTGCCCAGCTGGGTGAGTTGCCCACTGGCGTCCTGGGCCAGGTCCAGCGACTCGGTGGCGACCTGGGCGGCCTGTGACGAGGTCCCGGCGATCTCGCGGATCGATGCCGTCATCTCCTCGGCTCCGGCGGCGACGGACTGCACGCTGGCGTTGATCTGGTCGGCCGAGGAGGTGGCGAGGCCCGCTTTTCCGGACGCGTCCTCGGCCCCGGAATGCAGGTCTCCACTGAGCCTGGAGAGCTCGCCGGCGGCTCCGGTCAGGGCCGTAGCGGTGGTACCCAGTTCAGTGACGGTCGTGCGGACGGCGTTGATGGCCGAGTCGAGGTGGCGGCCCATGAGGCCGAACTCGTCCCGGGAGACCAGTTCCGCCGAGCGGGTCAGATCACGCGCCGCCAGCCCCTCCACGGCGTAGGCGACCCGTTTGACCGACCGGACGATGGCGGCACTGATGAACCGTCCGAACACCAATCCCAGCGCCACGCCGCCCACCAACAGGATGCCGATCGCAAGGCGAGCGGTGGAGTACGCGGAACTGCTTTCCCGCCGGCGCTGGTCGGCCACCGCGACGCTGGCGGCTTTCAGCTCGGTCGCGACCGCGACCGCCTTGCCGGCGGCCGGCACTGTCTCCTGGTCCCGGATCTTTTCCACGGCGACCTTGTCTCCGCGCCGGCTGGCCGGGAGGAAAGCGGTGTCTCGGACACGTTGGAACGCGGTCCAGGCGGTGCCCAACTGGTCGACGAGCGCCGGGTCGGACGACGTGCCGCGGTAGGCGGCCAGATCCGCGGCGAACATCTGGTCGTTGGAGTCGAGGGCTGCCTGGGATTTGGCCATCGCGGCCGCGCTGCTGGAGATGGCGTGGTTGAGCATGTTCCGGCGGGTCTCGGACATGTCGTTCTCCAGGCGAGCGATCTGCTCGACGGGGATGAGGCCTTGGCTGTAGAGGCTTTCGGCCCGGCTGTTCATGAGAGACATCTCGTAGATCGCCGTCCCGCCGATCCCGACCGCCGCGGCCGCCATCAGCAGGACGGCCGCCGTGATCCTGGTGCCGATCCGTC
>Ga0247737_1000695_pt1 | contig 13892 bp, 7 predicted proteins | sample UWRJL028104C2_FD_180937 | JGI IMG/M metagenome (GOLD analysis project Ga0247737, IMG submission 180937) | Plant litter microbial communities from Arlington Agricultural Research Station in Wisconsin, United States - UWRJ-L028-104C-2 | ecosystem: Environmental > Terrestrial > Plant litter >...
CTCAAACACGACCGAACCGGCTGCGCAGACGAGACGACCAGCCCGAGACACTGCCACGGTCCCGGCATCCTTCACCGACGACCCGCCCTTCTGACTTCTTACCGCGGGCCCGCTTCCTGCCCGGCGACAGGCGCGACGGGCCGGTCGGGAAGCGCGACACCGCCGCGCACGGCCAGACCCCAGCGCGAACCGGCGACCGACCCTGACGACCGGACCGGCCCGAACCAGCAGGGTGTCTCCCGCCGCTGGATCGCCCAGTCGCCGCCAGATTCGGTCCGGTAGATCACGGCAAACGCGGCGATCTCCGAGGTGGACAGAGATGGCGCTCCGGGCGGTTGTCAGCCCTTCCGGGGTTTCCGCTCAACCCAGACCTGGGCCGGCCAGCCCGGCTCGTCGTTCGGCTCCCTCCGCACCTCGACGAACCCGTGCCGAGCGTAGAAGGCCGCCGCCTTGTCATTGCCGTCGATGTATTCGAGCCGCACCGGGCGCCCGTCTGCCACCGCGAGTAACTCCCGGATCAGCGCCGAACCGACGCCCGTGCCCTGAGCCGGCGGAACCACGTACAGTTTCCAGACAATTGGCACATCGTGTCGCAGATCGATGTTTCCGGTAGCGACGACCATATCTCCTTCTTCTACGACCAAGACCTTGGTGTTTTTTAGGCTCCGTTCGATCGCCCCAGCTATTGATCGACGGCGTGCACCGTGACCCGAGCAGCGGCCACGGCCCACGGTGCTTCATCTGTCGGCATCTCAGGTAGGAATGGACACGACTTCAACGTCGATGTTGTCGCCGCGGAGGCGCCTCACCGTCCGGTAGAGCGCAACCTGCGAGAACGTGAAGAGGGTGTCGACGGTGAGCCGCTTGCCCGCACCGAGCGCGATGGCAAAAACCACCTTGCGCGGCCGGAATGTCGTATCGATGGGGTGCTCCGGTCGTTCGGCGCGGACCTGGTCGACGAGCCGTTCCCGCGCGTCGGCCTCGTTGATCAACGCGTCGGCGGAGACCTCGCCCTGGGCGAACAGGTGGCTCAACGGCGCCGACCGTTCGGCGCGCTTGACGTGGATCAGTTCGTTGGCGGGCCCGAGCAGGTCGCAGGCTTCGATGCCGGGACCGCGGCGGTGCTGCCTGGTCTTGAGGAGGTGCTTGTCGAGCAGGACGTATCCGGTTCCCCGCCCGGCGACCATCCGGTTGTAGGCGTCCTCGTTAGCGAGGTCGCCGGTCCACGGGGGCAGGACGACCGTCGGGGGCTGGGTCAGGATCTGCTCGATCTCGGCGCGGAGGAGGGCGAGATGCTCAGCGCCGATCTCGTACCAGCGGCCTTCGCAATAGACCATTCGGGCCGCGCCGAGGGAGACCTCTGCGGTGATCCACTTGTGCGCCGCGACTGGCGGGGTAAGCAGTTCGCGGCCGTCCGGGTCGGCGCACAGGCCGATGGAGCCGATCTTCAACGTTTCCAGTCGGCGCCCGGCGGGCCGCTTGCGGGTGCTCTCGAGGATCGTGTCCAGGCCGAGGTCGGAAGTGTGGACCGCCCGGTATGGCAGCTTGACCACGTACGACTGGGCTGAGGCTTCGTAGTCGATCTGGGTGGCGGGCACAGCCAGGCCCAGGTCGGGGTGCCCGTCGGCGCCGAGCAAAGAGTCGAGCAGTTCGTCGAGCCGGGCTGTGCTGTCTCCCGGGCGCATCGGCCGGATCTGGGCAATGAATTCGAGGTCGGGCGCGGGGGATTCGCGGGCGCAGACCCGGCTGATCTCGCGCAGGTCGTCGATCAGCCCAGCGGGATCGGTGCTCACTGCGATCTGCAGAGACTCGGCGCCGGCGATAGACACCGGGCGGGTGCTACCGCGAACAACGGTGAGCTGGGCGTTGGTGAGGTGACCGGACAGCTGACCGACGATTTCGCCGAAGCCCTCGATCGCATAGCGGCGGATGTGCTGACCACCCGGCACGAGGCTGCGCTCGACCCGCCCGGTCGAGGCCAGCACCCGCCGGGTGACCCGGCGAACCTGTTCCGGCTCGATCGCCCGGATTGCGAACGCGATACCGAAGCCGGGGTCGATCCTCTCCGCGTCGAGCATGAACCGGCCGATGGTGCCGTAGGTCAGGGCGTACACCTGATCGTCGACGGCGACGACCAGGACGCAGCCTGCGCTGCTGTGGCTGACCGTCATCGCGTCACCAGTCAGGCCCGTGACAACCGGACACCAATCGGCGACAGGCTGCGGAACGTGCCCGTGGATCAGCAGCGCCGGTGCTCCGGCCACTTCGGTGGTCACGGTGGTGAAGTCGTTGCCGCGCAGGTAACGGTGGTTGAGGACAGCCGTGAGGCCCTCCCGGTCGAGGTCGATGCGCAGCCGATAGACGCTCGTGCGATACGTGGACCGGGGTCGGGACGCGCGGCGAACGGTTCGCCGGTCGCGGGCCGCACCGGTCGGGCGGCGCTTGTCGCCACGGCCGGACGGGCGGTTGCCTGTGTTCTCACTCATGGAGCGCTTCTCCCTGTTCGCGGTGTGACCCTTGGCCGGCCGAGTGCGACAAGGCCGGGCGGCGCATATGGAGCGGGTGGATCGCGTTCGCGGCGCGATCCGAATCGCCGGAGCGGTAGGCGGACGGCCAGACCGACCAAACCCTAAGCGACTCCGGCCTGACTTGCAAGTGAAAGCACTGTCAAACCGTCTAGACGCTTCCGGCGTAGTGTAGGGTCCGCAATGAAACATCCCAGTACCGACCGACAGGACGTCACATGCCGGACCTCGCCCTGGTGACCGCCGCCGAGATATCCCGGCTGGCCGGGGTCACGCGCGCCACGGTCAGCAACTGGCGCCGGCGACACCCGGACTTTCCCGCGCCGTCCGGAGGAACGGAGGCAAGTCCGGCATACGACCTGGCCTCCGTGCGCGCTTGGCTGGCCGCCCGGGGGCAGCTCCCGGCCGACTCCCCTGCGGACGCCCTGCGCGCCAAGCTGACGACCAAGGCAGCCCCGCTGTGGCTCCTCCCATTGGTGCTGGCCGCTGGGCGGATGGGTCCGGGCGAACTCAAGGACGTCATCGCACTTCCCGACGAGATGCTCATGTCCCGGCTCGGGTTGGCGGTTGAGCCTTACCACGACTACGTGCCGGGGATCGACAATCAGCGGTACCGCGACGAAAGTGCTGACCTGCTCCGAGCCCTGCTGCGCAGCGTGGCCGAGGTGGGCGCCGTGCCGACCGCAGAGGCCCTGGCTGAGTACAACTCCGACGACACGGCCAGCGGCGGCAACTACCAGACCCCTGTCCCGCTGAGCGAACTGATCGCCGACCTGCTGGTCACTCCGGGCGAGCCCTACCCGGCTACTGTCTTCGATCCCGCCTGCGGTGGCGGCGGCCTGCTGATCGCAGCCGGGAGGCGGGGTGCGACCGAGCTGTACGGCCAGGACGTCGTCGCCGGCTTAGCCGCCCAGGCCGCAGTCCGTATCGCACTGGAGACACCAAACGCGGGGGTGACCGTGCGCGTCGGTGACAGCATGCGTGGCGACGGCTTCCCCGGGCTGATGACGGAGGCCGTGCTATGCGCGCCGCCATATGGGGACCGGGACTGGGGTCACGAGGAATTGGCCTACGATCCACGATGGATGTTCACCCTGCCCCCCAAGAGCGAACCGGAACTGGCCTGGGTGCAGCACTGCCTGAGCCACACACAGCAGGGCGGGCGGGTCGTCATGCTCATGCCACCGGCCACCGCCGAGCGAGCCGCGGGACGCCGTATCCGGGCTGCACTCGTCCGCACCGGCACGCTGCGCGCCGTGATCGCGCTCCCGGCCGGCGCGGCGCCCCCTCTGCACATCGGGCTACACCTGTGGCTGCTACAACGCCCGTATCAGCAGACGGCCCCGGCACAGCACGTCCTCTTCGTCGACACGGCCGCCGCCAACGCGCGCCGCACCGACAAAACAGCGACCCGTCGCCCGACCGCGGATTGGCCCGCCCTGAGCAGCCTCGTGCTCGGCACCTGGCGCGAGTACGACCTGCACCCGGACGCCTTCGACGCGATCCCCGGCACAGCCCGCGCCGTGCCGGTCGTGGACCTGCTGGACGATGCCGTCGACCTCACGCCGGCACGGCACGTCCGGGCTACACCGGCAGTCGCCCCACCAGAGGAACTAGCCGCCACCACGCTGGCGGTGCGGGACAGATTACGGCGTGCCGCTGCCGGACTGACCGCACTCAGCGGCGGACAGCATTGGCCGCCCGCGGGTAGCACAGCGAGGGACTGGCGGCAGGCAACCGTCGCCGATCTCCTACGCGGTGACGCGTTGTCGCTGGTCCGCGTCCCGTTGATGGACCACCGCGCGGTGGACGCATCACGCGACGAATCAGACCAGGTCAGGACCTTGACGACGCAGGATGTGCTCAATCGCCGGCCCGCCTCCGGGCCTGCCGAGCAGACTGGCGAGGAGATCACCATCGAGGCCGGCGACGTCATCCTGCCCGAGATCCTGCACCACGGCACCAGCGTCGCCCGGGTAGCCACCGATGCCGACGCCGGCCACCTCCTGGGCAGGCAGCTCTACCTGCTACGCCCGGATCCCACCCGCTTCGACCCGTGGTTCCTCGCCGGGTTCCTCGCCGCCGAGGACAACCTCAACGCCGCCGCCAACGGCACCAGCATCGTTCGAGTCGACGTACGCCGCCTGCGCGTACCCCTGCTGCCGCTTTCCGAGCAGCATCGGTACGCGATGGCGTTCCGCCGACTGCACACGATGCGGGTCGCCGCCGACCTCGCAAACCGCCTGGCCGATGAAGCCGCACGAGTACTCAGCGCCGGCCTCACCGAAGGCGCATTACTCCCACCCGACACCGACACCTGAGCACCACCGATAGTCCAGAAGAAACGCCCCCGTCCCGGTCCTGACGGAAGGAACCCGTTGAACAGCAGCAAGCACACCGAACTGGCGAACCACGCCTGGTCGGTAGCCGATCTCCTCCGCGGCGACTACAAGCAGTCCGACTACGGCAAGGTCATCCTGCCGTTCACCGTGCTGCGCCGCCTGGAGTGCGTCCTGGAACCCGCCAAGGACAACGTCCTCGGGGTATACGACCAGCTCAAAGGCAGGGAGGACGTCGACCTGCCCAGGTTCCTCCGCAAGGCCGCCGGCCACAGCTTCTACAACACCAGCCGCTACACCCTGAAAGCCATCACCAAGGATTCGAGCCAGGCCGCGAAGCACCTGCTCGCGTACGTCGGAGCCTTTTCCGAGAACGCACAGGAGGTGCTCGACAAGTACGACTTCCCCCAGCAGATCCGGCGCCTCGACAACGCGAACCTGCTCTATCGGGTGATCGGCCGGTTCGCGGATCTCGATCTGCGGCCCGTCGAGCTCAAGGACGGCAAGCCCGTCCTCGACGACGACGGCCAGCCCAAGGTCATCGTCTCCAACCACCAGATGGGCTACGTCTTCGAGGAGCTGATCCGGCGCTTCGCCGAGCAGTCCAACGAGACCGCAGGTGAGCACTTCACCCCGCGCGAAGTCATCGAACTGATGGTCAACCTGCTCATCGCGCCCGACGACGACGCGCTCAGCATCCCCGGCGCCTCCCGCACGGTCCTGGACCCGGCCTGCGGCACCGGCGGCATGCTCTCCGCCGCCGAGGAGCACATCAAGCAGCTCAACGACGACGCCACCGTCACTGTCTTCGGCCAGGAACTCAACCCTGAGTCGTGGGCCATTTGCCGCTCCGACATGATGATCAAGGGCCAAGACCCGGAGAACATCAAGTTCGGCAACTCCTTCAGCGACGACGGCCACCGCAACAAGCACTTCGACTACATCCTGGCCAACCCGCCGTTTGGCGTGGAATGGAAAAAGGTCAAAGACGAGGTCGAGCACGAGTACGAAACGCTCGGCGAGAGTGGCCGCTTCGGTGCCGGCCTGCCCCGGATCAATGACGGTTCGCTGCTCTTCCTCCAGCACATGATCTCGAAGATGAAGCCGGTCACCGCCGACGGCAAGGGCGGCAGCCGTATCGCCATCGTCTTCAACGGTTCGCCACTGTTCACCGGCGCCGCCGAGTCGGGCGAGTCGCGCATCCGCCAGTGGATCCTGGAAAACGACTGGCTCGAAGGCATCGTCGCCCTGCCCGACCAACTCTTCTACAACACCGGCATCTCCACCTACTTCTGGATCCTCACCAACCGCAAGGCCAAAGGCCACCGCGGCAAGGTCGTCCTGCTCGACGCCCGCGACCAGTTCGCGAAAATGCGCAAGTCCCTCGGCGACAAGCGCAAATACCTGACCAAAGACCAAATCAAAACCATCACCCAGCTGTACGCCGAGGCGCTCGACGCCGCCCAGGACGCCGAGCACCCGATGCACGCCAAAGTGAAGGTCTTCGCCAACGAGGACTTCGGCTACCACCGGATCACCGTCGAGCGACCGCTGAAGCTGCGTTTCGAGATCACCGAGGAGACGCTTACCGAGTTGGTCGCGTCGAAGCCAATCCAGAAGGCAACGAATGCCGAGTCGCTGGCCCATGCCCTGAAGCCGTTGGTCGGCCAGGTCTGGACGACGAAGCGGGAGGCTTGGGACGTGCTACGCAAGACGATGGCCGAAGCCGGAGCGCCGTGGCCCGCTGGCACCCCGTTCCAGAAGACGATGCGCGAGATCGTCGGCGTTCGCGACCCAGAGGGCGAGGTGCAACTCGTCAAGGGCAATCCCGAACCAGACCCGGAACTGCGAGACTACGAAAACGTTCCGCTGGACGAGGATATCGAAGAATACCTTCGCCGGGAGGTGCTCCCTCATGTCCCCGACGCCTGGATCGACCATGAAAGGACCAAGATCGGCTACGAAATTCCCTTCACCCGCCACTTTTACGTCTACAAGCCGCCGAGGCCGCTCGCCGAGATCGACGCCGAACTGAAAGCTCTGGAGGCCGAAATCCAGACACTCCTTGGCGAGGTAACCAAGTGACGCAGGTGCTCGGAATTTCACTCCCGAATGCATGGTCTTCTACGCCGCTCAAGCACGCAACTCTGATGCTAAATAGAGGCTCGGCACCTAATTATGTGGATGACGGACCCGTACGGGCAATAAGTCAAGCCGCCAATCAGTTGGATGGAATCGATTGGTCTCGAACTCGGTTTCACAACCATCGAGGCGATACCGAACTAAAAAGCATTCTCAGGCCGTCTGATGTGATCATAAATTCTACGGGGAGGGGAACACTAGGCAGGGTTGGATTCTTCGTTGACCCTCCAGACGGTAGTCCATGCATGGCCGACGGTCATGTCACCATTGCGCGATTCAATAGAGACCTCACAGAACCGCGCTATTCCTACTATTGGCTCTCGTCTCAACCGTTTCAGGACTACATCTTCGCAGCCCTTGCAGTTGGGGCGACGAACCAGATCGAGCTGAACGGTGACCGCCTCGCGGCGGCCCCGTTGCCTTTACCACCACTCGAAGAGCAGCGCCGTATTGCCAATTTCCTCGACGGGGAGTTGACCCGATTCGGCAAGCTAGCTGACCTCCAACGTGCAGCCCTTGCACGCCTAGAAGAGCGTGACTCATCCCTGCTCGACATGACAATTGATGAGCTCCTATCGAGCAGCGGCGCAATTCCTTTTAGGAGATATATCGACAGCATGGATCAAGGCAGCAGCCCGCAGTGCGATGCCACGCCAGCCGGCCCGGATGAGTGGGGTGTCTTGAAGGTGAGCTGCCTCAGGCCGGGGTCTTTCTATCCCGACGAGAATAAGCGCCTGCCCGAGGACGCAACTCCAGATGTCCGTCGCGAGGTCAAGGAAGGCGACCTCCTAATCACGCGTGCTAACACCCCACAGTTAGTCGGTTCGACCGCCGTTGTTCTCGCAACCCGACCTAGACTCCTACTGTCGGACAAAATTTTCCGCGTTCGAGTCTCGCCAAACATTGATCCTCGATACGTAGTTTTAATCGCACGCGGCAGCCGCGTGCGAGCCCTGTGCGGAGCGACTTCGAACGGCGCTTCCCAGTCGATGGCAAACGTCCGATTCGAAGAGGTAAAAGATTGGCCGATTCCGCCAATCGAACTGAATGAGCAGCGCCGAGTAATTGCCCGGATGAACGACGAGACTCAGCGCACTCGGATCTTGCATTTGAAGATCGGCAAGCAACTCGCCGTACTAGCCGAACGTCGCCAAGCGCTGATCACTGCTGCCGTCACCGGCAAGATCGATGTGTCTATCGCCAGCGGTCGAGGAATTGAGGACTGAGCACCATGAGCCCGATCCATCATGAGTCCGCGTTTGGTGACGCTATCGTCGCTGCACTCCTTGACGCCGGGTGGGAGTTGGGGAACAGTTCTGACTATCGGGCCGACGTCGGGCTCGACACCGGGCGATTGTTCGAGTTCATCGGCAACACCCAGGTCGCCGAGTGGACTGACGTGGTGGACTTCTACGGCGGCGATCCGAACGCCGCGCAGCGCGGCTTCGTCAAGCGGCTTGACCAGGCGATCACCACCGACGGGCTCCTCGACGTGCTACGCAAAGGCGTGAAGGACCATGGAGTTCGGATCCGGGTCGCGTACTTCAAGCCGTCGTTTGTGGAGTCGGACGAGATCCTGGCCGACTATCGCAAGAACCGGCTCACCGTCGTTCGCGAGTTGGCGTACGCGACCAAGCAGGCCGACCGCGGCAACCGGCTCGACCTCACCCTCTTCCTCAATGGGATCCCGGTCGCCACGGCGGAGTTGAAGAACCCGCTGACCGGGTCAGGCGTGGAACATGCCAAGGAGCAGTACCGGGAGCAGCGGGACCCTACCGAGCTGATCTTCGCGCGCCGGGTGATCGCGAACTTCGCGGTGGACCCCGATCTGGTCTTCGTGACTACCCAGTTGCGCGGTAAAGCGACCCGGTTCCTGCCGTTCAACACCGGCTCGGAGGGGCCGGGACGGCCCGGCGGCAAGGGCAACCCGTCCGCCACCGAGTTCGGCAAGTACGCCACCTCGTACCTGTGGGACGAGGTCTGGCAGCGGGACAACTGGCTCGACATGTTGGAGCGCTTCGTCCACCTGCACAAAGAGAAGGGCGCGGACGGGCGTACCCGCAAGAATTTGATCTTCCCGCGTTATCACCAGTGGCATGCGGTGCGGAAGCTGTCGGCGCACGCGGCCCGGCACGGCGCCGGGGAAAACTACCTGGTCATGGCGTCGGCTGGGTCGGGGAAGTCGAACACGATCGCCTGGCTTGGGCACCGCCTGTCGTCGTTGCACACTTCCACCGACCCGGCCGAACTGGACCCGGACGCGGTTGCTGCCGGGCTGAAGCTGGGCTCGCCGGTCTTCGACAAAATCATCATCATCACCGACCGCCGAAACCTGGACTCGCAGCTCCGCGAGACGGTCGGTAGCTTCGAGCAGACCGCCGGCCTGGTCGTGAAGATCGACGAACAGCACGGGTCGAAGTCGGAGCAGCTCGCCAAGGCGCTCTCCCAGGAGACCGGAAAGATCGTCACGGTCACGCTGCACACCTTCCCGGCGTTGGTGGACTATCTGCGGCGCACGCCCATCGAGATCCAGGGCAGCCGCTTCGCGATCATCGTGGACGAGGCGCACTCGTCACAGTCCGGCGACGCCGCCGCTTCCGTTCGCGCGGTGCTGCGCGACCTGGGCTTGGACGCCGATTCCGGCGACCCGGGCGCGACCACCGCGCCGTCGACCGACGTAGATGCGCAGCTGACAGCCAGTGCGCGGAAGCGGCAACGGGCCGCGAACCTGTCCTACTTCGCGTTCACCGCGACGCCGAAGGCCAAAACCCTCGAAGGCTTCGGGACGCTCGGCGAGGACGGGAAGTACCACCCGTTCCACACGTACTCGATGCGGCAGGCCATCGAGGAGGGGTTCATCCTCGACCCGCTGCAGAACTACGTCACCTACAACACCTACTGGAAACTCGTCAACGAAAACCCGGACGAACGGGAAGTCGACCCGGCCAAGGCGAACCCGCTACTGGCCCGGTACGCGCTGACCCACGACTCCACCGTCGCCCAGCACGCGCAGATCATCGTCGAGCACTTCCGGGCGCACAGCGCCGGCCGGCTCGGCGGCCGGGCCAAGTCGATGGTGGTCACGGCGTCGCGGCACAGCGCCGTGCAGATGGCGCGGTCGATCAAGCGATACCGGGACGACCGCGGCTACGGCGACCTCGGGGTGCTGGTGGCGTTCTCCGGCACCCTCACCTACGACGGTGAGGAGACCACCGAGGCCAAGGAGAACGGCGGTCTGCCGGAGACCGCCCTGCCCAAGGCGTTCGGCTACACCAGGGCCGACGACAAGGCAACCCGGACCGGCGGCGCCGGGCAGCCCGAATATCGGATCCTGGTCGTCGCCGAGAAATATCAGACCGGATTCGACCAGCCGCTGCTCACCACCATGTACGTCAACAAGACGCTGACCGGCATCGCCGCAGTGCAGACCCTGTCCCGGCTTAACCGGACCATGGATCGCAAGGCTCAGCCCGACCTGGCCGTTCTGGACTTCGTCAACGAGGCCGACGACATCAAGGAGGCGTTCCGCCCGTACTTCGAGGCGGCCGCCACCCTGCCGTCCGACCGCAACCTGCTCTTCACCGCGCAAAGCAAGGTGATGGCCGCCGAGCTGCTCGTCGACGCGGAGATGCAGGAGTTCGCGTCGGCTTACCTGGCGGCCGAGCAGGAGGCCGCCGGAAGTACGGCGAAGTGGGAGAAGCTGCACGCCGAGCTGTACCGGCACCTAGATCCGGCGGTGGAACGCTTCGCCGACCTGCTCAACAGCGACGACGAGGAAGACCAGGCGAGCGCCGAGGCCTTCCGCGCAGACCTGAACGACTACGTCCGCAAGTACAGCTTCCTCTCCGGCATCGTCCCCTACGTCGACGCCGAGCTGGAGCGGCTCTACCTCTATGGGCGGCACCTGCTCAACCGGCTGCCTCGCCGGGACGACGGTGGCGTGGACATCGGTGAGGTGGACCTCAGCCACCTGCGGGTGGAGCACACCGGTGACCACAACGTCAGCCTGGTCCCCGAGGGCGAGACCGAGTTGAAGGGCTTCGGCGACGGCACCGGCGGTGCCAAAGAGCCGGAGAAGTCGCTGCTTTCGGAGCTGATCGAGAAGTTCAACGAGAAGCACGGCACCGAATTCACCGAGCAGGACGTCATCACGCCCTTCAACGAAGCCCTCGACGACCCGAAGGTGCGCCTGGCCGCGGTCGCCAACGACGAGGAGAACTTCGGCCACGTCTTCGACCCGGTATTCGAGGACAAGATGATGGACCACTTCGACACCATGGCCGACATGGGCCGCAAGTACTTCGACCCGCAGGAGGACTTCCGCAGCTCGCTCAACCGCAGCGCCCGCAGCGCCGCCTGGCGAATGATCCGCCGCCAGGCGGGCGTCGAGGACGACGCGGCCTGACCGTCCGAGATCCCTTAGCCTGGACGCCGCAGGGTCCACACGAGACACTGGGCCGGACCGGATCATCGACACGCGGGGGGTGACGGTGCGGGCAGAGCCGATCGCCGGCCGGTACGAGTTGGTCGACGAGATCAGCACCGGCGGCATGGGTCAGGTCTGGCGCGGATACGACGGTGTCCTCGACCGCGAGGTCGCCGTCAAGCTGATCCGCCCGGACGTGATCTCCACGGCCGAACTGGCCGAGGAGTTCGCCAAGCGGTTCCGCCGCGAGGCCCGGGTCACCGCCCGCATCCAGCACCACGGCGTTCCCCAGGTGTACGACGCAGTCCTCGACCGTACCTACGACCGGGTCTACCTGGTCATGGAGTACGTCCGCGGCATCTCGCTGCGTGCTTACATCGATCCGGTCAGGCCGCTGCCGGTCGACTGGGCGGCGGCCATCGCGGCCCAGATCTGCACCGTGCTTTCCCACGCACACGCGATCCCCGTCGTACACCGCGATTTGAAGCCCGACAACGTTCTGGTATCCGCCGGCGGTGAGATCAAGGTGCTCGATTTCGGCATCGCCGCCATCCTGCGCACTGACGTCACCCGCCTCACCGCGACGGGCAGTGTCGTCGGCACCCACCACTACATGCCGCCGGAACAGATCCAGGGCGGCCAGATCAGCCCACAGAGCGACCTGTACGCCCTCGGTTGCGTGCTGCACGAACTCCTCGCCGGCACAACGCTCTTCGACGGCACCAGCGACTTTGAATTGATGCGTCAGCACGTATATGACGCACCCCGCCGCCTCCGAGAGATACGCGCTGACGTACCCGAAGCCCTCGAGTCGCTTGTCCTCGACCTGACCGCCAAACAACCCGAGCAGCGGCCCCGGGATGCGTACGACGTCTACGACCGTTTGCTGCCCTTCCTTCCGGAAGCGGGCGCCCGACCGCCTGCGGCAGGGCCTGCGCCGTGCGGTGTACCCGACCCCACGCTGCTGTACCGCCACCCCAACGCCCCACGGCCCCGAGTCGCCACCGGCATACCTGACCAGCCGGTGCCGGCGCCAGCTCCGTCGCCCGAGACAGCGCCGGCAACCGAGCTACGCGGAGCGATCCGAGCCGCGATCTCAACATCCGACGAACTGCTCGACGACGAGCGGTTTGCCCAGGCTGCCGAGGCGCTGCAACAGGTCATCGAGCCCGCAGCGGCGGCCCTCGGCATCGAAAGCCGGCGCGTGCTCAGCCTGCGTCGGCGCCGCGCCGCGATCCTCGTCGTCGGCGGCGATTTCCGGGCAGCCCTGCCTGAATTCGACGCCCTGTACGCGGCCTTTGTTCGAACCGGCGGCCCCAACACCGATGACGCGCTCGAATGCCTGCGCCAGGCGGCGCATTGCCGTGCGGAGCTGGGGCAGGCCACGATCGCGCTACGGCAGTTCCGTCAGGTCCTCACCCACGTCCGCGCCCGCGACGGCGATGTCTCGACCGAAGCGGTGGAGTTGCGTCGCAACATCGCGATGTTGCTGCTCGCATCGGGCGACACGGAAGAAGCGGTCGCGGAGCTGATTCCGCTGCACGACGACTTCCTCGTGCTGTACGGTCCGGACCACGAGGAGACTCGGGAAATCGCTGACATCCTCGCGCGGTTGCGGGCTTCCGGTGATCAACAAGGTTAACCATCGCCGGTGATCCAGTAGGCGGGTCGGCAGCGGTGACCGCTCGGACAAAGAGGGCTTCGCGTGAGCAGTTTCTCGCGAATCGTGGATCCGTTCGAGCAGCCGGTTCGGGCGTTTGTCGGTGGAGTGGCCACGGATGCCGGGCCCCACGATCCCCGTCGAAACGACGAAGTGCACCGGAAGCCAACGACCAATCCGTGGCAGGCAGGCCGGTATTATCGCGGATGTGGCGGACTCGATGCGTGTCGCGCTCGCGACGTTCGGTGTGGAGGAGTTCGCCGTACTCCACGCAGCATGTGTGGATGCTGGCCACCTGCCCGTTGCGTACTTGTACTGCCGTTCAATGAAGCCGAACAGCGACACGGACGCCCACGCTTCCGCGGCGACCAGCCGGATCGTTGGGGCGCTGCCGCCGGGAATGGACCTGCTGCTACCGGGCTCACCTCAAGGACTGGCTGCGGCGCTGGCTGGATACCGGCTGGACCTGTTGGTGGTGTACGGCTTCAACTGGAAGCTTCCGGTCTCCGTGCTCGGCACTGCCCGGTTCGGCGTAGTGAACGTCCATACGTCGCTGCTTCCCTGGTACCGAGGACCGGCGCCGGTGTTGTGGGCGATCCGCAACGGTGATCCGGAGATCGGCGTGACTATTCATCGGATGGATGAGCGGTTCGACACCGGCCCGATTCTCGCTCAGCGTGGCGGCATCCCGCTCGACGAGGACGTCACCCCGCAACTGCTGTGGCCGCGGATCCGCTCGGTCATCCGCGACCTGCTCACCGCCGCCCTGGACATGGTCGCGAGTCAGAATCCCGGCACAC
>Ga0247737_1000699_pt1 | contig 13854 bp, 12 predicted proteins | sample UWRJL028104C2_FD_180937 | JGI IMG/M metagenome (GOLD analysis project Ga0247737, IMG submission 180937) | Plant litter microbial communities from Arlington Agricultural Research Station in Wisconsin, United States - UWRJ-L028-104C-2 | ecosystem: Environmental > Terrestrial > Plant litter >...
ATCATCGTTTCTTCGCAAAAACCATGATCACGCAAGGGCTGCTCTCATGATCGACCAGGGTCACATCGACGAACCCGGCAGGTTAAACACCAAGATCAACGTCCCGGCGCTCTCGGACACGTAGGCAGACTCGGACGCTCATCTGTGAGCGCAGTGCGCCCCCGCCCATCGCTTTCGGCGTCGGGCGTTGGGTCGCCGCGAGCAGGTCGACGGCGACGGCCCCGACCGCGCCGGGCAACCGATTCGGCGTACGCGACGGCGGCCGGTGCGGTGTCCGCGAGTTCGGCGTACTCGTCGATGACGATGACGAGAGCTGGCGCGTCCGGAGTGGATTCCCAGACGGGGGTGTTGTCTTGACCGGCCGCGTGCGCTCGGGCGTCGATCGCAGCGACGGCGTCGGCGAGCAGTCGGGTCGCCTCGTCCGGGGGTGGTGGCGAGCCGAGCCAGGCATGGCGCCCAGGGCCGCAGCTCCCTGCCGCCTTGGAGACCGCGTGTGATCGAGGTCATGCACCTGCCTGCTACGTGCTCGCTGACGATCCCAATCCCCACCTGTCGAAATCGCGTCAATCCCCAGAGAGTGAACGGGCTCGTTTGAGCACCTCCTCCGTTGTCAGCGGACTCTCGGGGTGGTAGCTGAGGCACATCGGCGTCCGTACCTTCTCGGGAGCCTCGCCTTCGGCGGCGAGGTAGAACTCGCCGGACCGCAACCGCGACACGTCGGGGACGTCGCCGCCCTTCGCCTTGGCCATTTCACGCGCGGCGTCGATCTGGGTGGGACTGTTCAAAAGGCCGTAGAACTGGGTCGCCGCATTGCCTGGAATGCGGTTGTGCAGCCCTTTCGGTGACTGGGTGGCGAACACCAGCCCGAGGCCGTACTTCCGGGCCTGCGAGGCCAGAGCGAGCGTGCTCTGCGTACATGCGGTCATGGCGCCCGACGGCGCGAACGTTTGTGCTTCGTCCATGACGAACAGCCCGAGGAGCGGCCGGCCGCCGGCGGGATGTTTCTTGATATACGCAAAGAGGGCCATCTCGAGTTGATTGACGAAGCTTTGGCGCATGTCGTCGGATGGCAGGCCGACCAGGCTGATCACGGAGACGCGGGCTCGCTTTCCCTTGGACGGGGTCAGCAGGACTGCTGGGTCCAACGGTGTGCTGTCGCCGCCGAACATCGGGTCATTGTCGATCGATGCCGTGAGCGTCTGGGCGAGACCGTTGGCGATCTTGTCTGCGCCGTCGAGCTCGCTGACTCCGTCCGGCAGGTCGGCGAGCGTCTCGATCAAGCCGCGGAGACTGCTGCCGCCGTGCCGGCCGTAGTAGTCCACCGTACGACGCAGAACGGCCAGGCCGAGGTGTGCCTTAGCCGCTCGGCTGTCCAGGCGTGCGCGTGGGGTCAACGCGGCTACCGCCGAGTCGACCGCCTCGTTGAACTCGTCCGGCTCGTCCAGCACGCTCTTGAAGTCTGGTAACGGCTGGAAGCTCAGCGGGCGTCCCGTCGCGCGCCTCGGCGTCCAGACCACAACCTCCGTGCCGGCGATATAGGCAGCGGCCTTCTCCGCGTCCCCGGGCGCCCATTCCGCCGGTGGCGCCGGCCAAGGATCGCCCAGCCGAGCCAGGTCGTTGTTCGGATCCAGGACAATCGCGGACACTCCCTCAAGGGCGCATTCTTCGACCAGGCGCCTGATCAACACGGTCTTGCCCGAACCCGAGCCGGCGAAGATCGCAACGTGTTTGCGAAGCGACTCCAGGGCTAGACGGACAGGGCCACCGTTGACATGGTCGTGGCCGACCGGCAAGGTCGGGACCGTCGGGCGTGCCTCTTCTGCGGTTGGCGCCGGGACGAGGGCGTTGGTCTTCGATTCATCCGGCGCTGCATCCATGAGTGGGGCGCGCTCCGGGGGCAACAGTGATCCCGCTTCCTCGGACATGGCCTGCCGGAAGATCTCTGTCCCGCTCGCCGGCCGCCGCAGCATCAACCAGGCCGGGAGGTCGACATGCCCCTCGTCGAGCAGGACCTTCAGTGCGGACAGGACCCGTAGGTCGGACTCGCCGAACGCCAGCGTGACGGTGTTCCTGGACTTGAGTTCGTCGATCGTGCTCAGAGTTTTGGCTCCGGACCACGCGCCGTTGCGCAAGAAGAAGAGCCTGCGCTTGGGTACCTGGTAGTCGACGCCGGCCGCCGTAACCGCTCGCTTGATGCGGTTCAGCGCGGCCACGCCGTGATGCTTGCTGGTGATCGCTCGGAAGGACCAATGGGCCTGATCCTCGGTGCCTTCGTCAAGCGTCCGACGCAACCGGGCGTGCAGCGCGGGCTTGGCACTAGGGGGACCGTCCTGACCGAAGGCCTCGTCGGCCACGCCCCGCTCGACGATCCAGGCCTGGAGTCCTGCCGCCAGCAGGCTCGGGACGACGGCGTCCTCCTGATCACGATCGAGTGGTGTCACCACGTCCGCTTCGTCCATCAGCTCGCCGAATCGCGTGTCGAACTGCTTGGTCACGTCCTCCGAGATGTCGGTGGGAATCAACGGCGCCGCGCTGGGTTCGCTGCTCGGCGGTTCCCCGAGTCGGCTGAGCTCGCGAACTTCATCGTCCAGCAGGCAGGTCCGTATGTGCGCGTCAATCTCGACCAGGAGCTGCCGGGGCGTGAATTTGGCGGCGGCACCGAACGCCTCGGGGCGAACTGGCCAGGACGGGTACGGTGGCGCGAATCTGATCTGGCCGAAGCGGCGCGCGAATCGCTTCTCGACGATGCTACGGGCCAGGGCAGGATCCCGGATCGTCAGCATCTCCGGGGGTTCGCGGAAGCGGTCCCGGACCGTGTCGGTCGCCTTGTTCTTGATGAGCATCCAGGACGGTGGGATGCACGCGACGACGGTCAGCGTACGGCGGGTGTTCTCCCGGAGGGCCATCAACCCGTGCGCGATCTGTTCGAGGACAAGCATCTGGGCCCAGTCGTGGTTATCCGCCGGGTCAACGTGCTGGCCGTCGTGCGACGCCACCGACGACTGCGAGATCAAGGTGTCGATCTGATCGACGGCGATCACGGTCGGGCCGGTCACGGCGAGAAGCCTGGACAGTTCGCGCACGATCTCCTGCGCTGAGCGCGCCTTGCGACGCATCCGCCACTCGGCCCGCTCGCCCGGGACTGCTTCGGGCTCCGAGCTGAAATAGTTCTCGGCGAGATCGCGATGAACTACGTCCTCCGACGCGTAGAGGGCCAGCGCGCGAAGCGTGTCGTCACATTCGCGCGCGACCATTCGGTCGTGTTCGTCCAAGCCCCGCACGAAGGCGTCCAGCGCGGCCGGGGTCAGGTCGGTCTCGCCCATGACGGCCCGCCGTGCGGCCCGTGGAGCGCCGACCACCGCTGAAAGTCGTCGCAGGAACAGTCGCAGCTGAGTGTCACTTCCCGGCACGGACCGGAACAGACCTTCCATAATCGAGGCCAGGACGCTGTCCCAGAAATCCTTGGCGTCCAGCAAGCCCACCAGGAAGAAGTAGCCGCCCTGCTCCTGAACCTGCTGGCGCACCCAGCCGAGCAAGTGCGTCTTGCCCGATCCCCGGCGCCCCCGCAAGATCAAGCCGAGCGGGCTGCCATCAGCGCTGGCTCGCGCGTCAGCCATGCCAGCGACGACGTCGCTGACCACCCCTGGGTGCAAGCCGTCGATGTGGAACGGCGAGGGGCGCCATACGTCATCGGGTACCTGCGCCCAGTCAAATCGGAGCGCGGCCAGTGCGTTGCGTTCGTCTTCCTTCATCGCGTGCCGATGGCCAGCAGATGCGTGTCCTGGCCGCCGACGCGTACCGCGCTTCGGCGATCCTCGTCGGTCAGCGTCTTCTGGTTGGACTCGGGCATCATCTCCACGTCATCGGCATCGCTCAGCGCTAGGAAGACGTCATCGAGCGCTGCTTCTGTCACGTCGCCGAGCTTCTGCCGGACAGCGGTAATCTTGATCCACGTGCCGGGCGCGGAAGTCAGCGACTCGTAGACCATCCGGACCCGCGTCTCGAGATCGTCCTCCGCTGGTTGAACGTCGGCCGGCCGGGCGAACATCTCCGAGAACCTGCGGTACTCACCGTGCCCCAGGACACGCTCCCGGAGGGTGACGTGCAGGGCACTCAGGGCCGCTCCCAACGCCTTGGCCTTCGGACTGTCGAAGTTCATGTCTTCATGGACACGGGCCCAGCCTTTGTCGTCCAGTTCGTGTACGAAGGGTCGGACAGTCTCGTCGGTCTTGACGTACTCAAGTTTGTTGAGTTTCCTCCTGCTCGCGCCGTCCAAGGTGATCTGGTAGCGCTCCTTCAACTCGTTATTGGAGATCTTGCGCGCTTCCGTCATCAACACGATGAGCACTGCGCTCTCCGCCGGAGTGAGGTCGTCAGCCACCCTGATGCTCCTTAGTCATGTCATGCCTGCGATTTCGAATGAGTAGGTCAATTTGTGCGACCACCGCTTGCACGTCGTGTCGCACGCGCGCGTTGGTGAACCGGAGGACGGCGTAGCCATCCAGTTGCAACCGCTCGTCGCGGACCCGGTCGGCGTCGTATTGATCCGGCCGACAATGCTCCAGGCCGTCCAACTCCACCACGACGCGTTCGGCCGGCCACCAGAGATCAGGCCGGATCGGGCTGCGGAGCAACGTCGGGTGGTAGGTGCAGTGCGGTCGGCGAGCCATTCGGCTGCCAAGTCGGCCAGGAACGCGCTGGACTGGCCGGTAGCGCGCGCATGCTCGACGGCCACGGCCCGGATCGCCGCGACCGACGCACCTTGGGGTCCATCGAGTCCGTCCGCCTCAGGCAGCCAACCGGGGAGAAGCTGACGCGCGATCGCGTCCAGAGTGTCGAGCACCTCACTCACGAAGGCTGCCACCGACCCGGACCCACGCGGTCCCACCAGGACGCAGGCCGGCAGGCCGTCGGATCGGCCGAGCTCTGCGGCGACATCCTCGGCCGATACCCCCGAGAGTCGGACGACGCGGTTGAGCGGCAGGTCGCGCAACAGGGTGGTGACGGTCGCCATCACACTACCCGCGGCTTGAACGGGGTGCCGTCCGCGCTCAGACCGTAAGCCCGAAGGCTGTCGATCTCCGAGCGGTCCTTGGTCTCGTCGACGTTGAGCAACGCCACCAGCCGATCGGCCGCGCCGAAAGTGCCCGCGTCCACTTCCCGCCTGAGCTCCACTTCGCTTCGGAGGTCGAAGAGCAGGGCGGTCAGCTGCTGAGCCGCGGCCTCGTCGCCCGAGCTGATCCGGCGGCGAAGGTGCGCAAGCTGGGTCTGGACCGCGACTCCGTCGGCAGCCGGGCCTGCGGCCAGCAATTTCTCCAGCTGGCGTGCCGCCACCTGATCGCCTGCGGTGGCTCGCTGGTGCAGCATTTCCGTCCGGCCATGCGTCGCCAGCAGCTCGGCCAGGGCGTTCGCAGCGGGCTCCTTGCCCTGGTCGGCTCGCTCAACCAGTTCGTCGACCGATCCGCGTTCGGCCAGCAGGACCGCGAGGTCCTCCTCGAACAGGAGGCTCCCGCCGTCGGCTTTGACCCTCAGGTCCTCCACCAATCCACCGTCCGCGAACAATTCGGCGAGACGACGCCTGGCGCGAGCGTCCCTTTCTGCCCGCAGACCGGAGATCCGTTGGGCGAGCGCAGTGATCGCATGGAGCCGATCCTGTGCAGACCGGTCGTCCGGAACCATCGCAAGGCGTCGGCTCAGCAGGTCGGTTGCCTCTTGATCGCGCCCGGTCCGGAAGATGACCCCGGCGAGGTCCGCCGCTCCCTCGCCGTGCAGCTCGAAGAGGCGGCGCAAGGCTTGCTCCTCATGGCAATACCTCATGCGGGCGTTTGCCGCGGAGACCAGGCGACGGAGGTCATCGACGTCGACGGCCGAGGCGATCAGCGTCTCCCAGGCGCTCCGCGGCGGGCACTCGGTCTGCCGCACGTGCTGGGCCACATAGTCGGCGACGACGTAGCCGACCAACGTGCCCGCCTCGTCGTCGGCCTGCGCCAGGGCTGAGACCCCGCCGTGTACCTCATCCAGGCAGAACGCCAAGGCGTCGGGCAACCAGTGCCGCGGACGATTGACCCGCTGCGCTGGCGTCAGGTAACCGCCGATCGCGGCCTTGAGAGCTTCCTCCGGCAGCGGTGAGAGGACGCCGAGCCGCCGGGCGTCAGCAGCAAAGCTTATGACGGCCTTGGCGTAAGGGTCAGGCGCGAGCTCCCATCGGTGCAGGAGTTCGGGGCCGGCTGCCAGCGCCTGGGTAAGCCCTGCGTCCGTGACGTTCAAGGCAAGCCGGATCCGATTGTCCCGCTCGGCGGCAAGCTGAGCTCTCTCATGTTCCTGACGGGAGATCTCGTCCGACACGGGTATGACCTTGGCCAGGTCCAGCAGCCGGCGATCGAACTCGATCTCGCCCGGACGCCCGCGTCTCGACTTCCGCTTGAGGTAGTCGTCGGGCCACAGCGTCGCGACCACCAACGCCGGAAACCGGAAAAGCCTGGCCACGTGTTCTTTGGTCAGCCGTGGCTGGGAATCGAAGAACCGTTCCATCTCATCGAGCCAGACGATGATCCTGCGCCGCGTGCCGTCCAGCAATTCAATGATCTCGTCAGTGCCGGCTGGCTGGACAATCGGCCAGTTCGGCGCGACGGCATGGACTGCCTCGTACAGTGATCTTGTTTTTCCCGTCGACGAGCGGCCCACCAGGAGCACGAAGCAACCCTGATCAGTGCAGGCCGAAATGAGTTTCCGCAGGTCGTCGTCGAAGTCACGCTCCACATATTCGGGCAATTCTCCAGGGCTGCCGGGAAGCGTGATTGCCGCGTGAATGCCGAGCTGACGTGGCGATATCTCGTCAAAGCGTGGCGACGGCCCGGCTGATGGCATCGTGGCCAAGCGCTGCCAAGTTTCCAGCCAGAATGCCTGATCGTCCGGGACCACGCCGAACACCTTGAGCAGGCACAACAGGACGTCCCTGGACGGGCGCACCTTGCCGTTGAGAGCGGGGTTGACTGTCGCCGGCGGTAGGTCCCGCGGCAGCTTGAGCCGTCTCGCCTGCTCGGCGACGCCGGTGAAGGACAGATCTCGGGCTGTCCGCAGATTGTTGAGAAGTCTGCCGAAATCCACCCAATCTCGGGTCGCAGCAAGATCGGCTGCACTGACGATTGCCAGGTCGCTCAACCCCCTTGCGAACGTACCGGCGCCGTTCGGCAGGCAGCGCCGAACGTTCGAGGACAGCGTACGAATCGCCTCGCCGGAAAGCCATACCGGCAGTTGGCGACATGGTCATCCGAACGGCTCGTCCGGGATCGTCCGGACTCGTTCGATTGCCTCGCCCGAATGGCGTTACCGCTGGTCACCTGGCTCATCAGGGAAATCGGTGATCCGCGATCTTGGGGTGTTTCTCATGTCCGAACAGCGTGCCAATTCCCGTACGGCCCGGCCGAGCGGCCCGGCTCACTGGGAAAGCCAGCAAAGCTGGGCCGAGGCCGCCTACGACGACATACGGGCGAATCCGGATGCCGAGGTGATCGCCGATCGTCTCCTCGCCGTGCGTCGCCTCGACGGATTGAGTGGATTCGGCGTCGCCACGATTCAAGGCATTCGTGATCATGTCTTCTTCGAAGATCATCCGCTCAGCGACGGGTGGGACGGCATCGTTTACCGGCGCTACGACGCCAGCGCCGACATCGCCGAAGCCTGGTTGCGGCTCCGTGCCGGTCGGTGGATGCCGGAGGATCTGGCCTTGCTGGAACACGAGTACGCCGAGGCCCGCTTCTATGCCGACCACCCCGGCGCGACCTATGAAGAGGCGCACCGCGCGGCCAACGAGGTCTCCGACTGGCAGAATGACATTCCCGGTCCGACAGGCGAAGACTTTGCCAAGGCGTGGAGGCTGCAGTGGGCATGATGGTGGCCGCGCGAAAGTCCGGGGAGACGCAGAACGAGGTCCGCTACGAGTTCGGACTCGATCGCCGGTTCGACCGAATGTTGACGATCGACAAGCGGACGGGGGAAATGACGCCGGAGGACGGCCGTTTCGACTCCGCCGCAGGCGCGATCGTGTCCAAAGTCCGACGATCGTGCCAGGACAGCGGGGAGTTTCCGGCCGGCGTCGTCTTCTCCTCCTGATCCTTCAGCGACGTCCTGATCCCTCAGCGACGTCGGACGAGCAGCCGAACTCGCGCAGCCGCGGCGGGAAAACAACCCGGGACAAGATCGGGCAGCCGAACCTCAGCGCAACAGAACAGATCAAACCGCTCATGATCACCCCGCACAAGAGGTCGACATGGTGAGGCAGCCGAGGAGCACCTCCTGAACCGCGGCCCGCGTCGCCCTCGACGCTGGAGGGCGAGGGCCTGGCAACGCCTACGGAGCAGGGCGATCGTGGGCAACTTAGCGGCGATTTCGTACACGGTCACCGCCAGACTCTAGGTGGATCATCCGGGCCACTGCCCGTGACCTCCTCGAACACCACCGGCCCGAGTCATCCTTGAGCTGACCGGCCACCATGACACCCTCACCCAAGACAGGTACCAAGGCGCCGACGGCGCCTGGCTCGGTGAAACATTGAGCCAGGCGCGTCCGGCCGACTACGCCACGAATCGGGAGCGGCGTCGGCGTCCGATCAGATAGGCGGCGCCGCCGAGGAGCAGGAGAACACCGCTGATTGTCGCCAGGATCCCGATGTTGGTACCGGTGATGGGCAGTCCACGCCACCGCCACCGGGAGTTCCCCCGTTGTCGGAGGAGGAAGGGATCGGTGTCGCGGTTGTCGTGGCGCTGGACGTGGCGCCCGGTGTAGTGGTCGTCGTGGCGCTGGGCGTGACGCTCGGTGTCGCTGTCGGTTGAGTCGCGCAGTCAAGCGCACGGGCGACGTACAGGCCGTCGTTCAGGTACGCCAGGTAGGCGTTGATCGCTTCGGCGTCCAGAGCCTTTTGCGCGGCTGCCCGCACGTTGGTGCCGGCGCCCGGCAGCGTCCGGCCAACCGAGATCCGCAGATCCGTGGACCAGGCGTTCTGCACGTCGGCCTTGAGGAATGCCCGCAAGTCCTCCGCGGTGCCGTCCAGACGCTCCTGCACCGCGGGAGGTAGAACGGGCAACGAGTCGGCCTTGGCCGCGCTCAGGATCTGGTTGGCCAACACCCGCACCTCTACATCGGTGGCGGTGTCCAGATCGATGGTGACAAGCTCACGGATGTCCTTGTACACCTTACGTTCGACGGGCTGGCAGGCCTCATTGAGCACCGGCGGTTCGGTTTGCGCTACCGCCGGAGCCGCTGGAATCAGAAAGGCCAGCGCCATCAGAACGCCAGCCGACATCTTCCATCGCATGTAGATTGTCCTCCCTGCTGCCAGCAAAACACGGGGATAGTGTCCATCGACCTCCGCCGCGCTCTCATCGGCCATGACAGTGCGGCTGTCGGCGGTGATGACCTGGTGCCACGCCGTGGCCGGACGGTGCATGGTGATCCACCTCCGGTCACGGCAGTTCCTCTGTAACGTCAACGCCTGCCCGAAGATCACCGGGCAGGCGTTGACCCGGCTCGCGGTAGTGACCGGCGGCCGCGCCGGGCAGCGGCTCGCCGGTCACCGGCGTCGTTGACAGTCGTCGGCGCAGCGGGCGTGGACGGGCAGGTCATACCTCGGAAACGGCGTACGATGCGGCGAGAAGTGCCCGGCGGCCGGGTCGCTGATTTTCGTCGACCCGTAGAGCCGGCACGGTTGTCCCGCCCGCACGTCCGCTTCCCAGGTTCGCGGTGCCGGTCTGGAAGCAGCATCTGTGCCGCCGCCACCACGGCTCGTCCCTGGAGAAGGAGCTGACATGAGCACGTCCAGCGAATCGGCGATCGCCGTCACCGGGTTGCGTAAATCGTTCGGGGCGACCAAAGCCCTCGACGGGCTCGACCTGACGGTGGCGAAGGGCGAGGTGCACGGCTTTCTCGGGCCGAACGGCAGCGGAAAGACCACCGCCATCCGCGTGCTGCTCGGGCTGCTGGGCGCGGACGGTGGTGAGGTGCGGTTGCTCGGCGGCAATCCGTGGCGAGACGCCGACTCGTTGCACGCGCGCCTGGCCTACGTACCGGGTGACGTCACCTGTGGCCGAGCATCACCGGTGGCGAGGTCATCGATCTGCTCGGCCGGATGCGCGGGGGACTGAACCGGCGACGCCGCGACGAGCTGCTGGACCTGTTCGACCTGGACCCGCGGAAGAAGGCGCGTACGTACTCCAAGGGCAATCGGCAGAAGGTCGCTCTGGTCGCCGCGTTGGCGTCGGACGTCGAGCTGCTGTTGCTGGACGAGCCCACCTCGGGCCTCGACCCGCTGATGGAGTCGGTGTTCCAGCGGTGCATCCACGACGTCAAGAGCCAGGGACGGACCGTCCTGTTGTCCAGTCACATCCTTGCTGAGATCGAGGCATTGTGCGATCGGGTGAGCATCATCCGGCTCGGCCGCACGGTGGAGTCCGGCACGCTGGGGGAGCTGCGCCACCTGACCCGTACGTCGATCGCGGTGGAGACGGCACGGCCGGCTACCGGCCTCGAGAGCCTGTCCGGCGTACACGACCTGGTTGTCGACGACCACCACGCCCGGTTCGATGTCGACACTGCCCAGCTCGACATCGTGGTACGAGAGCTGGCTCCGCTGGGTGTTCGCAGCATGACCAGCTCGCCACCGACGCTCGAGGAGCTGTTCCTGCGCCACTACGGCGACGAGGAGGCGGGCTCGTGACCGGCACGCTGCCACTGCTGCGCTTCCTGCTGCGCCGGGAGCGGATGAGCCTGCCCTGGTGGCTGCTGGGCGTCACCCTGCTCGTGCTCGTCCAGTCCGTTCAGAGCCAGAACCTGTACGGCTCGCCGGAAGCGTTGCAGAAGCTGCGGCAGACGATCGGCGCGAACAACGCCGTGATCGCGATGAGTGGTCCGACCGGCCTGCTCGAGTCGATCGGTGGCGAAGTCGTGTTCGAGATCTTCGCCTTCGCGTCGATCGTGGTCGCCCTGATGAGCATGTTCCTGATCGGCCGGCACACCCGGGCCGACGAGGAGTCCGGCCGGGCCGAACTGATCCGTTCGGCCCGGGTGGGGCAGCACGCTGTCGGTCTCGTCTTCGCCTCGCTCACTGCCGCTGCGGCGCAGGTCTTCGAGAACACCCGCGCGGTGTACGGGACGGTGGCGATGCTGCTCGGCGCCGCCTTCGCGCTGCGCGCTGCCGGCGACGTCGGCAACGGCGCACTGTCCTGGGCCTCACCCCTCGGCTGGGGCCAGCGCACCTTTCCTTACAGCGCGGACCGCTGGTGGCCGGTCGTGCTCTCGCTGGCCTTCACCACGCTCCTCGTTGCCACGGCTGTGCTGCTGCTCGCCGCCGGCTTGTCCGCGCTGCTCGCCGCCGCATTTGGAGTGAGCAGCGTCCTGCGGATCAGAGCCGAGGAGTCGGCCGACCGTGCCGAGGTCGTGCTGGCCACCCCGACGAGCCGGTGGACCTGGCTCGCGAGCCAGCTGAGCGTGTCCCTGACCGGAACCGCCTTGACCCTGATCGCGTTCGGCCTCGGCGAGGGGCGCGCGCATCTCCGTTCGTGCATACGCCGAACGCGCCGCTGGACGATGTCTCAGCCATGCCCCTGATCGTGCTTGGCCTGCTCGCCGCCGCGTTCGCGGGAGCCGGCTACGCGGGCCTTCGGCGCCGGGACATCGGCTACTGACAGCGGCGCGAAACTGGTGACCAGCGTCCACTTCCGGTCTGGTCGGGGACTGTCCGTCCGCGCCGCCGAACTGCGTTTCGGGTGGTTGTCGTTGCGGCGCTGATCAGCCTGGTCATCGTAGGGCTCGCGGTCTCCCGACCGGGCCGTTTCGGCGGTCGGATGGCCGACCTTGACATCGATCATCGTTGATTGCAAGGTGGACTAGCCGATAAGCGATCTATTGCCACCGGGGCCGACCGGACATCGCCGAGCTGTTCAGCACCTTCCGTACCGCATCGGAGGATCCGGTCACGACCACGGCCGCCGCCGTTCTCAAGCGCCGCCCCGGCGACGCATCCGACCTTGCCGCGCAGCTGAGACTGCGCCCTCAGGACCTCGTCCGTGCCGGGCTGGTGCACGGCATCGCCGACGGGGTTTCCGGCGATACTTCCTCACTATCGGACGCTTGCGCGTCCGGAAAGGATCTGCCGTGAACCGCTCAACCGTCCTCGTCGGCGTGGCCGCCCTCCTCCTGGCCGGCTGCGTCCCGAGCCGCGACAGCGACGACAAGTCCGGCCCGGCCGGGGTACCCGACAAGATCGTGATCGGCTCCACGTTGCCGCTGACCGGCACCGAGTCCAAGACCGGCGGCCGGTTCAAGCAGGGCTACGACCTCGCCGTCGAGCTGGAGAACGCCGACGGGGGCATCGACCTCGGCGGTAAGAAGATCCCGGTCCAGTTGAACCTGCTGGACGACACCACCGATCAGGCGAAGGCGGTCAACCTCGCGCAACGCCTGATCACCCAGGACAAAGTCAACTTCCTTCTCGGTACGTACTCGACGGCCGTGGTCGAGGCGCAGAGCACCGTGGCCGAGCAGAACCAGATCCCGTACGTCAACGGCGGTGGGGCCGCGACCTCGATCTACGCCAAGGGCTACAAGTGGGTGTTCGGAGCCCTGGCCCCGGTGGCCAACCTGGCCGGCACCGAGATGCAGTGGATCGACCAGCAGCAGGCGGCCGGCGCCCTGCCCAAGCCGTCCCGAATCGCGATCGTCTGGGAGAACACCTCGCACGGCAAGGACTTCCGCAAGGGCGTCCAGGATTTCACGGCCGCGCACAGCGCCGGATATCAGGTCGTCACCGACGAGTCGTTCGCCCTCGACGGCAAGGACTTCTCGGCCATCCTCAGCAAGGTTCGCTCCACCCACGCCGACCTGTTGATGATCGACGCCCACCTGCCTGACTTCATCACCATGCAACGGCAGTACCTCAGTTCCGCCATGTGCGCGAAGGTGATCACGTACGGCGCCCGGGGCACCGAGTCGGACGCCCGCGCGGCGCTCGGGGCCGCCGGCGTCAACTACATCCTGTCCGCGGTGTGGTGGAACAAGCAGCTGGGCAACGCCGGCCTCAACAAGGAGTTCGTCGACAAGTTCAAGGCCAGGTACGGCACCGAACCGGAGTGGTACCAGGCGCTGGGTTACGAGGCGGCCCGGTCGCTGTTCACCGCGATCGCCCAGGCCGGGACGGTCGACAAGGAGCAGGTGCGGGCGAAACTGTCCGCGTTGACCATGGACTCCATCCTGCCCGGCGGCAAGCTCAGCTACCCCGCCGACAAGGGCGGCCAGGCCGACTATCCGTTCGTGGTGCAACAGAACCTGCCGGACGGCACCTCGCCGATCATCTATCCGGCGGACGTCGCGAACGGCAAGGGTGTCGCCCCCAACCCGGCCTGCAAGGGCTGAGCCGGCGGTGGGAGAGGTGGTCGTCCTCGCCGTCTCGGCGGTGCTGCTCGCCGGGTTCTACGCCGCCATGGCCTACGGTCTCGGGCTGATCTACGGAGTGCTGCGCATCGTCAATCTGGCGCACGGCGGCATCATCATGGCCTCGGCGTACGTCACCTGGCAGTTGTTCGACCGCTTCGCGATCGATCCGTTCCTGGCCATCCCGATCGTGCTGGTGGTGTTCTTCGGCATCGGCGTGGGCATCTACCTCGGCCTGGTCCGATTCCTGCCCCGCGGGCCGGCCGGCGCGGTGCAGTCGCTGCTGCTGCTGTTCGGCGTCTGGCTGGTCATCCGCAACGTCGCCTACCTGCTGTACAGCGGCAACGAACAGGTCATCCACACCAGTTACGCGACCTCGTCGGTGCGGATCCTCGGTGGGAGCTTCTCGGCCATCCGGTTCGCCGTCTTCGC